>Ga0066410_1000038_pt1 | contig 55156 bp, 53 predicted proteins | sample LakWasMet14_LOW5_2_FD_59497 | JGI IMG/M metagenome (GOLD analysis project Ga0066410, IMG submission 59497) | Freshwater sediment methanotrophic microbial communities from Lake Washington under simulated oxygen tension - Sediment Metagenome 14_LOW5 | ecosystem: Environmental > Aquatic >...
GAACACCGCGAGCATGGCCTGGTTGCGGATGCGGTAGAGGGGGCGGGTCTCGGCGTCCGCTGTGAGGAACAGCTCGTGGATCTCGCTCTTCGAGAGCACGGCGGGGTCCCGGCGGACCCTCTTGGCGAATCGTACGCCTTCGGTCGGGTCGTTCTGCCAGCCAAGATCGCGGAGGGCGAAGTCCGCGAAGGCGCGCAGAGCAGCCAGCTCCTGGTTCCGGGTGGAGGTCGCCCGCGGGGCGCCGTCGCGCCGGCGACGGGTGAGAAATGCTTCGACCTGGATGCGCCGTGGCGCTACGTCGAACGGGACGGGACCGCCGACGAAGTTCCCGAAGGACGCCATGATCGCCACGTACGTTGTGACCGTGCGGGGCTCGTTGTCGACGGCGAGGTGCGTCGCGAAGGTAGAGAGCTGGTCGCGCATACGCGGGAGCGTGACCCAACCACCCTACCGCTACGGCCCGCATCGAGGAAGTGCCTGGGTTTCAGGCGTTTTCGCGACATGTCGACGAATGCGGCTTGGTCGCAATGTCCACCCCGATCCAGCCGCCTACGAGGGGGTTGGAACAGACCACCACGACACGCACCTCGACGGGTGCGTGTTCTGTCTCCGGGGCGGAGGACGAGCCGGATGGTTCCGGCGTCGGTGGCCAGCTCGATCGAGGGCGACGGTCACCGTCGCGGTTGGAGGACACGATGATTCGACAGGCAGTGCTTCTGATGTTGATGGCCCTCACGGTCGCGTGCGGTGGAGGCACGTCGACGAACGACGCTGGGGTGCAGCCCGCGAACGACGCCGGGACGATGGACTCCCCGCAGGTTTCGGGCGACGCGCCCGCCTCCGACACTGTCGGCATCGACACGCCCGCGACCACCCAGACGGACGTGCCCAGGGTCCGCCCGAGCGCTGCGAACCCGCTACCGTGCCGCATGGAGTCCGACTGCGACGATGGCATCGCCTGTACGGAGGACTTCTGCGGCGGCGACGGTGGCACCGACGGGTTCTGCTTCTATCGCGCTCGGGCGTCGCGTTGCACAGGGGGCGAGACCTGTGATCTGCGCACGGGCTGCCGAATGGGCCGAGTCTGCACGAGCAATAGCGAGTGCATGGACTCGGACCCGTGTACCGTTGGCGAAGAGTGCGACATGCCTTCCCGCATCTGCACGTACGCCAGGCTCCTCGACGGCGACAACGATCGCTTCGCTGCGCCTGCTTGCGGCGGCGCGGACTGCAACGACGCCGATCCCAACGCGAACCCTGGCTTCGCCGAGGTCTGCGACTCACGCGACAACAACTGTGACGGTCAAGTAGACGAAGACCCGACGGTCTCCCTGTGCTCAGCCAGCCACAATGTTGTTTGTCGCGCGGGGCGATGCGTCTGCGGTACGTCGACGCCGCCCCTTACGCCCTGCTCTGCCGGAGGTGGTAGGTACGAATGCATCGACGTCAACGCCAGCGACGCGCAGAACTGCGGACGGTGCGGCCGGAACTGCCCTGCGCCAGCAACCTGCGTCCGTGGCGTGTGTAACTGTCAGAGCGGATTCTACTACTGCGCGACCGACTCGTTCGCCGGCTGCATCCAGCTCGGCCAGCCGTGCATGTAACCGACGTCACGCGGCCACCAAGTCGACTCGTTGTCAATCGTCTTCTTGAGGAGATGTCGCGAGACGCAAACACCCGTCCTTGAGACGGGTGTCGCGACAGACCTCGGTTGACAACAGGTTGACAATAAAGAATAGGTTTGGGTCGGATGGTCCCCGATAGAGCCATGTCGCTTTTGGCTTTGTTGAGGGAAGGATCGTTCCGCATCGACTTGGATCGGGAGCTCTTATTCAGGTTCGACTCCCGGAATTGGCTCCACAAGAGAAACGCCCACGCCAGGGGCGTTTTTCGTTTGGTTGAGCCAAGAATAGGAGACGATGTTTCTGACCGCCGACGCGACAGGAGGGGGAAAGTCGCTCCGGTTGACAACAGGTTGACAATTTTCTTCGAGGGCGCGTGATTCCGCACGCAGAAGTGCGGGCACTGCTTGCGCCAACGTCGAGGGGGATAGATGGGAATATCGCATGGTCATCTGGATGGTGGAATGCCCCATCAACTCCTTGATGGAGATGAGTGGGACACCTTCCATGGCGAGTTGCGATGCGAAGGTATGACGAAGGACGTGCCAGCCGATGTGACGCATTCCTGTCCGGCGACAAAGTCGCAGGAGCCCCTGGCGCATGACGCCAATGGAGAGGGGACCTCCGTCTGATCGCGGAAAGACAAGTCCTGTCCGAAGAGTTCGTCTGGCGAGCATGGCAACCACGTCTTCCGTGAGAGGCACGCGCCGGATGCGATTGTTCTTGGGAGCCTCCAGTACCCCGTATACGCGTGAGACCCGAACAGTCAGACTGGCTCGGGAGAGGTTGATGGCGGACCAGTCAAGGGCGATCAGTTCCCCGCGACGTAAGCCCGTGCGCACGGCAAGGCGAGCGAGGTCAGTCCACTGTGGTTCGACACGATCCGAGAGTAGTTGATGGCTTTCGACGGGCATCAAGAAGTCGAAGTCCTGCGGCCGGACCTCGAGCCACTGGATGAGTGGCAACGTCGTCAGAAGCTCATCTTCCTTAGCCATGCGAAGGCACTTTCCAAGAACGGTCAGATGATTGTTGATGGTCTTCGGCGACAGCTCTTCCTCAAGTTTGCTGGTCTTGTAGGCTTCGATGTGGCCCCGCTGAATCTCTCGAAGTGGAAGGTCGCCCAGGTGCGGGAACAGGTGTCGGTGCAGAATACTCGCCTTGCCTTTGCGCTCCGACAGGCGGTTGTTATTGCGCACGTAGCTCGCAAGCCACTCCCTCGCATACTCACGAAAGGTGACGACGCGCTCCTTCTGTTTCGGCTCCAAGGCCGCGAGGGCGGCGTCGACCGTCCCATGCTGCGCGACCAGTTGCCGAAGCTGGACCTCGAATGCTGCGGCACCACTTTTCGTGTTGAGTGGGCTACGCTTTCGTAGGCGCTCGTGGTTGAACATGAAGTCCACCCACCACGAACCCTTCACGTTTCGGACTCCCATGTGTTGGAATCAGATGAATCAGTCCGGTGTGTCTTGAGCCAGCGTTCGACCTCTGTTCGGCGGAAGAGGATACGCCGCAGGACGCGGTAGGTGGGCAGAGCACGCCGCGCGACGAGCCGATAGATGCAGTCGGTCGTGACGTGCAGAAGATTCGCGAGTTGCTTCGGCGAGATGAATGCAAGCTCGCTCGCCGGAAGCGGGATGGTTTCATTCATAGGTTGTGAAAGGTCGTCCGTCTGTCGCGGCGTCGCGTTCGACGCCACCGATGTCTGTTCGTCAAGCATATGATTTCTAGAAAAGATTGAAAAGGGCGGCGCAGGGTGTGCCCGCCTTCTTTCATCCTGCCTTAGTCAGAGAACGCAAACAGCCGCTGAATGACGCAAGTCGTCCACAGGTGGGGGAGCCGAGTCGATCTCCTGCCTGTGGATAACCTTCGTCATTCGGCGGCTGTTTTTTGTCCCTGGTTCAGCGATCATGGGGAGGCACTCAATCACTGAGCGCTGCGTGGAGTCTGGCCGACGTCCGCGGCGCTCGTAACCGGATCCCGTGCCTGAACCAGGGAAACGCCACCCTAGAAAGTGCGCTGTTTCTCGTCAAGGCGCGGGGCTCTCTGTTCATGTCTGCTCCCTTCGCTTCCCCCCGCGTGCTCTGCGTCACGCTTCGTGACGCCAGCGTCGGACACGCCGTGCTCGATGGTTTCGGGCTCGCGGAAGGCTCGTTCTTCATCCGTCGCTTCGACCATCTCCACGTGCGTCGCCGCTTCGTAGAGGTGCTCAGATTACTTCGTTCCTCGTATCATCACTATCACCCCACCCGCATCGTCCTCGGACTTCCAGGACGCCTCCGAGAGAGAAGAAGGCGCATCGCCGACCGCCTCGCGAAGCGTCTGGCCGCCCTCGGCATCGAGATCACCGTGAGGCGACTGCGTGACGCCGCCGGGGTTCTCGTCGAACGCGTTCGCTTCCGCACGGTGCCCGAACTCGTCGACCGGCTCGCGGCCCATTTCGTCACGAGCGGCGTCCCAGCGACCGCGCGCACTCGAGGCGGCGCCCTCTACTGGCGGCCCGCCTGGTACGCGGCCGCGCTCGCCCTCGCCGCGCTCGTCGAGCACCACCCCCGCGTGGCTGCAGCGCTCGCTGGCGCCGGTGCCTTCGGCCTCCCTCCGTTCCATCGCGCGATCCTCGCCGCAGAGCATCGCCTCACCCCCCTCGTATGACGCCCGACCACTCGCTCACGTTCCAGGGGGTCCCTCTCGCACGCGCGGTGCGAACGCTCCATGGCGACGAACTCCAACTCCTTCTCCTCCTCGCATTGAACGCGTGCGTCCGCACGGGAAGAGTCTGGACGACATCGCTCCGGCTCTCCGAAGAGCTGCACGTCGGGCCCACGACGATCGACTCGATGCTCTCGGTCTTGATCAGCCGCGCGCACATCTCGCTCTACTCACGTGGCAACGCCGCGCTGCGCTGCTACGAGCTCAGCCCCGCACTTCTCCGTCGGCAGGGGGAGGCGCCACCCAATCTTCCGGTCGAGGCGTCGCTATAGCGTATGCGACCGGACATCGACCTCGTGATCCGCCAGGGGAACCGCATGCGCAAGGTTCCTCCCGCGAGTCTCGCCGCCGTGCTCCGTCTTCCTTCCATCATGATTCACGAGGCCCTCTCGTGGCTGCTTTTCGCGTCCTCGAATGACGACGCGAGTCCTGCCACTGCCGAAGCGAGGGAACCTACGGAGGGAGTCGACGACGATCGTTCTGTGAACGTTACGAACGTTCCCAAAGAGTATTATTCCCCGAAACGTGAACGTAACGTTGGGGAGGGAAGGGGTCTGGGGGAGGGAGGAGCGGTGCTCGACGCCGCGACCCTCGCCGACCTCCTCGCCGACCACGCGAACCTCTCCGCGCTCGAAGTGCTCGTCGCCCGGCACCCGCCCGATGAGCTCCGCCGCGCGCTCACGATCACGCTCTCACGTCCCGCGGTCTCCATCCGGATGAACCGCGCGGCGTACTTGACCGGCGTTCTCCGTATGCTCGAATCGCAACGGCGGACGCCAACTCACTCCTATGCTCGCAAAGATTCCCTTTCCGCCCCGACGCGACCCGCGTCTCCTCCTCATTGTCCTTGAGCCCAAGGTCACCCGCTGTCTCGCGATGGACGCCTGGGAGGTGCAGGCGATGGCTCTCCTCCCCAGGGACCAGGACCTCGCCAAGGGCGCGCTCTGGCGACTCTTCGCCCGGGTGCGGCCCTCGCACGTTGCGGTCCACCCGGTCGACGTAAGAAGGCACTCTCGTGTGCTTCCAATCCTTCGCGGTCTTGCGCTCCGCAGGGGGCTTCCCCTCGGTCTGCTCGACCGCGAGGAGGTCCATGACCTTGCGAGAGAAGCGCCCGAGTTCCCGCAGCTTCTCGACCAGTACAACGAACTCCGTCACATCGCGCGCGGCCCACGTGACCCCTGGGTGCGCGCCGCGCGCATCGCCCTCGGTCTGCTTTCCACTCATTCGTTACCGCCTCGCCGCTATGCAAGCCTCCCTGCTCACCCCGCACCCACCCTGGATCGCTGACGTGCTTGCCGTGCTCGCGCGCCATAGGTTCGCAAGCGCCCGCCAGCTCGCGCACCGCCTCGGTGTCGACGAGGGCGGGGTTGCGTCCACGCTCGCCGTGCTCGCCCACGATGGCGCGCTCCGGGTCCTTCGACAGAGCACCTTCGCGGTGCGCGACGCTGCCGCGCCCGCGTACGCCCTCACCCCGGCCGGGCTCGCTCTCGTCGAGGTCGATCCTGCCGGCCTTCGTCCACGAGCAACGCGGACACTTCGCTCGGCGCTCTCGCTTGCCCATGAGATGATGGTCAACGAGTTCGCGCTCGCTCTCGAACGTCTCGCCGGCATGGGCCGCCTGCGGCTCTTGTCCTGGCACACGGCCCGCGAACGAGTGGGCGATGTCACTCACCTCGCCGTGAAGGGGCGCGTCGTACGCGTGCCGCTCGTCGCCGACGGGCTCGCCATCGTCGAAGTCCACGGACGCCGGCTTGGGCTGCTTGTCGAGGTCGACATGGCGACCGTGTCCGTGTCGACCATGCGCCGGAAGTTTGCAGGCTACTTCGACTGGTGGAACGCAGGCGGCGCCGCGCGTCGCTTCGGCCTCGCGGCCACGCGCGTCCTCACGATCGCCCCCGCTCCGCGGCGCCTGGAGCGTCTACGCAGCCTCGCCATCGAAACGAACGATGGCCGCGGCACCGGCCTCCTCTGGTTCCTGCCACACGCGGCGGTCGACGTCGGGCGGCCCGAGCTGCTCTTCGACGCCACGGCGACGGTCGGGAAGGCGGGCGACGACAAGCCGCGCTCACTCTTCCATCCGTGACCGACGCGCGGCCCTCCGGGCGGAGGGGATGCCACCACACTTCCACTCCGTCGCGCGTCGCGCTGTCTCCGACGCGACGGCCGTTCGCGATGCAGGGCAGCGCCTGCAAGCGGACGGCGCCGGAGGGCCTTGAAGACAACCCACGCTCGCTCCTCGTCCACCACGGGGAGCGAGTCGCCGTTTCTGTTTATGAACTCCCTCTCGACCTCAAAGGTGCTCGCCCTCGGGGCCCTCGACGCGCGCCACCAACGTGGCCGTCGTTTCGGTATCCGGTTCCATGATCTCGAACGACACGTCCACGTTTTGGGAGCGACCGGGGTGGGCAAGTCCGCGCTCCTTGAGACCATCGCGCTCGGGGCCATCAACGCCGGCATGGGCGTCGCGCTCATCGACCCGCACGGCGATCTCGCGGAGCGGGTGCTCGACCGGATCCCGCGCGAGGCCACGAGTCGAACCGTCCTCATCGAGCCCTGGCGCCCTGAGCGCCCCATCGGGTGGAACCCGCTCGAGCACGTCGCCCCCGACGAACGCTCCCGCATCGCGTCGGGTGTGCTCGGCATCTTCCACAAGGTGTTCCACGAGTCCTGGGGCCCGCGCATGGAGCACGTCTTCCGCAACGTTCTGCTCGCCCTCCTCGACGTCGAAGGGACGACCCTCCTTGGGGCCCTCCGCATGCTCGTCGACGAGGTCTACCGCGCTCGTATCGTCGACCGGGTGAAGGACCCGCTGGTGCGCTTCTACTGGACGCGCGAGTTCCCCGGGTACCCCAAGGCCTTCCTCGCGGAGGTGATCGCGCCCGTCCAGAACAAGATCGCGGCGGCGCTGACCTCGCCGTACCTGCGGGCGATCCTGGGTCAGCGGCGCAGCACCGTGACCGCCGCCGAGATCATGGGGGAGGGGCGCATCCTCGTCGCCAACCTCGCCAAGGGTCGCGTGGGAGAGGACGCGAGCGCGATGCTGGGCGCGACCTTGATCACCTCCTTCCAGACCGCCGCCTACGCGCGTGCTGCCGTGCCGGAGGAGAAGCGCCGTCCCTTCCTCATCGTCGCCGACGAGTTCCAGAACTTCGTGACGCGCTCCATCGCCGGGCTCCTCGCCGAAGGGCGCAAGTACCGTGTCGCTCTCGTCGTCGCTCACCAGCACCTCGCGCAGCTCGACGCAGAACTCGCATCGGCGCTCCAGGGCAACGCTGGGACGCGCGTCGCTTTCCGCCTCGGCGCCGACGATGCCGAGGTGCACGCACGCGATTTCGGCCCCGAAATCGAGGCGCAGGATCTCGTGCGCCTCGATCGCTACGAGGTGGCGATTCGGTTGATGGTCGATGGGCTCGTCTCGCGGCCGTTCACTGCGACGACGCTGCCACCGAGTGAAGTCGGGACCGGGCGCGCTGATCTCCTCCGTCGACTCTCCAGCGAGCGCTACGGCCGCGACCGGACCATCGTCGAGGCGGAGGTACTGGCGGACCTCGGGCTCTCGCTCTCGCGACCAACGTCAACGCGGCGTCCCCGTGGCACCGAGAACCTGCGCCTCGACCTGGGATAGCCGGGGTGTGGATGAGGTCCTGCGGGCAGCGTCTGGTTGCTCCGGGGCAGTCTCGCGTACGCTGCATTCGAGCCCGACCGGCTCCTTCCATCCCGTCGTGACGGGACGAAAAGGCTGGTCATGCTCCGTGGTCGCAGGTCGCGCTTCCGAGCGCGACCCTCGTGACCCACCGTGCGCACGCCACCCCAACCCTCCATGGCGAGTCCCACCACTCGCGGGACTCCGCCTTCCTCCTGCTGGTGAAGTCCGCGACGCACGTCGCGTCGCGACGTTCGCCGCCAGGAGACGAGGAGCTCATGAAGGGGCTGGACGACAACGCGCTTCCTGACAACACCGAAGATTCCTGCAACCGGGTGCTCGGCGAGGTCGGGGAGCACGACGCGCTCATGCTCCCCGACGAGGTCGTCGACCTCGCGGGGCTGCGCCTCACGCCAAGGGGAACGATCATGCTCCGCGGCGTGGGCGAGTTCCGGCCGACCGCCTGGGCGCGCTCGCAGCTCGCGCGCCTCACCGGCATCACGCTCGACGACGCCGCGCACCACCTCGATCTCGTAAGCGATCGCCTCACCTCCCGCGCAGGGCGGATCAAGGTCCGCCTCATGCGCGACGCTCGAGGTCACGGCCCCGAGGTCATCCGCGCCCTCCTCGATTCCGCTGCCGCACCACCAGCCGAAGACATCGACGTCTTCCGAGCGCTCACCGCTGCGCTGGGCGACGACCTCCCCGGCTGCAGTCTGCGCGACCTCGCGATCACGGACGAGGCTACCTACTGCACGGTCCTTCTCGCCCGCGAGACGGTGAACGCCTTCGGCGTCGAGTACCGCGGCGGCCTCCATCTACGCACGAGCGCAGTCGGCGCCGGGCATCTCGCCCTCGACGACTGCTGGCTGCATCGCGAGAACAACACGTGCCGCGTCGTCGTCGCGGTCGACGGGGTGCGTCTCCTCGACGGGGAGGCGCTCCCGGGCACGACGACGGACGGGCTCGTGGCGGCGTTCACGGACGCCCTCCAGCGCCTTCCTGACCGCCAGGAGACGGCGATCGCTTGGATGCGTACTGCTTGGTGGGTCGCGGAGCCCGACGCCGTCAACGTCGCCGCCCGTCTCCTCGGCGACATCCCTGGGGTGCTCCGCGAGGCGACCCTGCGCTCTCTCCACGAGGAACAGACGCGCGTATTCGTCGACCTCCGCCGGGCCGACATCGTGCGCACGATCGGCGAGGTCGCCCACCGCGCGCCGCCCGAGGTGCGCTTCCAGATGGAGCGCATCGCCGGCTCATACCTCGCCGCGACGCGGGCCCGGGGGGCACCGTGAAGGCGTACTGCATCGACGAAGGGAGGAACTGATGGACGATCGTCTTCCGCCTCAACTGCCGCACCTCGCTCTCTGCGGGCCTCACGCCTCGAACGACACGAGCCGTGCGCGCGAACCCGACCCGCTGGAAGGGGTCACGGGCGTCGTCGGTGGAAGTCCCGCCATGCGACGCCTACGCGAAAGCTTGCGGACCTACGCCCCGACGTCGGCGACCGTCGTCGTCCTGGGCGAGACGGGCACGGGGAAGGAGCTCGTCGCTCGCGCGGTCCACACCCTCTCACCCCGAGCGAAGCGTCCCTTCGTCGCTGCGAACGTGGCGGCGCTGCCAACCCCGCTCCTCCTCTCCGAGCTCTTCGGCCACGAGCGTGGCGCCTTCACCGGCGCCAACGTTCGTCATCGTGGGCTCTTCGAGCAGGCGACGACCGGGACCCTCTTCCTGGACGAGATCGGGGAGCTCACCGCCGAAGCCCAGGCCGCACTCCTCCGGGTGCTCGAAACCCGGACAGTGCGTACGGTCGGCGCCGAGCGCGAGAGGGCCGTCGATGTCCGACTGGTCGTCGCAACCCACCGGGATCTCGCGGCGCTCGTCGCCCGACGGACCTTCCGCGAAGACCTCTACTACCGTCTGAACACGCTCGTTCTGCGGCTCCCACCGCTTCGCCACCGCATCCGGGACGTGGTCGACCTTGGTCCCCACCTCCTCGAACGGCTGCGATCCGAAGTTGGAGAACGTGAGCTCGACGCCTCCGCCCTCCAGGCCCTCCTCGACTACGGCTGGCCAGGGAACGTGCGCCAGCTCGGCAACGTGCTTCACCGCGCGGCGGTCCAGACGTCATCGCCGAAGCTCTCCGCCCGCCACGTCAAACGGGCCCTCGAAGAAGAGCCCGCGGCCCGGCGAGAGATCCTTGACGGAGCCCACGCCTCGATGGTCGCGGGCATGCTCGACGCCGACCACGGGAGCATCTCGGCGACGGCCCGTCGACTCGGGGTCGCTCGCTCGACCCTCCGCAACTACCTCATCCGGTTCAACGTCGTGCGCGATCCGCAGTGATCGCCATCCACCTTTGCCTCTTCCTCCTTGGGGGAGCTCGTGCCGGTCGCGCATCCCGCGCACCCGGTACGAGCTCTCCACCTTCCTTCTCGCGAAAAGCTCGACGCCGTGCATCGTGCACGCGCGCGGTGCTTCTCCCGAGAAGCCGAGGTCTCATGAACGCACACGTCCAGTCCGCCAACTCTACGGCGCTCGCGATCGCTCCTGCACCCGCGTCGCCACCCCCTCCGCCGCCCACGGTCGTGCGGGGGCGCTCCTTCGCTGAGGTCTATCAAGACGTGATGCATCGCTCCGGCGAGATGCTCCCTGACCAGGTGGTTCACGTCGCCGATCTCCGCATGACCCCTGACGGGAACATCACGCTCCCCGGCGCTCTCTGCTATCGAATCAATACCCACGCAAAGCGGCAGCTGAGTGCTCTTCTGGGTTTGCGGTGGGATCGGTGGTTCCAGAGCGCGAGCGGCGAAGAGCGCGCCGAGGAGGTCAACCGTCGCTTCCAGCGCACCCCGGGCGAGAAGAAGATCCGCGCCTGGATGGACCGTGACGGACAGGCGGACGGGGTCGCCCGCGCCTTCCTGGCTCCCGCCTTCACGCCAATTGACGACGCGAGGCTGTTCGATCGGATGAACACCATGATGAAGGGACTCCTCGACGAGTACCGCTTCACGAGCGTCGAGTTCACCGACTCGACGACCCATTACACCGCCGTCCACGCCGAGAGCTTCGACCTCGATGGCGACCTCCTGCACCCGGGCTTCCGCCTGCGGAACTCGGAGGTCGGTGCCGCCGCGCTCACCCTCGACGACTACTGGCTGCGCCTCGTCTGCAGCAACGGCCTCATGGTCCGCGTCGGCGGCAAGCGCTCGCTCTACCGCACTCACCGCGCGATCGAGGACGACCAGCTCGCGGCCGCTCTCGTGATCGCCGTCGGGCGCATGCCCGAGCGCTGGAACACCGCGTTCGCCTGGATGCAGACCGCGAAGAGGATCTCGGTGCCACATCCTGATGACGCGATCGCGGCCATCCTCGGCGACTCCGCCGAGGTACCGAAGGCGCTCGTTGAGGAAGCTCAACGCGTCGTCCTGCGGGACGGCGACACGAGCCGCTTCGGCGTCGTCCAGGCGATCACCGTCGTTGCTCACGCGCACAACAAGGACCCCGACACGGGTTTCGTGATGGAGCGTCTGGCGGGGGACTACCTTGCTGCGACGCCCGCCAGTGCAATGGCGTGACTCTCTTTGGCCCGCTCTCTCAGGAGCGGGCCTCTTCTGATCAAGCTCAAGAGACAGCCGGGGAAGCCCCCAATTCAGGCCGCAGAAGTCAAAGGTCTGATCGGATCCCTCCAGAGAGCAACTCCCCATGCAGGGCAAAATCCGTCACGACTTTTCGGTCGAACACGCGCGCCGCCTCTTCCTGCATACCCTACGTACAGAGGCTCGTTGTCTGGAGACAATAGGTCGGTCCAATGAGCTTCATGCTCAAAAAGGCGCTCCCCCTTCCCCGTGAACTTTGTCTTGGTTGTCAACAGGTGGATGGCAATCGCGTACAGCAAAACGTCCGGGTCTGGACGATGAAATGCGGAACGACGAACGCCGGTCAAGTTCGCGAAATACTCAATTGCAGCCTCTTGTGTGTCGGCATAAGTATGCGAATCTCCGAGGCGATAGCCGTGAGGTACATTCTTGGACTTCGGAATGCACTGCTTCGTAATGAGCTTCCATTCGTACGTAATACCTGCCGGCTCCTGCGTCTCGTCAAACATCTGCCAGTACTCGTCAGCTAGCAATGTGCCCAAGCCAAGGTCATCGTATTGAGGCTGTACGATATCAATAAGTCGCTTTCCCCTGATTGGGCTGCCATCGGTGTCGCCTATGAAGAGGACAAGCATCTCGGCGCCACCGGTCGCGTCGGTCATTCGCTTGGATGCCTCGAAATCCTCCCTCGCATAAGGGATCAAGGGCACCATTTTCAAGTCTATCTCGATTCCCAAGGCCCGCCCCACGTCCTTCATGCCATGAACGTTATCCCTGCCCAGATATTCGCCAGCGGTTGCCAAAGCTTCGAGATTTTTTGTGTTTCTAGCAGCGAGCTGGGATGCGGAGACTTCGTTCTGTCGACGTTGCTCGTCAGAAGTTAGTTCGTAGCAGAGAGGAGATGCGGACCTCGTTCTGACAACGCCCTGTTTGCGTCGCAGGTATTCTTTCAGACCTTCGCCGAATTCACCCAGAGACCCTGGCGCCTCGGCTCTCGGGCCAGAGCGAACAGGGAAGGTGGGCGATGGGGAAGGGAACGGATTGTAGGGATTTTTACGAGGCACGGTAGGTACGCTTGCCATGGGAACGGATGGTTTGGCGGTACGTCACTAGTGCCATGACATTATCCTAGGGCCGGCTTTGGTCCTTCGCCAACTGGACGCAAGGAAATCCATAACTGCACTTCAAATCCGGGCTGTGCGAGGAGTGCCGTCATCGCGGCTTGCACTGTGTTGATCAGGTCCATCCTACTTCCAAGATCGAGTAGGATGGAGCCTGCTTCGTGTGCGCCATCGGGCCAAGGTTCCAGCAATGCTGCCGCTTGGTCCTCAACAACAATGGACACGTTTGCCCGCCAAGTCTCTCGGTCGATTGTGATGAAGAGTTCGGCCTGATCATACCGAGTGCCTTCTTCGTCACGACGAATTTGGGCGTAGATGTGGTTGTTAGTGCTGAAAAGAATCAGTTCCTTAGGAGACGTATGGCGCGAAATCGAGAATGGACGAAGGGTTGAGGGCAAGAAGCTGGCAATAGGCGTGTCGACAATGGGGAGTTCCACAAGCCGATCGTGGCTGTATTCAGTCTCGTCGAACTCGGAATCGTCGATCGTGGGAAGAACGTATTCAAGGTCTAGAATGATCTTGGCCTGTGCGCCCATGCGCTTTTGGCGTTCGGACTCGCTCTCCTGACTGCTCACGACATGCTCTCCGGCTGGATGTTCATGAAGCTGAGAACTTCGTTGGCAATCGTATGCCGGATCTCCTTCGGAATGTGCCAGTTCTCAAACCTAGGTAGGTCCGCGCAAACGCGCTCCCTCCCTTCCGCGTCTATGGCACGGTGGTCGAGAGTGAGCAGACATTGGGTAAGAGGGGCATAGAGAACAGGGGAGCCGTCTCGGCCTGCTGGGCCCTGGAAGACAGGCGCACCTTTTCCCCATAGTGACTTGTCGTGAACAACAGGTACGACGGTCACAAGTGGAAACACTCCCGGAGGGCTTGCTGCCCCTTTGTATTTCGGGAGATACCGATCATTCGTGATAACTACGGCGGGGAGCATCCAGTCATCCGGCAGGCTCGGCAGGTTGCCCGAGAGCTGCTTGACTAGGCTCCGCCATAGCTCGATGTCAGTTTTTGGGGTTGGAACTCTGTGCCCGTTCACTACGACCCACCTGGTTGGGGCAAGTCGCAGCCATACAACACGCCCCTGACAAAGCCAGCCACGAGGTGTCTCGACGTATTCGAGGTACTTGCGGATCATGGCGCGAGTATCAGGAACGGTATCAGCATGAAGGCAGATTGGCGGGCAGGGTAGTCGATGAACCCTGCTCTCTGGCATGGTCCAGAGTTGTTGCGCGTCAAGAAAGCCTGCGACTGGATCTTTGACGCATAGGGCAAGGGTGGTCCGGTCTTTTCCGGTGTTCAGTGGGGGAGCAATGAAGATCTTTCGTTCATGTAAACCCTGTCGGGAAAGGATAAGCCACATGCGAAGGCCCTGCTTTTTTTCGATCTCTGCTCGGAATGCTTCGATCCGAGTCTTCACCACGACTAGCGATCCTTCAATCAAGGTAGGCATGCTTGTGACCCTTATGGTTTCTAGGTGGTGACGAAGTGAAAACGAAACGCCCCCATACCAGTAGTGGTTGGGGGCAAGGGCTACGCATGCAGGTGCGGCACCGGGATCACTCCGATCGACGTCATCGTACCAATGAGGCCGACCTGTGCGTTCAGTCGAAGAAAGCGGTCATGGTCTGAGAATTCTCCCACCCAACTTGCCTCACTCCAGCACTCCGGGCGACACGTCCACGGGTACCGTCGCAACTCTGCCTGGCAACGGGTGTCAAGGCGTGACTTGACACCCTCCGGCGTGTGAAGGGGCCAACCGTCCGTACCGAAGTGTTCGGTGTAGGGCAGGCGATGTGGCGCGGCACAATGCGGGAACGCTTCCTTGGTGAAGGTCACCCGCTCGACTGCTCGCTCGGGCCACTCAGGGCCGGCGTCCGCGGGGCGGGTCTCGACGATCGGACCATTCCACCCTTCCAGCTGCCAAGGCTGCAAGGCGGTCGTGCTGTCAGTGGGCTGGGTCTTGCGCGTCATGGGATCCTACCTTTTTGAAAGGTGGGCCGCGGAAGGGACGACGTCGAGGCAAGCAGCACGGAACCATCCCGTGCTTACCTGCTCGATGCCCCCTTCTCGTTGCCAACCGCTCTCGGCGGACCTCTGCCTTCGGTCAGATATCCATCGAGAGTGAGCGGCAACCCCATGTGAAAAGCGAAACTTCACCCTACCGTCTCTCCAACCTCCGCTGTAGCCGAACTGCCGCAACTGCTGCTTCGAAGTCCTCGGGCATCAGTCGTAGGAGTTGCTCGACCAGTTCCGTCCAGTCCGAATCGCTGAGCGTTCCAGGTGGAGTGTCAGCCATGGCGCATGGCCTGTAAAGGCCCTCCATGCGACCATACATATTACCACATTTGCCTACATCGGTCAAGTGTGGGCGAGTTGGGGTATGGGCAGGACCCGAAGGTCGCTTGCGTCCGCTCATGCTGCCTCCTCCACGCCAAGCACCTCGGCTCTCACTCTCTTCCACAGCCTACAGGCTCGAACTCGCAAGGTACCGACGTCCACCCCCAATTCGGTGGCCAGGTCGCCGTACCCCTCTCCGACCTTCCCTTCGAGCAGAAGACGACGGTCCGCTTCGGACAGGTTCGCGAGCGCCCGCCCGAGTCTCTCCCGCATCTCTGCCGTCGCGATAGTCTCTTCCGGAGTCGGATCTTCACTGGGCAGGTCTCCGGTGGTGTCTTCCTCACTCGATGGTCTCACCGTGCGGAGTAGCTGCCTCGCCCGTTTGCTCGCAAGTCTCCAGGCTACACACTGAACAATGCGAAAGACGAGGGGACGGTCGGCCACACTTGTGATCGACCCGCGCTCCACCGCCCGCCAGAATTCTACCTCGATTCGGTCCACGATCTCGTCGTGGAGGTTCTCATCACTGATAAGGACGATTCGCACCGCTTCGGGCCCTGGAGTGTGCCCGCGGGTTTCCCTGGGCTGCCAACCCTCCCGTGATTCAGGGACGGGCAGACCCATCGTCCGGATGGTTCCGATGATGGCTACCGCCATCTCTTTCCGAACGTCTTTCCAAAGGGACTGTGCAAACAACGTCACGGAAGAAGCTGATGTCATCGTCATGGTTCTCTCCCCGGCTCGCCAGAGCCGATAGGTTGGTGTCATGCACCGTGGCGATTCGGAAGCAGCCGCGATCAATGATGACTAGCTCTTCACAATTGGCCTTTCACGGCCGTCCTGCACTCTCCATTCTGGGGTGACGTCGTTCAAGCATTCAGCAGTCTAGTTGTCGTGGTGACAGGGTCGTGATCCCGGGACTGTGCTGGCATTGAGCCAGATTGCGAGTTGGATTCATTCTACGTCGGCTCAGGCACGGCGCAGTCCTGAACGCTGCGCCGTACCCTGGCCTCCGTCATACTTCTCTCACTGTCCGCTCATCGTTGCTCCTTTCCTCCGTCCTCCTACGCTTCGTCCTGAACCACACTCAGTGGCCGTTTGCCAGCACCTGACTTCTGTCCGACAGCGCCCGACCCGGCATTCACATAGTCGCGTATTGGTTATGAACTCGCGCTTCGATTGCTGACTCGTGCGGACGGCCCCGAGCAGCAACCGCTCGGGACCGGCGCACCTTTCGAACTACAGTCCGCCGCCGCCGCCCATCGCGACCTCCTTTCTTGCTGTCTCGGTCCCCGGAAATCCACCCCGCCCAGACCCTACTGCCCGCAGCCGCCGCCCATCGTGACCTCCCTCCTCCCCGCGTTGTGAGCCCCTGAACCCGCTTGCCTAAGACCTAGCCGCCGTATCCCGTTGCGACCTCCTTTCTCTTCGGATCCTCCCGCCAACTATCTCGCCGGTGGGCGTGACGTCGTGCCGATGGCGTCGTGAAGGTGTTCGCCCTCCGGTCATGGCAGGGGCATGCGGGGCATTACCGAGGGTTGATCGAATTCGTAACGCTCGACGGTTCCGCCCCATGACCTGTTCGCCATGACCCCTTCTGAATCGGAACTCCTATCCCAGGCCGCGCGGTGCCTCGCGGTCCTGCTCGGGCTCGGACTCGGATGCCTGAGCGGTCGTGGCATCTACCGCGCCGCGCGGCGACATATCGAAGAGAGAGGGGGCCGTGGCTGACCGAATCGGGGACCGTGCCTCGAGATGGTGTGACTTCGCCTGCTCGCCTCAGGGGCAGGGCGTGGTCGCCTCAACTCGACCTGGTCTCGTCGAGTTCGTCGTCAGGCGCTTGCTCTTCCATGCACGATTGGGGGCCGTACGAATCTGGGCGGACGGGAGAGATCAGGGGAAGTCGTACCCGTGAACCCCGAGGTCATCGCGTCCGCGCTTTACGCCTTCGGTTGGAGCTGGCTCGTCGCCATGTTGCTCACGCTGCTCGTCTACCCCGGGCGAGTCCGCGCGGAACAGGAACGATTGCTGGCCGATCAACAATGGATGGCTGCTTATCGCGCCCACCGCGCAGCGGCCGCAACCGCGGAAGCGCATCGGTACAACACCACTCCGAGGCCGTCAACGGCGGATCGGCATTTTCGTCCGACTCCGCGGACGGCGGCCGTCGGTCCCCAACGGGGGGTCCGGTGCCGGGTCTGCGGGCGCCCACGCGGTGAGGGAGATCACTCGCACCAGGGGTAACGCCGGCAGGGCAGGAGCCCATGGCGAGGACGGCGGCACGGTCGTCGCCGCTTCGCTGGACCCGCCGTTGCGGGAGCCCGGCCTCGTGCATCAACGCCACGCCGCCCGGGCCAGGTCCCGGCCAGGCGCGGCCACCTCAACAAGGAGAACGTCGAGATGAACAGCCTCATCGATCTGCACTCCCGCGAGACGCTCGCGGGCTACGACCGGGCGCGCCTCGAGCAGGGCGTCGTCATCCTCGTCGGCGCCGGCGCGGCGGGCAACAACATCGCCCAGACCCTCGCCCTCGCGGGCGTGGGCGAGCTGCGCATCATCGACCCCGACACGGTCGAGCCTTCCAACCTGACGCGCTCGCCGCTCTTCCGGCGGGAGCGCCTCGCGGGCAACCGGCGCCGCTACAAGGCCCGTGAGCTCGCGCTCGGCGCCCTCGCCAACTCCTACGCGACGAGCCCCTCGGTGCGGTACGCGACCGCCCGCATCGAGTCTCTGGGCCTCGGGGTCTTCGAGGGGGCGTCGGTCGTCGTCTCGGCAGTCGACTCGCTCGCCGTGCGCGCCTACCTCGCGGACGCGACCCGTCTCCTCGGCGTGCCCCTCGTCGAGACCGGGTTCGGTGGCGCCCACGGGCACGTGTCGGTCTTCGCTAACCGGGCGGAGGGGGAGGCCTGCTGGAGGTGCCTGCACCCCCAGGTCGCGGCCGGGGGATACTCGTGCGAGCTCTATGCGGCCGAGGCCGAAGCCATGGGACGCATCCCGGCGACCCAGACCCTCGCCGCGGCGTTCGGTGCGTTCACGGCCGAGGCCGTCGTCCAGGCACTCCATGGGGAGTTCCCGCTCGGCGGCCAGGTGCTGGAGTTCAACATCAGCACGGGCGAGAGCCGGTCCTATGGCATCTCCGTGGACCCCGCCTGCCCGGGCGTCCACCGTCGCTACGGCGAGCCCACACTTCTCGACGTGGGCGCCGACGAGCCGCTCAAGGCGGTCTTCGCGGCGCTCGTGTCCCGCGTCACGGAGCCCGTCCTCCACCTCCCGATGCCCTACCTCGTCGCAGCACCCTGCATGCGCTGTGGCGCGCTCGTCTCCGTCGGCCGGCCCATCGGGTCGGGGACGGAGCGCGTCCTCTGCAAGACCTGCCCGACGGTGCCGCAGCTCGGTCCCGGCGGCCTCCAGGTCCTGACCCTGGTGCGCGCGACCGACCCCCTCCGCGACCGCGCCTGCCGCAAGGTCGGTCTGCCTCCTGGCGCCCTCTTCCTCGTCGAGGACCTCGGTCGACGAACGAGCGAGGTCGTGCGCCTGCGTGGCACCCCGGCCGACCTCCTACTCACGGTGGGGCCGAAGGAGAAGGTCGACGCGGACCGCGCCGAGGAAGACCCGGCACCCAGCTCCGCCGTCGAGGCGTAGCCCACCGGGCTCCGCCGGCACCTCGATCCGGTCGCGGCCAGGCGCCTTCGGCGTCCTCCGTCGCGAGACGCCTCTTCCTACCGCCTTCATCCCTCCACGCATCAACAACACACCTTCGGAGCCGAGCGAGCTGGGGTGTCGCGAGGCGTTTCTGGGGTGTTGGTGTCGGGAGGTCATCTCGTCGCGTGGGTCCGGTGCGCGACCCACTCGTTTCAATATCGAATGAGGATGTCCGTAACGAGACCGCCATCGCGACCATGTTTGAAGTGGAAGACGGCGCAATCAACAACGCTGTCCGAAGGAGACTCTCATGAGCGACGACAAGTTCATCCCCGTGGCGTTCCTGCACCCCCGCGACGGCCGGCAGTACGAGGCGGAGATCGGTCCGAAGACGACCGGCCAGATGGCTCTCGACGGCCTCATCCGCGCGGGATTCATCGAGGCCCTGGGGCCGAAGGGCGTGTACGCGCTCCAACACCAACGGCACAAGTGCTCCCTCGCTCTCTCGTCGTCGCTCATGGGCGCCGGCGTCGAGGCGAACGACGCCATCGCCGTGATCCTCACCAACGCGGGCGCGGGGTACTGATCATGGCGCGCCTCACCCCCGCGGAGCTGCGCTCGCGCCTCGCGTACGACTTCGAGGTCATGCTGGGTCTCGACGGCCCTACCATCGAGTCCTGGCGCGGTTTCGTCTCGCACGCCGCGGCTGCCGCGGGGGTTGAGGCGACGCCCGCCGAGGCCGCAGCCGGTCTCGTCACGCTCTACAGCGTCACCTTCGCGTTCCCGATGCTGAGCCACCCGGGCGCTCGGCTGGCGCGGGCGACCGCGACCTTCGACCTGACCGCCGGCGGCAACTACCCGAGCACGACCCCCTCGGTGCAGTTCGTCTCGTATCCTCGGCCCTTCTGCGTGCGAGTCGCTCCTGCGAGCGGCGTCGTGTGCGTAGGCCCGGGCTGGAGCGAGTCCGGAGGACACATGCTCCTCGCGCAGCTCGTCGTCCACGTGATGCGGCTCCTGAACTTCGATGAGCCCGCCGGGGGCGATGCTGGATTCCCGAACGGTGCCTACGACTACTGGCGGTCCACGCTGGGTGGTCGTCCGCTCAACCCGGGGCTTGTCTATCCGACCCTGGCGGAGGAGACGACCCACGAGGTCGCTCCCACAGCGACGGTGGTGCTGGCCGAACCGACGGAGTTCCGGCCTCGCCGTGTCCCGAGCCCGGTCGTTACGATCGCGGTACCGAACGAGGGGATGGACTTTCGCCCGGCGCGTTGCCCCGAGACCCTCCGTCCGGCCCTGGTGCGTCTATGAGCCGCCACGAGGAGTCGGGTGGGGATGGGTTCCGCCCAATCGGGCGCGTCGCGGAGCCCGTCACCACGGTCAACCGCGTCCTTGCACGCACCGGGTACCGCGTCTTCCGCGGCGCGCAGGGCTTCGAGGCGGCGATTCCCGAGCAGGTCATCGAGCGCATGCTCGCCTTCGGCCGCGCGGCCGCGCCCCTCGAGTGGTTCGGCCTCGTCGTCGGGCGGGTGGGGGAGGACGCGGACGGTCGGCACGTCGTCGTGCTCGGCGTCGTTCCCGATCCTGACGCACGCGCGGAGCGTCACTTCGTGCAGTCGACCGTTGCGTCGGAGTTCGAGACGCGCACGAGTGCGCGGACGCTCTACCCCGACGGGATCGTGGTCGGCTGGGTGCACGGCCACGTGCGCCACGGCGCCCGGTACTCGTCGACCGACCGCGAGAACCAGACCTCGTGGCGGCAGGCGCACAGCCTCGGCATCGTCGTCGACCCGTGGGACCCGATCGAGCTCGCCGTCTACCGCGGGCCGGACTCGGAGCACCTCGGCCTCGCGCCGCCCTTGGGTGCCCTGCGCGCTGCGACCTTGTCGTCGTCGACGACCGCGCCATCGCAGGAGCACACGCCGAAGGGTGACGCTGCGCGGGCGGGCTTCCGACCGACGTCGCGACGTCCTCGACGGCTGTGGGGCGGCCTGATTCTTGGCCTCCTCGTCACGGGGGTGTTCTTCGGTTTCTGCAATCTGCGTGAGGCGCAACTTTTCGGGCGACGTGTCGGGGCGATCGAACGCCGGCTCGGCGCACTCGAAGAGCGCGATCGCTGCGTTGCGCTGCCGGCTGCTGCCCCTGCGCCCACGATCGTGGTGCGTGAGGAGCCATCCGCGTCGACCTTCGACGCGGGAACAGAGAGGCCGCCCGCAGGGGTCGAGTCCATCGGTCGGCCGCCGAGGGCATCGCGTTCCCGCCTGGCCACACGCCGCGGCGGCCTGGAGTTCATGGCTCCGACGTCTCGGGCAGACGTCCCGGACGAGCCGTTCTGACGACTCGCCTCTCGGCCACCCCCTGAGGACGATGGTCGGCGGACTGCCATCTTCAGGGTGTGGCGCCGGTCTGTTCAACGGACGACCCGTGGGCTCACGTCGAGACCGACTTCCCTTCGTCACGAGCTGCTTTCGTGTCCAACGCAACGCGCGACGCTCACGCGGGCGTTTACTTCCGTGACCCGCCTTCAGCGGTAACCCGGTGCCGCGCGCTCGCATGACCACGGGGGACCTCTCGTGTCGAGACGTCCACCACGCACGCCTCTCACCCCTCAACCAACGGAGACAACTCCCATGATGATCCTCGCGCTCGTCCTCACCTCATTCATCATCTATGCGATCGGCCGGGTGCTGCTGCGCCTCCTCGGCTGGCCGAGTGACCTCGCGGTCGCAGGCAGGTGGTGCCAGGCCCTGCTCATCACCGCCCTCCTCTTCTCGGCGCTCCCCGAGATCCTGCGCCACGCCACGGAGAGCGTCGGCCCGCTCCCCACGATCTCGCTCGGCGAGGTCATCCCGGGGCTCTGCATCCTGGGACTCGTCCTGCTCGGCTACGTCGCCTGGAACCGCCGCGTCGACACGAGCGACGAGCGGGCCCGTGAGGAGGCGCGGAATGCGGTCCAGGCCCGGCGCCGCGTCCAGCCGCCGCCGCCCCGCGATGACGCCGGAGAAGACCGCGGCTTCCGCTCGCGGCGAGCGCCCCCGGACGAGTTCGGTGGTCACGGCGACGCGGGCTGAGGAGCGGCACGATGCTCCGCTACTACGCTGGTCTTCGCAGTCTCGTCGGTCTCGATGACCGGGCGACGGCGTTCCGGAGGGAGGAGGCTGCGCTCTCTCGCGCGACCACGATCCCGCGCGTCGACCCTGGCTTCGCCCGCGAGATGAGCGGCTTCGCCCGCCGCCCTTGCGACTCCATCGTCCTCGGCACGTCGGTCGGGGCCTCCGAGCTCACGGTGCGGGCGCCCCTCCGTGAACTCGCCGGCCTCGGACACGCGCTCGTCCTCGGGACGACGGGGGCAGGGAAGACGAGGGTGGTCGCCGGGATCGCGGAGCGGATGCTCCAACGCATCGCGCGTGCGCCGCGCTCGCTCGGTCTCTGCGTCCTCGACCACAAGGGTGACCTCGTCTCTCTCGTGCGGGCGCTCCTGGGTGACCTCGTCGACACGCTTCCGCCCCGAGAGGCCGAGCGACTGCTCGACATGTTCGTCGTCGTCGACCCGTTCTCGACGGAGGCCCTCGTGCCGCTCCAGATCCTCTCCCCGGAGCCCGGCAGCGCCCCCGAGGTGCAGGCCTACGAGATCACCTCGCTCCTGAACCGCCTGGGCGGCGCCGAGCTCGGCGTGCGGCAGGACGCCTTCCTCTTCCACGCCGTCCTCCTCGGCATCACCCGCGGCATGTCGCTGCCCGAGCTGGCAGGACTCCTTCGTGATCCCGCCGCCCTCGCGTCGGCGGCCGAGAGCTCGGCGTCACCCGAGGTCCGCGCCTTCTTTCGCGGCGGCCCCAGGGTCGCGGCGAGCTCCCTCGACGGGGTGAGCGCGCGGCTCTCACGGCTCCTGCGACTCCCGTCGGCGAGGCTCATGCTGGGGGCGCGCGGCACCATCTCCTTTCACCGGTTGCTCGGCGAGAAGATCCCGCTCTTCGACGTGGGCTCGCCGCCCCTCGGGTGCGAGGATCTGGGGCGGTTCTGGGCGGGGCTCTTCACGCTCAAGCTCACGCGGGCCATCTTCGAGCGCACGCCCGAGGAGGCCGCGCGCCCCGTCGCGATGTTCATCGACGAGTGGCAGGAGGGGCTCGCCGCGAGCGGTGACATGGCTGACCACTACGAGCGCGTGCTCGCCATGGCGCGGAGTCGGGGCGTGTCGCTCTGGCTCATCTCGCAGTCGCTCGCCGGCGCGCAGAAGGTCTCCTCGACCCTGCCGTCCGTCGTGCAGACGAACACCACGAGACAGCTGCTTTTCAAGGCTTCGGCCGAGGACGCCGCGCGCCTGGGCATGTTGCCCGTGACCGGGCGACGCCTGCGCCCCGCCGCCCTTCCGTGGGAGGATCAGCCGCGCTCACCCTTCCTCTCGACGCAGGATGAGCGCGAGCTTCTCGTGCGGGAGGTGGTCTCTCTCCCCCAGCGCGTCTTTCTCTACTGGAACCGCGACCGGCCGTACCGGGCCGAGCTCGTGCGGGCGGGGGAGGTCGAGGTCCGCGGGCAGGTGCTGCGATCGGCCTCGGTCGCGCGGCGCCTGCGGGTGGGGTCGATGGCGGTGCCGATGAGGGAGCTCGAGGCGCAGGGCGCGACGGAGGCGGAGGTGACGTTCAGGCCGCGTTCCGAGATGCCGGCCGCGCAGCTCGCTCAACCGCCTCGCCGACCTCGAAGGAGGGGATGACCTGTCAAGATCGGACTCTCGTTCGCAACGAGATCAAGTGAACGCACGGCAAACGATCTTCTTCCACTGGCCGAGCGGGTAGTGCCGCACGAGCGCGTTGCCGCAGAGCAACTTGTAGATGAATCGTCGTCCATAAGGCGGTGGCTTGTCATCCCACAACAATGGAATGACAGCAGCAGAGAGTGGTCGAGTCGGCACTGCGGGTAGTAGGGAGGCGACACGTTTTCGGTACAGACTGACGCCGAGCGCATGACGATCACGATGTGCATCTGACGCGCGACTGGCGACCTTTTCGTAGAGGTCTCCGGCGCGATTGGCATCGGGTTCGTCCGCTCCCTCATGGCAGATCTGGCATAACGTCACCAGATTGTCTTCGATCGTCATGCCGCCGTCCGCGTGAGGAGCGATGTGGTGAAGATCAAGCTTCACGTCCAGTGCGTCGTCTGGAGAGCGACCACAAACGCAGCAGCGGTCCTCGTCTCGAGCGAATACACGCTGGCGGAGTGACCCGCGAGCAAACCGCTCCTGCGCCTCCGGTGGGGGGTTGTTCAGGTCAATAAAAGGCATGAACGAATGATATCGGGTACACGGAGACGCATCGAGAAAGGCCGGCCACCATCGCTCAACGAGCCCAACGGAAACGAGGGCATGGCCACCGCCACGAACGAAGTGTCTCAGGTCGTCGAGGGAGACGGCAGTCTCATGATGCTCAGCCATCCAGGCCCACCGTCGCCCGTCGTTGGCTGTGCTTGGGCATCGCTGTTCGACGCCCCGCTCCGTGCCATGCGGCGAAATCCCAATGGTGTTGGTTGTGATCGCGACCGTCTTTGACCCTGCGGTCAAGGTCAGCGCGAGAAGTGTGTCTGCGCCAGGAGGTTGTGACATGTCAATCTCTACTCGACCTCAACAATAGGTTCCGAAGTCATAGGTGTACGGATCGTGGATCTACGCCACGCGTCGCGACAGAGTCATCGGCTCCTTGCCCTCCGATCGCCATTGCGATGTCTCCTTGAGGCAGCCTTTTAGGTTGCCGCGCAACACGGTGCTACGTCAGCGTTCGGCGGCGCACGGCGAAGGTCATCCCGGCCTTGAGGCGCGCTATCTCCCGAGGGTCGCCATCGGTCGGAGGTATCTCGAACAGGCGGAGGTTCGCCCGGCTTCCCGCGGCATGAAGGCAGTCGACGAGGAGCATAAATCGAACGAAGTCGGGCTTGGCTTGCCACCATCGTTCGAGAACCTGAAACGCACGTTCTGGGGGTTCACTTCGCCGCGTGAAGTCTTCGCACCACCGGGCGGCGTAGTAGTGTCGGACTGTCGGACTTTCCACCGCGATCTTGTCCAGCTCCCGCGCCAGGTCATCATCGTCAGGGACGAAGCGCCGACGATCGCCATCATTGACGTAGGGCCGCAAATTCTGTCGGATCCAGGCAGTTCTTCCGGCGCGTTGGCACAGATCCAAGAGCCCGGAGACATGGAGATCCTCAAGTTCCGAGAGGTAGGGGATGAGGTCGTCGAGACAGGCGAGAACACGTGGCTTCATTCCGACCTCCATGAGGTCACCGGTCGACACGATGCGCTGCACGATGCGCTGCCGTGCCGGTGACTCTTGGAGGGCTGCGAGCCCCGCGTCTCGCGCTTGGCGAGACCCAAGCAAGATGGCGGCCTCGATGAAGACGGAGCTCGATCGTAGTTTCTTCCAGTGTACGAAGAGGAGGTCCTCTGCTTCGCGCTCTGGGATCGCGAGAAGGAAGCGCGAAAGGTAGTATTGGTCATTCGATCGTTCGTCGGTGTCGCTCCGCATTCGCATTGCGACCTTCGCAAGCCGTTGTTCGACAGCCTGACGGATCCCATCGCACCAGACGAACCGCGCATCACCAAGAACGCGAACGTCCGTGTCCAGCAATCGCACGAGGTCCGGGACGCACGTATGATCTCCGAGACGTGCGCGGGCACGGGTCGCCGCTGGATGGAGCGATGACTCCAACGACACCGATCGAAGGTGGTCGAGGTCTTCTGCCACCACACCATACGCCCAGAGATCGAACGCGACCTCTCGTAGTACAGGGGATTCTTCAGCGCTCTGCCAAAGGCTGAGCAGCCTCTTGCGGGACTCCGGCGAGAGCTGTCGTCCGAGCGCGGAGTTCGGGTACCACTGCGTCATGACGATCGATGCACGGAGCGATCCCACTGTAGGTTCGACAGGTGATCTCTCCCGAATCGAAGCGGCGCGGCGTACGGTGAACTCGATCGCGCCGGGCAGGTTGGTCTCGCTCAGGATCTCGGCGATCAAGACCTCCAACTCGTCGTCGCGTGCGGCTCGGGTGACGAGGTACCCAACAACCGGTTCCGAGAGACGATCGCGAAAAGCGATTCGCAGCATCTCGCTCAGGTCAAAACCAGGCGGACGTGTCCCTGTCGCCTTGTGGTCCGCAACCTCACGGTGATGCTGGGCAGACCAGGAATCAAAGATGGGATCCAATGACTCGGGAAGGTCGTTCTCAACGCAGCGACACGCTGCCCAGATCATGAGCGGCAGATGCTCGTCCACGCGATCGGACATACGCCAGAACGCGAGGAGTGCGGGCATGAGTTCCGCTTCCCCAACGAACCCGGCGAGACTGAGAGCGCCGAGCCGAAATCCCACCGACAGTCCGGGTCGGACAATCAACTCACGGAGGTCGTCAAGAAAACGCGTCCGGTTCCGAACAAGACAGGCCGAAAGCGCCTCCTCGTGCGCGGGATCCGTCAATTCGATGCTTGCAAGGTCATCCCTGCGGGCGAGACGTTCCGCGCCGCTTCGTGCGCAGCCGTTTCTCAGCCTCGCGAGAAGCAGCGTGCGGTGCGAAGGGAGGCCCTGGGTGACGCTGAGGACGAGCGGTGAATCGGTGCGGCTCAGCACATGGAAGATGGCCATCGCGACAAAGTCGTAGTCGTAGTCCTCCCGTCGGGTGTAGGTCGCGACGAGATGGCGGCGCAGCTCGTTCGCTATCAGCAGGCCCACCGATTCGGGCGCTGGTCCGAGGTGACGGAGCGCTTCGGCGAGCACGAGTGGATGGTGATCGGCGAAGTACCCGACAACCTCCGGTGGTTGCGGACGAATCGCAAGCGCCCGTCCAACGAACTCGGCGTAGGCGGGGTCGATGAGGAGCTCGTCTCGCCAGTCTTCCGTGAGGAGCTGCACGATGACTTGGACGATGAGTGCCTCGCGCACGCGGTCGTGTCGGAAGCTCAGCCTGTGCTCACCACCCACGGCTTCCTCGCGGCAGAGCCTCCCGTGCTGCGCGAGTTCGCGCAGTGCTTCGAGCGCATCCGGGGTGGGCGTGAGCCACCGACGCACCGTGGGCCACAACGGGTGGAGGTCGCGGTTCCGCAACATCGCTAAGCACACGAGGTCAAGTGCGCGTCGGTAGTCCGACTGCAGCGCTCGCACTCCGGGACGCTGCGCTGCCTCGGTGAGCGCGCTGTTGATGAAGAGCTCGAGAACCTGGTTCGCCAGCGTGTGGACCGGGGATGTCATCGTGCTTTCCAGGGCCTCGCGGAGGAACGTGACAAGGAGAGGATCATGGCCGACCTGACCGGCAAGGTCATCGGCCACCGTCCCGATCTCGGCGTGATCGCAGTGCATCGCCGCGCGGGACTCGTCGACGCTGAACGGTCCGACGGTGAAGGTGCGAAGCCACGCCCCGTTGGCGTTGGCAGCCCCACCGGCGTCACGATGCTGCGACCAGACGGGGCAGAGAACGAGATGAGCTCCCGACGTCGCCGTTTCCCTCCTGTCCGCCGTGCGTGCAGGGACTACCCAAGTGAGCAGTTTCCGAAGGGCACCCGGTGGGTCGGCCGCCCGGTTCACGTCGTCGACGATGACGAGGAGACGCATGGCTGGGTCGAGGAGTTGGCGCAACACGAGCGCCGCGTCCCTCTGCAACGTGGGGCGGTGATCATGGAGTACACGTGCGATGGCCTCGTCGAAGGAGAGACAGTGCCCGAGGACGCTGGCATTCAGCCACAGCCCTGGGTGCCCTCGCTCGATGTGAGCGCGCAGTACCTTCGCGGCGAGCGCGCTCTTTCCGAAACCCGAGTCGCCGACGAGGAGTACGGCCGCGAGTGCTCGCTGTTCAAGAGAGGCGGTGACCTCGGCGTCGATCCGACGGGTCACCCAGGCCCGACCGTCTCCGACGCGGACGAAGGACTCGTACCGCGTACAATTCTCGGAGGCGATCTGGAGCAGGAGGTCCATCGAGAGCAGCTCGGCGTCGATGCCGAGGTACTGATGGCGCAACCACTGACCGTACGGTCGCTCGTCGAGGAAGCCCGCGAGCCTCGTCTGATCCCAGACCTCGCAGGCGACGCCGAGTGCGTGCGCACGGGCGTAGACCTCGGTGAGGAGGTCCTGTGGCACCCGGCGGTTCGACGTCAAGATCACGGTGAACGTCGCCCCAGGAAACTTCGGCCGCAGCTTGTCCGCCTCCGCGGCCGCCTTGATGAGATCACCCGGTCCTGGTTCCGCCTTGCGCTTCCTGGCCGGTGAAGTTGTCGTCAGGGCCGGATCGTTGAGCCACTTGCGTTCGAGGCCGGAGAGCGCGGTGACGGTGTGCTGGGCGAAAATGAAGCGCGGGGGATCGGAGTGGGGCACTTGCCCGAAGCCATCGAGCGGCGCCTTCACGGCCTGGTGCTTCGCGTTGATGCCGGTGTGATGGAGATGACGGCCGTCGAGATGTTCGTGTCCAAGCAGGGCCGTCGCGAGGCGCTCGAACGCCGCGTCGTCGGTGAGGTCTTCCAGGTGCTGCGCGGTCGTCATCGACGCGTCACCGCGGGCTCCCGGGCGATCGATCGACGTCCGCGGAACCCGATGTGAGAACGATCGGCGGTTGGGGCAGCGTGTCGCGACGAATCTGGGCCCACCAAGACGCTCTTACCCTGGACCATCGTCTGCCGCCATCGTGACCTTCCGGGCCCTGGACTGCGTTCGGGTCGCGAGGCCGTGGGGCTCATGGCGAGCCTATGTCGGCGCAGGGATGGGGTCGGGGATTTCTTCCTCCCAGAGGTCACTGCGGGTTGCGTCGAAGTCGGTGTAGAGCGGGACGCGAGGGTAGGAGAGTCCTTCGGTGAAGCGAACGCGGAAGGCCGCCACCCGTAGCGCACGGACGTGGGTGCGCCACGCAAGGGAAGGCTCGTTCGCTTCGATGGCACGGAGCAAGCGATGGCTCGGGGCGCTCTTCATCCAGCGGGAGAGGACGTGGTCGCAGATCGGCGGGTGCACCGAGACCGGGAGCCGTGTGCCGGTCAGGTGCGCGTAGGTCGCGTGCGCGACGCGGTAGAGCGCCTGGACCATCTCGTCGACCGTTGACCGGCCGACCCGCGTGGCGAGCCCATGGGCGAACTGCCGGAGCGCGTAGTGGCGCCGCAGCGACTGGAGACAGGCCACTCCTCGCTCGGGGTCGGACTCCAGCACCTGGGCGATGCGGCCGAGGAGCGGGTCCTTCGGGCGGGCCCCCCGGTCGCACCAGCGGTCGACCATGTTCGGCGTCTTGAGCCCGAGGCGAGCCTGGAAGTCGTCGCGCGTGATCTTGCGGGCCTTCAACAGGTCTCGGAGGTACCGGTCCTTCGCGGGGGCCGTGGTCCACCGCACCGTGTCGACGGCTGGAGGCGGTCGACGATCGCGGCAGCAGAACGTACCGAACCAGATGCCGAGCTCGATGACCGCGAAGCGGAGCTGCGCGTCGAGCGACGCGGGGCGCCGTCGCTCCGCGGCGCTCTTCGCGCAGAGGTTCAGCGAGGTGACGAAGGTGTCCCACGCGCTCAGGTGCTCAAAGAGGGTCCAGGCGATCGCGCCCGTCGCCGCCGGGCCACCGTCGACCGACGGGATGAGCGCGACGACGACCGGGTCCTCGACGAGGTACCGCTGCACGATGGCGACGAGGATGTCCCGGAGCCGCTCCGGGCTGACCTGCGCGAGGCGGCCTCGGAAGAACCGCTGCGTCTGCTTGCTGCCGAGCGGCGAGCCCCGGCGCGGCGGTCGGACGGCGAGCGCTCGCGTCACGAAACGCAGGACTTCGAGGCCCCGTGGCCACGATTGCGGGTGCGGTCCACGACGCGAGCGCTGCACGTCCATGACGATCCGATCCTACCGTGAGCCCTTCGACGGCGGCGCCTCACGCGCCGGTGCGGGCGCGGGCGGCGGGGGATCGGCGGGGCGACCGGGCAGCCCCCGGGACTGCCAGTAGGCGTCGTGGTCCGGGTTCAGCTGGTCGCCGTGGTTGACCTGGTCGGGGGTGGGTACGTTCTTCGTGTTGCTCATCGATTCCTCCTCGGGCCACGCGGCCCTGGACGGCCCGGGAGTGGGCCGTGTCGAAGAGGTAGGTCGGCTCAGCACGCCGAGCAGCCACACCGCGCCGGACATTCGATCGTCGCGAGGGTCCTCGCGCTCGTACCCCTCGCGTGGGCACCACCCGCTACAACCTCAAGACCCGTCTTCCGGGCCTAAATGCCGCCTCCCCGGCGTCACGATCATCGGGAGACACAGCGATTTCCGGAAGCGAGGGTGGCCGTTCGGTGCCCCCGGGTCGTGCGGCCGGGACGTGCGGCCCGCGGGAGGCAAGGTGGGCGGGGAGCGCGTCGAGGAGGAGCGTCTCCGCATGTGGACGGAGACCCGCCTCGTCGACGAGCCGTCCGAGGGTGCGCCGGCGACCCTCACGCAGGGCAACGACGACAAGAAGGGTCGTGGCGAGGCCGAAGACGCCGTGCCCGCTACCGAAGGCGCCCTGCCACTTCGCGAACTTCGCCTTGAGCGTCGTCGTGGTCTCGGTCCCGGCGTCGACCTCGACGAGGACGGAGACCTCCCCGCCGTCCCTGGCGACGATGGCGAGCGCGTCGGGGATGATCCCGTGGGTCTTGAAGACCGGCTCGCGCGCGAGGTCACCCTCGAAGCGGAAGTCGGCGAGCGCGAGGTGCCCCGCCCGCTCCTGGACGCGGAAGGCGACGAACACGTCGCGCACCGCGAGCACGTGTCGCTGCTTCGGCACCGCCGGGACGCGCGCGAGCATGGGCGCCCCGTCCGGGAAGGAGCCCTCCTCGACCAGGCGGTCGAGCCCGAGCTGGGAGAGCGTGTAGAGGTTGTCGCGCTGGAGGAGCTCGCCCTGGAGGTGGGCGCGGACGAGCCCGTGGTCGAGGAGCGCGCGCAGCCGCCTTTGGGCGCGCCGACGCGAGGGGAAGTGGAGGCGCTCGAGCTGGGCGGTCGTGAGGACCCCGGCCCAGGCGAGGTCTTCCAGGGCCGCGAGGTCCCGCTCACTGCCGACCCTCGACTGCGCCGCAACGTTCGGGCGGACCCGCTTCGGGACGCGCTCCGTCACCGCGACACCCAGGGCAGTCGGATGCCAACGCCGCAGCGCTCGCACTCGATCCAGCCGGCACCCGCGCCGCATAGGGCGCAGCGTCCCACCCAGCCGTGGTAGGTCGCGTGGCAGTGCGCGCACTCGAACCGTCCCGTCGTCGGGTTCGGGTGACCGTTCGGGCAGGGAAGCGTCGTCGCGAGGGCGCGCCCTGCGCCGGCAAGGTGCCCGACGAGATCGCACGTCCCGCGCACGAGCGTGACGAGGCCGTACACGGCGAAGAAGGGCGAGAGGAGGACGCCGAACAAGAGCCGCCAGGCGGTCGGTCGTTGAGTCGGTGAGGTCATGGGGCTTCTCCTGGAAGTGCGGTCGGGCCGGCCGGGTGGCGTGAGACCGTCTCGGGGCCGTGGCATGGGAGCGGGGACCGAGCGCGTCACATGCGCGTCCGGTCGGGCGTCCTCGTGCGTCCGGCCGATCGAGCGGCGGGCCCGCGGACCCGGCCGACCGTTCCGCGTGGAGGGCCACACCCATGAGCCGGTCACCGGGCGCCGCAGGTCGTTCGACGGGAGGGTGTGCCGCGCAGGGTCTCGACCGAGACCGAGAGCTGGAACATCTCCCGCGGGCGACCGCACACGCGGCCTCGATCGGGTCGATCCCGTGGACCTGGGACTTCGAACGCCGCGCTGGCCGGTTGCCGTTCGGCCGTCGGTGTCCGTCCGAGCGAGCGCCGCCGCGGTCGTCACCTCCTGCGAGAGGCGCGCGACCACGACCGGCGCCACCGCAGGGGCCGGATGAGCACGTAGGCGAGAGCGAGCAACGCGAGACCGAGCAAGAGATCCGGGTTCCAGAACGAGACCTCGTCGAGGAGGCCGCAGAGAGAGGGGTTGTCCATAGGGTTCGAGATGAGCGAGTGAGGGTTGGGCCCGCCGCTCGTCCGGCACGAACACGAGGAGCGCCCTCCGCGCTCCGATGCACGACGTCGTGAATGAGTACCTCCGAGGCGGTCATGCCGATCCACGTCGTCCCGTTACGACGTTCCTCCTACGGCAACGGGAGATGGCGGAGGGCTTCGCGTCCCCTCGCAGGCGGTAACGAGGAGAGCGGCGAGTCCATGACCGCCTCGGAGGTGTTCACCACGAAGCCATCAGGCACCGGCGGAGGTCGGTCGTTCCCTGGAGCAGCGGTCGTTCGCGCATCGGGCCCATCTGATTCACGAACCACCATCTCTATGGGACGAACCCTTCACTACGCCATCTACGACGATCCGAAGAACTACTGGGAGGCATGGCGGGAGATCCGCATCGCGCAAGAATTCCTCATCGACAGATCCACGTGGACCTGCGAGACACCCGACCTTCGTTTCCTCAAGCAAGACATTCGCGAGCGCACCAAAGACCTGCGGTTGTATGAGACTCCGCTCGGCATCCCCATCGCGGACGGAACGACCAACGTGGCCGACGACGAATGGAACGCCACCCTCATCATCCGGTTCGCGACCTGGCTCTCTCGGCGACTGCCGACCGCCACGGTCGTGCTCCACGATGAGGGCGACTACCTGACGCCGTGCCGCCAGATCCGCCGCGCGGGAGTCGCCGAACTCGATCACGACGGTCTCAGGGAGCAGCAAGCGTACTTGGAGAGGCACTGTCGGTGGGACGCTCTGGAGGTTCACTGGTCCGAGATCGATGAATTCCCGCGGGGTAAGATTCGCCGCTCGATCCCTGCCCAGGACTATGCGGACCGTCGCGAGATTCGAGCGCTCGAGTTCGCACCGGAGGTGCTCGCGCGGATGACCTTGGACGAGGTCGCCGAGGCGATCGCCTTCCCGTGGACCACCGAGGGCCTCGGGGCCACGTAGCTGAGAGGTGACATCTCCCTGCGGGGGTCGGCCGGGTCCGCGGGCCCGATGCGCGACGAACGACGCTCCACGGAACGACATCGACTCCGCCAGCGCCAGGAGCAGCTGCCCTGAGTCCGTGTCGCCCACGGCGACGTGCGCCACGTACGGTCAAGCGACGCCCGGCCGACCGGCCGCGCTTCCAATAGCATCAGCACTCTCCTCGACGAGCGGCAACGGTCTCATGATCCGCTCGGTGGCCCCGTCGCCTTGCGCCTCCCGTGAGTGGTCCGACCGGAACGCTCCCGCGACCCTCTGGCAATGAGACTGCTCTCTTCTGGTAACGAGAGGCGCGGAGCCACCATGGAAGAATTGACACTTGGATGTGCGACAGGGAACGGCGCTCCCGGAGCAATCGCGAGGCTCAGCTCGGCCCAACGAACTGATTCTTAACGATCCAACTCTATGGGACGCGACTATTACATCATCAACCTGCTTCCACGACGGACGACGGAACCCGACACCATGACTGCGTTGCCACGCGGAATGACCCACCAGGCCGGAGAGCGGTGTCCGTTCGCAGGCGACGGTTTTCCGGTCAGCTCGATGGACCTCTGCTGTTCGCTGCGGGGCGAATACCTGGCTGCCGATCTCGAGGACCACGAAGAGCCCGATGCCTGCGATCGTCTCTACGGAGACATGAACGCCGACGAGGCCCTCCAGTTCGCGAAGACGCTGCGCCAGATCGTCGCCCGCCTCGAGAGCGAGGGCTATGCAGAGTCCGACTGGGCACCGTCCTCCGCGATCCTGGCCACCCACGCCGAGACCGGTAGGCTCAACCCGCTTCTGCGCTCCATGATCGAGGGTCCCCGCGTGTCGATCCGTATGGCGGCAGACTGGTACGAGAAGGTTGCCCGCCTGGGGTTCGGCGTGGAGTGCGTGCGGTGACGCCACGGTCTCGGACGACGCGCCCCGACGCACGCTGAGTGTCATCTGCCTCTCCGCCGGGCGGGGACGTGGGCCGAGCTTGAGCTCCCGCGTGCCCCGGGCTGTGCCGTGTGTCGTGATCGCCTGCATGCGGTGGTCACTTCCCCGGACTCTCGACACAACGGTCTTCGGATCGTCCGACGCACTCCGCCCGGCGGCGGCAGACTTCCATCGCCTCGCGGGAGATCGGCCGTGTCATGGCGCCAGCCGCCCATCCGGAGCGACAGAGCGATCGAAACCATCTCGTCTTCGACAACCGGAGACTGGGCGTCGAGGTGCGGGCGCGACCCTACCCCTGCCACGGAGCTGGGGTTCGCGGCCACGGAGTAGTTGTCGTCAAGTCTCTCTTGCTCCGGGTGCGTCCGGCATCAGACCTCCGTGCGCTGCCATTCCCTCACGCCCCTCGGGTCTGTCGGCACGGGATCACGCTCAGGCAGTAACGGCGGGCCAACGCTCACCATGAAAAGGGTGACACTCGGAGGTGTGATAGGGAGCGGCGTTCCTGGAGTGATGGCGACAGTTCAGCTCGGCCCAACGATCTGACTCTTCACCACATACTCTATGGGACTTGACTTGTTTCCACGACGGACAACCGATCACGGCACGAAGGAAGACGAATCCGGACAGACTCACTCACGGGGCACACCCTGCCCGTTTGAAGCCGACAACTTCCCGATTGGGATGCTTGGTACGTGCTGCTCGCTCCGCGGCAAGATCGCTGCGTACGAACTCGACGCACTGGGCGAAGACAACCTCTGCGAGCGCATGTATCAAGACATGACCGCGGCCGAGGCCCTCGCCTTTGCGTCCGAGCTTGGCGCCGCCGCGACCCGCCTCGAAGTGCAGCATCGCGATCCTGGTGTCGCCCCTCGGGGCGCCGGCTTCAACGGAATCTGGGACGAGGCCACGAAGGCCTGGGTCTGGCAGGGCTACTCGACCTTCGATGACGCGATCGCCACGATCCGCGAGGGAGCGCGATGGTACGAGAAGGTTGCGCGCCTCGGATTCGGGGTACACGCCTGGTACTGACGTTCGGGAAACTGAGGTTACCGCGCCTCGTCGCACGCTGAGTGTCACCTGCTGATCCGCCGGGCGGGGACGTGGGCCGAGCCAGACCTCGCCACGCTCCGTGGAGCGCCGTGCGCTGGGGACGCGTGCATGCCGCGCCCATCCTCACCCGGGCCCGCACGTGACGACCTTCGGATCGTCCGACGCACCCCGCCCGGCGGCGGTAGACCTCTTCCTCGACACGAGGAGAGCGGCCGGGCATTAGCCCTTTCGAGCGCCGCCATGGGATGGGCGCGGGACTGTACGGACCTGCGTCGGGCCGCAACAGCTCCTACCGATGCCTCGATGGGGTAACGGACGACGTGGATCCTCCATGACTCTCCCGGACACGCGACGCCGCAACGCGACACCTTCGTCGCCCTCGCCGTCGTGCTTCCAGGGAACGTCATGGTGGATCAGCTTCGTCTCATCAACGACACCGCGTACAGCCAGTGGACCCTCCAGCGCCTCGCCGCCTTCGCGCGGGAGAGCGCAGCGTGCGGTGACGTCGCCTTGAACGTGGTTCCCCATCGTCACGCCGCGAGCGGCCGCTTCTCTTCGCGGATGCCCGCCAGCGAGCACCGCGCCGGCGACGCGTTGATCGTCGTCCGGCTCGGCGCCGAGAACGCGTTCCCGGCGAAGCTCGCCCGTGCACCCTGGCCTGCTCGGGGGCGTGAGCCGGTCCGTGACTGGCAGGAAGCCTTCGTCTGGTTGGTGGCGCGCGAGATTGCCCACGCCGTCGCCCACCGCGCCCGCGTCACGCTCGGAGAGGAGGAGGCCGTCCTCGCCGCCGGCCGTGTGCTGGAGCGTTTCCGAGCAGAGCGAGCCTCCCTCGAAGCCGAGCATCGACGCGGGCATGGCGTCGGGGCGGAGGGCGGCCGGGAGGTCCGCAGGCTGGGCAGCGGCAGGAGCCGCCGGGTCGGGCTCGCTGCGGAGGTAGCGCGTACCGAGGCCCGGGAGCTGGCCGCCTACGAGCAGTGGACGTTGAGCCGCCAGCAGGCGCGGGAGGCGCGTCAACGCCTCCGGGACCACGACCGGCGCGTCGAGCAGCGCGCGATGAAGGCCTGACCCCGGCGCCCGTGGAGAAGGGAGTTCGCGGTCGACCAAGGTCCTCGCGCGTTGATCACGACCGATCGACGCCGGAGGATCTCCGGCGGCCGGAGGAGAGGGGAGACGCAATGCGCAAGGTGACGCCTGCACCAGAGCTCTCGGAGCAACCGAGCGCGCTGCCGGAGCCCGTGGTGCCGGAGGAGATCGTCTCGGCGCTCTCGGTGCTCCTGCGGGCGGTGGTCACGCGACCCGCGCCGGTGGCGGTGGCCGTTCCGGTCGAGCCCTGGCTCACCATCGCCGAGGGCGCGCGCCACGCGGCGGTCTCGGAGGAGACCGTGCGGGAGTGGATCACGCTCGGGCTCCTGCCCGCCGGTCGCTGCGGTCGGGTGCTCCGTGTCCGCCGTTCGGACATCGACGCGATGCTGACGCAGAAGGCGGGCGGCGGCGCCGGGTCGGTTGAAGATCCGTCGCCGCGCTCGAACGAGATCCTCGCCTCCCTCACGCCACGTCGTTGAAGTTCGGTGACCGTCGTAGATCGTAGGTCAGACGAACCATCTGTTCTGCGCGGGTGGCAACGTTCCCAAACCATCGCAAGGTCCGGCGTCCGGGCGCTGGCCCCGCAGCCACGACAAAGCAGGATCACCGGGCGGTGATCCTGAGGGAGTGCCCTTCGCCGCGTTGCGAGCGGCGAGGGTGAGCAGGTCGAGAAGGAGTGAGACGATGTCGAGCATCTACAAGCGAGGCGAGCGCTACTACGTCCGGTTCAAGGACGCCGACGGGCGGTGGATCTCCCGCTCCGCGGGCAACACCAAGGAGGAGGCGAAGAAGACCCTCCGCGACGTCGAGAAGGGTCTCAGGGACACGCCCCGGATCGCCAAGCCCCCGGTCCCGCTCGTGCGGAAGCTCTCGACGCTGATCGACCCGTGGATCAAGCGGCGGCAGAAGCTCGGCCTACGCAACGTCGCCGGCAACCTCGCCACGCTGAACCGCCACGTGCTGCCGGTGCTCGGCGACATGCCCGTCACCGAGATCCGCGTGCGCCACATCCGCGACCTGATGGACACCCTCCGCGCGGGCGAGCTCGCGCCCCGCAGCGTGCGCCACGTCTACGGCACGATGCACAAGCTCTTCGCCGACCTCGTGGTCGACGAGGTGATCCCGTACACGCCCTGCGTCCTCACCAAGGACCAGCTCCCCAAGCTCCGCGACAAGGATCCCGAGTGGCGCTCGCGGGCGATCTTCTCGCGCGACGAGGTGGAGCTCCTCCTCTCGGCCGACGCCGTTCCGGAAGATCGGCGCGTCCTCTGCGCCCTGCTCTTCCTCCTGGGGGTCCGCTTCGGGGAAGCGGCGGGCTTGCGCTGGCGGGACCTCGACGGGCGCCAGGAGCCCCTCCCGCGCTTCACCGTGGCTCGCTCCTACGAGCACGGGACCAAGACCGAGACGCCCCGCACGGTGCCCGTCCACCCGCTGCTTACCGAAGTGCTTCAGGAGTGGCGCACCGAGGGCTTCGCCCGCCTCATGGGCCGCGCGCCCGTCTCCGACGACCTCGTTGTGCCCTCGCGGGAGGGGGAGATGCGCTCCCGCCACCAGGCCCGCAACACCTTCCTGGGGGACCTCGGGCGGCTGGGCCTGCGTCACCGCCGCGTGCACGACACCCGCCGGACCTTCATCACGCTCGCCCGGGTCGACGGCGCCCGGCGGGACGTCCTGGAGCAGATCACCCACGGGGCCCGGGGAAACATCGTCGACGCCTACACGACCCTACCCTGGCCCACCCTCTGCGAGGCCGTGGCGGTCCTCAAGCTCCGGCGGCTCTCACCCGACGAGGTAAAGGCCCGGATCGAGGCCCTCGTGGAGCCCCAGATGGAGGCGCCAAATGGGGAGGCGCCGGGGATTTCCGAGGCCCCGCTTGTTACAGATCTTGTTACAGCCTCCGAGAGACGCGGGTCGTTCGTCCAGAAGTCCTGGGAACGACACGCGAATCTCGGAGGGAGGGGAGGTGGAGGCGCCGGGAGTCGAACCATGCCGGGAGATGTGAGCCAACTACGCGTCGGCACACGGTTTTCTCCTCGAACCCCGCGCAAAGACAGAGCTTCCGGCGTCCAATCAGTGCCCACCGTTTCCCATCGTTTCCCACCGACTGCCGCGAGGTTCGGGCACCAGATGGGCACCACACACCTCACCCATGCCCGCGAGATCCTTGCGTGCGCTTCTGAAGAGGAGGCCCCTTGGCCCCCTGCCTGGTGCTCCCCCCGAGACGATGGTCCTCCCTGTTGCACGCGCACCCCCCAGTGGCTTGGCACCGTGATCAAGTGATTGCGAGGTGGAGGCTCCTCGCGAAGCTCACGGCGACCGATGCCGTCGTCCGGGTCATCGACCCCAGTGAGGTCCGGGCTTCGCCGGGGGCTTACCGAGTTCCCCAGGCGGTTGGTTGTACCTCGGCCCCGTGCGCAGTCAGGTGTATTTGGCAATAGCGTCGCTGAGAGAGGTTTGAGTCAGCGACAACTTGTTCAACAGGTCGATAACCTCTTGCCCTGCGAACTCGCGAACAGTCTCGACGGATGGAACTGCTGAAGGGGGCACCGCCGACAGCATCGCCGCGAGAAATACGACGTATCGATTTCGAGCACGCTGCATGATGTCCGTCCAAGGGACTACCGCAGAATCATTTCTTGGCATTTTAAACGTACCAGCACCCACTCGGCCAACCAGGTAGCCGAACAGCTGCGCATCAGGGTAATGAACCTCCAAGAACGTCATATAATCATACAGTTGTGCTCGATTCTCAACCGTAAGATCCTGCTGTGGGTTCTTGAGCTCGACGACGACGATCCGCTTCAAGTCTGGGCTCGACAGGAAAACGAAGTCAGGCTTGTAAGTGATTGAGATCCCCGCCACGACGTCAACCCGTTGACCCGTGGGGATCTGGCCCTTGGCCTCAGCTTGCTTAACTACCGTTCTAAGAGTCTGGTTAGCTGTAAGGTAGATGCTATCGGGCTCAATAATCCAGGGAAACTCAACAAGAAGTCGCTGGAGGTCGGTCTCCTTCCCGTGATGGACATACTCGTGAAGTTTTGTTAGGGCGAACGCGCGCTGCGCAAACACCTTTGCCAGGTTCAGTGACTCTGGTACGGAATACGAAACCAGCTTTTGGATGAGTCCTGCGAAAACGTCCGGAACCGTCGCATCGTCCTTGCCGACCTCTGACCAGAGTTCCTTGACAAGAATACGCATGGGTTCCTGCGACCAGGCGCCAGCAACCGCCACGGCGAGTTTCTTCTTCGCCGCCTCGTCCTTGCCAAGGCTCGGCGAGATCTCCGTAAGGAGATCTGAAACCTGCTCCTGCTCTTCGTTGGTCAAGGAAGGAATGACCTTCTGATCAATCGCCTCCCTGAGTAGATTCCTGTTCTCCTTTCGTTCCGGATCCCTACGAGAATCCGCAAATTTACTGACCCATTGTCCGACCTTCTTGGCGCCCCACTGATGCAGTGCCTGGACGCCGTCCGCATCCCAATTAATTGTTGTACGGTCGGTGGAGATCAAGTCATCCTTGAATTCGTCAAGCCAATCTGCCTCGACTACCGCATACATGTACCTTGTGAAGATCTCCTTGCCCTTGATGCCAAAGAAAAATGGTCTGTCCTGGCAGATCTTGTGATGCGAATATACTCCTACGCCTGCCTCGTCTTGAGACCAATCAGGCGTCTTCACAAATCCAACCCAGGACCTAACCTCACGGCCGTCAACAGTCTCAGTGATAACTCCCTCTTCAGGAATCCTCAATTCAAAAACTGGTAGTGTTACTTCAGTGTCTGCCTTCTTCCCATCGACATACATCTCAAACCCCGCGTTCATGGTGGTGAACCGACGGCCGAGAGACTCGAGGAGCGGTCCCTGCGAGATTGCACGATGGATTGACAGCGACGTGAGCAATACAAGGGTGCCGGTTGACGGTGGTGCATCCCGAATGCGATCGATGAAGATCTTTACCTGCCCCGTTGGGTCGTCGACTGCCAGTGCTTCGTCAAGACCCACTTGGTCCAGCACGATCTCCGGCTCATACTTCGCGACTGCTCCAGGCGTCGCCCCTGCCTTGATATTGGCAAGGTTCAGCCGAATCCAGGTGAGCGATGGACGCTCGGCCACTATCGCACATGTAACCACATCTACGATATTTGCGATGCCGAACGGCGCTAGCTTCCCAATTCCCTTTCGGCCCATAAAGAGCCGTGATTTACGGCTCCGACTGGTCGGTTCGACCCGCTTGGGTGCGCCGATTACGAGGAAGTTACTGGCCAGTTCTTCTCGGGTCATTCCATGGCCGCAGTCATGGACGCCAATCCATCGGTCCGCCGCGTCAGACATCTGAAAGTCGATCCACACCTTTGCCGAGTCCGCATCCCACGCATTGGATACCAACTCGGCAATGACCCTGGTAGGCCGGTTCTGATAGAGCTTCAGTCCCAGGTGTTCGATGACATTGTGACTATAGGTGAGAGTGAGAGGGCTCATGTGTTTCCTAGGGTCGCGGAGAGAACGGCCGCGGTCATGCGAGGCGGAACTGCGTTGCCAATCTGTCTTTCGATGCTGCCGTAATTCCCGATGAACTGATAGTTTGAAGGGAACGTCTGCAGGAGCGCGGCTTCACGCAGGCTAAGGCCACGGTGTTCTGTAGGATGGCCGAACGCCCCGCAAGCGGGGGTCGTGCATCGTGTTGTCAACGTGCGGGCAGGTCCCTTGGTCGGGACTCGGCCATACGAACCCGTCGCGTTGTGTTGCTTGAGACGCTTGTGACATTCAAGTTGAAGTCTTCTGGGAATATCGAAGCGGTTGCCGTCGGGCGGCACCGCAGCGAGTCGCTGACGTGCCAACTTGCTGAGATTTCGATGACAGCGAAGCGCATCATTGTGCGAGCCGAGTTGCGCCGCACCAGCGATTACATCTGCCGCGTCTGGCTCACGTATCCAGTTGCCTGGAAGACTTGTGAGGATGTCAGCGGGAGGAGCAGGATGATCTTTGGACGTCGCCACCATGAATAAGCGCATTCGGTGCTGTGGTGCGCCTAGGTCAAAGGCATCAAGTACCCAGTCCTTGACCGTATACCCGGCGTCTTCTAGATGCTCGATGAGTTTGATGTATCGCCTGTCGGCACGAAGGTATCTAACGTTTTCGAGGACCACCATCCGCGGCCGAATGGCATTGACCCATCGCCATGTTTCTAGGACGAGATCGTTTCGCTCCTCGTCAAGAGTCCCACGGTGAAGGCTCGAGAATCCCTGACATGGGGGACAACTGTTAAGAACATGAATGTCCCCCGGTGCTAGCTTGTGTTTCGTCAGGAGGGCAAGAGGATCAAGCGTCCGGATGTCGTGTTCGAGCAGTTCGACTCTCGGATGGTTCGCCCGGTACGTGCGTGCGGCATCAGGGTCACACTCGACGGCTGCGAGCACCTCGATCCCAGACTGAACCAAACCGAGGCTAGCGCCCCCAGCACCGGCGAACAAGTCGATCGCCAATCGTGGTCGCTGTGATGAGTCTGCATCGTCCATGACACCTCCTGATCGTGTTAGGGCTGATCACACCGCCAGATGATGCCCGAGCGGCTCACGGCGCACAACCAGTACGCCATCCAGCGCTGAAAATGTCGGAGCTCGAAAGCAAACATCGTGCGCGTGTGTAAGCGCCGTAGAAAAGGCCACCGGATAAGTAGGGGGCGGAGATTAGGTCCGTTACAGCGCACGCGCTCGGAGGTCGCCGTGTAGTTCGCGGACGCACGGCGAGACGAAGATGAGCGGAGGTTTCTACGACCCCGCTCTAGCTGCTGGAATCCTGGGTCGAGGACCGCGACCGTTGATGCGAGGTGGGCATTCTCGATCGGGCACCCACTATTTCATTGCGACGGAGATTTGGTTCAGCATCTTCTCCAATAGCCAGTCCGATCGTAGACTCGCGTCCAGAGCAAGGTTCTCTACGAATCTCGGCTCTTCAGCGATCGAAATCGCTCGCGCGGAACGGATCAGTTGATGAAATGTGGTCGCGTCAACAGGTGCGATGGATTGCTGGGTGTGGAAATAGTCGAGGTCGATATCGAGAATGAAGCCTTGGTCGGAGAGAGGAGCCGCAAGGTCAGTCGCGAGCGCCATCTCCTTCAAAACACCAATTTGGCGATCCAGGAATGGAGATTCGAGCGCTTCGTCATACAGCCGTCGTGCGCACGCGGAATGTGAGTCTTTTGCACATCCGACATAGCACTGTGAGCCAATGGCGTATGTTCCGTTGGAGGAAGGGTGGTCGTGAAAAGGTCTCGTGGGAGGATTGCGTCGTTTTCCTGTATGAATAGGAGGCAGAACGACTCCGCCACTGCGCGTGAAGGAGATTGCGGACGCTGCCTGATGAGCCTCCATCTCGATGCTTCGCGGTGTGTCGCCGGCCTGGGAGAAGACGATCGAGTATGCAGTGGAGAGAACGCCGGAATCGATCGCGGCGCAAATGTGCTCGTCATTGTGAAGATGAAAAAGTGCGTCGCGGATTGACTCGTCCGACTTGAAGTCGAGCGCTTGTATCCATGTCCGTCGCTTCTCTTCGTCATCTCCGGCGTCACGTCCGAATGCGCGGCGGTGGTCGGTGTGATGATCCAGCGAGAGTAGGACCATGGGGGTGGCAGTCGCTCTTCGCTCCATCGCCCACCCGAGTAGTGCGCGATGGTGATCTTCGACGATGTAGACTCGCTTGCCTTCGATGGTCTCAGCCCGATGAATCCAGGAGACATCGACGGGTGCATTGTCGGATGATTTCATGCTCAAATGCGCTCGTATCTGATGGGGTTGCGAGGCTTATCCTGGCGCCTATTGGCAGTTACATTGGTGCGGAACATCTGGCGTGGTCGTGTGGGCGATCTCATTGCAAAGAGCTACTTCGCCGATGGCCGAGACAGCGCTGCGAGCCACTTTTCGAGGCTGATCAGTCGCCCTGAGTCAATATGTCCAAGAACCTTGCGCATCGATTCCTCTCCGCCCGTTCCGTACGTCGCTCTGAGCGCATCCGTGCTTAGATGGACAACGTGCGTGAACATCCGAGCGTTCTTCTGGAGCTTCTCGCACGCACGCATTAGACGCGCGGGATCGAACTCGTTGGTGAGGAAGACATAGTCGAAACGTTCCCCGTTCGATTCGGCCTCGATATACTCGTCGTAGTCAACCACGAACTGCTTCTCGCGATCCGCGCGGACGCTCCACTTCGCGGTGACGAGGGTGCGCATGGAAGGTCTGGTGATCGCGAGATCGACCTTGTTGAGCTTCTCTCCGCGACGGGCGCGGTTGAATCCCGGTAGTTTGTGGAGCGGATGGCGGACGTGCACCTCGAGCCCAGGCGGGCAGTTCCGGCGAACGACGGCGCCGAGCACGTCCTCGAAACCCTCACCCAGCAGGTTCTTCCGCTTATTGTCGAGCGCGAGGTACTGCCGGACGCGTTGGACGAGTTCCCGCCAGATTTCCGGCGGAGGTTCTGCCGCGAGCTGGGCCCCGATCACCTTCCTCATGATCGCCACGAGCTCGGGATCTTCGCCAGGAGCGGGGAAGCCCTTGGACTCGTAGGGCAGCCTCTGCTTCGTCGCCGCGGTTGCGAGCGCACCCGACCGGTGGGTGACGGACGAGGCGAGCTCCGCGGCCGCCCTCTGGAAGAGCCAGTCGATCTCTTCGGCCACCTTCGCTGGTGCGACAGCTAGCGCTTCCGCGAGCCACCCGTGGAAGGCGAGGGAGCGGGCGTACCAAGGCTTCCCGGGCTGGCACTTGTCGCTCTCGTAGCAGTGCGCGAGGCCCGTTGTGCGATCCGTCCAGATCAGCATCCGGTAGACGTGCTCCCACGCCGTTGCCGCGGTGATGGGGGTCGTTGCTGCCTTGAAGTACGCCTCGATGAGGCGCCGCCGGTTCTTTTCGCCGAACGCGGCGTCGATGACCGCCTCGATCTGCTGTTCCTCCGAGGAGGTCCCCGCGTTTGCGGCGGAGTCCTCCTCTACGCTCGACGGCTGCGCGTTCTCCTCGGTCGTCCCCGTCTTTTTGCCTGTCACAGGCCGGAGAATCGGTCAGGCAGTCGTCGCGTGCAACACCTCGCTCACGCGCGTCGTCCGGAGCACGGCGAGGAGTGCCTTCGCGACCGCACGCGCGAGAAGAGGCGGGACGGCGTTCCCGACCTGGCGGTACCGGGAGTGGGCCGGTCCGCCGTCGTGCCGGCCGTCCAGCGCGCCGCGCCTGGGGTCGGTCGTGAAGGTGAAGCGGTCGGGGAACGATTGCAGGCGCGCGAATTCCCGGACCGAGAGCGATCGCGGGTGCTGGTAGTGGTACACGGAGTCGCCCTTCGTGTTCAGCGTCCACGCCCACATCTGCGGGTGCAGGCGGCGGTACGCGTAGAAGTGACGGCGCGAGAGGCGGCCGGTTCCGTTGTCCTGCCCCCAGCGTTGGCCCGTGAGGTACCGCTCGAGGAGATCGTCCGAGAGGTCGCGGTGGTTGCCGCCCGACGGGATGCCACGGAGGCGGAGCTCCGTGTCCTCGTTGATGCGTGGCACCTGCACGTTCGTGAGCGTGTCGCCGATGCCCTCGCGCATCGCGCGCTGGTAGGCGCTCATGGCCTCCGGCAACTCGGCGAACGCGATCGTGTCGGACCGGTTCCCGGCGGGCAGGCCGACAAGATCCGAGATTGCGTCGGCGGCGCAGACGACGACCCGGTTGGTGGGATCCGCGAGAGCGCTCCCGGTCTTCCTAGCGAGGAGTGTCTCCTCGACGACGACCTGGTACCGGGGCCGCTGCCCGCGCGTGACACGCACGAGCGTGATCGAGTCCGTCGCCCCCGTCCCTTGGAGGCGGGGCGGGGACACCCCGAGCGACGCGCGGACGCCGATGAAGAGGAGGCGCTTACGCGTCTGGGGCACGCCGAAGTCCGCCGCGTCGACCACCTGGGGCAGGACGATGTACTCGCCGTCGAGGCGGAGGTCGGTGGCGATTTGCTCGCGGACCCCCATCTGATCGATCCCGGTGACGTTCTCCATCACGAACGCCGTCGGGAGGGTCTGCCTCAGCACGTCGACGAACTCCCGGTAGAGGGCGTTCCGCGGATCGTCGATGAGGCGCGTGTGGTTGCGCATCTGCGAGAACGCCTGGCAGGGCGGGCCGCCGACGAGGACCGTGGCGGCGCCCGCGGCAGCGAGGACCTTCTCCTTGATCTCGGGGCTGCGAACGTCCCCCGTGATGACCGTCGCCTCGGGGAAGTTCAGCGCGTAGGTGGCCGTCGCGTCGGGGTCGTTGTCCGTGCCCGCGACGATCGCGAACCCCTCCTGCCGGAACCCCTCTGAGATCCCGCCGGCCCCCGCGAAGAGGTCGACGACGGACATCCCGCGGGCGCTCATCGTGCGGTGGAAGTTGATCGCTCGGGTAGGCGAGGAGGTGGCGCTCGTGTCCCGGTGCATGGCGGGCCAGAGTATGGCACGTTGGCCCGCCGCCTCGGCGAACGCGACAAAGCGCTTAGGAAATCTCGACAAGGTTGACGCTCCGTGCGTCGGTCCCGTCGGGCGGCGCGAGGTCTCTCGGCCAAGCGTTGGTAGACTCCGCGGCCACTGCCCGGCGGATGTTGCCCGAGGCCAGCGAGCGCAAGGCGATCGACGAGAACGTGCGTCGCGGTCGCCTCGCGGATGTTACACTGGGAGCCGGTCGAGATTGTCCGATGCTGATGTGGGCCGGTCGAGCCGCGAGGGGGAATGCCCAGGCGAGGGGAGCTCAGCATCGGTGCCGGCCCTCTTGGCCCTCTCGGCGCTCTTGCGGCCTGTCGGGCTGACGCGCATGCGCGTGGAACCCAGCCTTCGACATCGTTGAATTTGACTGAGCAGTTGCTAGGTCGTGCGTCTGCGCAGGCTTGTGATGGTGACCCGGTAGCCCTTGGGATGACGATCGCCATGTCCCACAATAGTGAGAGTTTCAACATTCCACGTGCAATCCTGATGCTGTGGGTCGAACTCCCAGTAGCCACAGGTCGGCTCAAGGTCAGCAATCGACACTTTGTGCGTGTTCGCCGTCGACAGAATTTCGATCTCAACATCGTCTCTATCGAACAGGAAGCGCTTTCCTGTATGGAATCTTACATGCGCTGTGCCGAGGTACCTCGTAGGATAGGTATCGGACAGCGTACGCATCGCCGAATGAACCGCTTGAATCGAGGATGCCCGTGGCAGGGACACGATGAAAACTCCTTCTGTCTTCGCGAGGCTTTGTCGGGCGTACTCAGGCTGAGTGCGTGGTTCATCCCGCGGTTGGTTGAGGTACCAACGTAGTCAGGACGCGCGGGAAAACAACCGATTCTGGACAACGAAGAGCGGCGCTGCGTGGGCCGTCACAGCCGTCACCGAATCGCACGCGTTGTTCGCCCGCACGTCCTCAGTGTAGCGGGATGGTGCCGGCGAAGTAGGTACGGTGGCACCAACGGCATACTAGATCCGTGCGAAGCAGTACTCGTCAGCACAAAGATCTCTACGTAAGATGAACGTCACTGCGCGCCACTTCGTCTAGACATCCTCTAGGCCCTCTGAGCGTGTTTCAGCTTAGCTGCCACGGCTTCCAGCCGGGCGAGCTTCTGTTGGCGGACTTCGTAGGGTGTTCCCGGTGCGTTACGAACCTTGTCCTTCGAGTGTTCGACTGACTCGATGAGCGCATCCAGGTCTTCGATGGTCAAGTCAATGGTCATTCGTGCCTCCGTTGTTTTCTGCCGATTTTCACTTTTCAGGTCTCTGATGCAAATGCGGACTCAACGTCTTGACTCCAGGCAACGGACTCTTCGAGTACCACCAAGCAAGACGTGATGAGTTGGCCATTGCGTGCGACCTCAGGCACCGGACCGCTCGGGAATTTGCCTCCGTGGAAGAGGTTGTTGCGTACGACTCTGACGAGGCGAAGCACATACGCTTCCTCAGATTCTCCCTTGCCCTGGGCCACGCTCTCCCATCCAAGCGTGCCGCTGACGACGACTTGCTTCCGTGGAGACCAATCCTGCAGAAGCACGCACGCGTCTCGGAGCGCCTTCGACGTTGACGCAGCAAGACGGCCTCGGACCTCGTTGGCGTAGCTGTCCCAATCGGCAGTGGCATCCTTCCGGTTTTTTACCAGGAATCCGGTGCGTTTCAACGCGTATTCGTAACGTGAGAAGACGGCAAAGAAGCGAAAGATCAGCTCCGCGTCACCTGCTACCGTTCGAAACAACAACTCAGGCTGCGTTCGCACTTTCATTCCTCTGACAGTCTAACGTACCGACGTTCAACCGGGGGCGTTGGAGGGAGCGACGCGACGGACAAGCTCGCCAGGTTCAACTCCTTGTGGGCGGTCTCGTCCGATGCCTCGACCTAGCCGAGCGGCGTAGCAGGCACCATTTTTCGCGTGGGCGGGTCGTATGAATACCTCCACATGGACCGCGCCCATTGCCGAACACGGAGGTTCTCAGCGAAACCCATTCGATAGCCGCGCGCCGTGGCCGTGACCTTGCCGCCAGGAGCGACCTCCGAACTGGTGATCACAAGGCCGCGCTCCGCGCCTTCGAAGCGGACGTCTTCCCACAGGGCCTTGACGCATTCAATGCCGACAATATGGTCCTTGTAGCGTTTGCATTGAATCAACAGGAACGGGGTTTGGTCGCCTGTCTGGTGGAATATACGAATGTCGATGCCGCCGTCGGCAACGCCGGGGCCGAGGAGCACGACGTAACCCAGCCGCCGAAAAAACTCGGCGCAAAGACGCTCAAAGTTACGCCAGTGAATCTCGTTGATCCGCTCGCCGCGCGCGGCGAGATAGTCGAGGAAGCGCTGGTCGACGTATGCCTCGGCGTCTGTGGGTATGAGCTCCGAACTAAAGAGTTTGGATAGCGGAACGACGCCGTCCCATACGGCCTCCTGCGCTGCGCCAAAGGGGTAAGATTCCCGATCGATTTGATCGGCGATGAGCAGGAATACTGCCGCAACAACGTGACGCGGCGCTCCTGTCCGTCGCTGGACCTCCTCGATCGCGTCCCTACCAAGGGTCTTGTCGGCACGCTCACTTCCAACTTGCACAAGGGCCATCATGATTTTTGAAGGATCGTAGCCTGCTTCGGTCAATTCTTGCATGACGCGCACACGGCGAATCATCGCTGGTTCATCGTCGGGAAGATTACCGATCGCCACGCGGAGGGAGCGTGCAAGATCTGAGTAGTAGTCGGTGACGCGAGAAATAACTTCGTCTAGGCCTCCGAGAAGAATCTCTCGGTACTGCAGCTCATCAACTTGCCGAGCTACGTCACGAATCTCTCGTTGGGTGAGGAGTAGACCTGAACGGTAGGCTAGCTCGTTGGAGAGCAGATCCAGTAGCACTCTGGTGGTTGCATGCCCGGCCATGGAATACCTCGTAGGTCACGTGCCCGTTTCCGATCTGGCGGAAGGCGGGGTTCATGGTGCCCGAGAAGCGGAAGCCGTCCGGGAAGGACTGGAGCTGCGCCGCCTCGCGGACGGAGATGACCCGGGTCTGGGCCGAGTCGTAGTGGATGTGCGAGTAGGTGTCCTTGCCCAGGTGCGCCATGAGGGTGCGCGCCGGCTGGTCGGGCTCCATCTTGCGCCACTTGTTGGGGAACTTCCCCGGATCGTAGGGAGGCACGTGAGCGTCGTGGAGCTTCGTCCACGCTGCCGATCCTTCCGGAAGCACCTGCCCGTCACGCCGGGCCTTCCGGAGGGCCTTCTCGAAGAGGCGCTCGGCGGTCGCGTGGTCGCGGGGGTAGTCGTCGCCCGGCTCCATCGCCCGGAAGAGCTCGAAGTCCCGAGGGCCGAGCGCGCGAATGACGTGATCGAAGAGCGCGCCGCACTTGAACCCCGGCCACGTGCGCATCTCGCGGGCGTAGGCCGACGGCTTCGCTCGCGGCACGTACTCGATGGGCTCGTCGAAGCGCCGTGCGCCGCGGGTGATTGACCCGTCGAGGTGTCCCGTGATGGCGGGCAGGTCACCGATCGCCTCGGTGACCGTGACCGGCCCGCGCGGCCGGGAGACGGTTCCGGGGGTGTCGACGAAGCGGAAGCGCTCGAAGAGGTCGAGCCCCGTGACGTGCTTCGGCGCGATGTTGCGGGAACCGCGGTAGCCGGGCGGAAAGTCGACCTTGCAGAGCGCGCGAGGGAAGCGGAAGGACCCGCCGACCGAGCGGTGGAGCGCGACGAGAAGGAAGCGCTCGCGCATCTGGGGGACGCCGTAGTTCGCGGAGTTGAGGAGGGTGTACGCGCACTCGTAGCCGAGCCCCTCCAGGAGTTCGGAGACCTCCTCGCCGAGGTTGTGGCTGCCCCAGTTCAGGAAGTCCGGGACGTTCTCCATCACGACCGCGAGCGGGGAGAGCGCCTTCACGAACGCTAGGTACGGGACGTAGAGCTGCGCTCGCGGGTCGACGCTGAAGGCCTCGGGGTGCTGCGCGATCTCGCGAAGGTTCGCGCGGCCCACGCGCGTGAATGCAGGGCAGGGCGGGCCACCGACGAGGACGTCGACCGCTCGCTCGGGGCGCATGTGACCGAGCGAACGGAGGAGCTCCAGGGGGTCGAGCTCCGTGATGTCGCGGGCGACGGCGTGGCGCGGGTCGGGCGTGCCGTCGGGGAGGGGGTGGAAGTTCAGCGCGTGCGAGCGGGCGGCGTCCGGGTCGAGCTCGACGCCGCCGAGGCTCTCGCACCCCGCCCGGTGGAAGCCAAGCGTGAGCCCGCCGCATCCGGAGAAGAGGTCGAGCACCCGAGGGGGAGCGCCGGTCGCGAGGCGTTCGAGCTCGTGGTCGATCGAGGCGGTCATTCTCCAGCTCATCTCCCCGACGATCTCGAGGCGGGCGCGGCGGGCCGCGGCCGGTTCTCGATTCTACCCGGTCACAGGTTTCCGCGGCCACTTCCCCGTCGTTCGCTTGCGAACCTCGACCTGCTGCCGCGTGGCGTCGTGCAGATCCACGAGGAGACGTCGCTCCATGTCGTCACCCTCGGGGAGGGGATCGACCTGCACGACGCGCCACGAGTCGGCCACGACGGGCGGACATCCTTCGAGTGCCGCCGCGACCGCGGAGATCACCTCGTCGGGATTCATGAACACCTGGTGCTCCCACGCACGCACGACCCGCCATCCCAGCGCTTCGAGTTCGAGCGTCTGGCGGCGGTCACGGGCGACGTTTCCGGCGAGCTTCGCGCCTCAGAAGTCGCGGCGCGTGCGAGGGAAGACGTAGTGCGCGGGGCAGCCGTGCCACTGGCAGCCGTCGAGGAAGACTGCGACCTTCTCCGTGGGGAACACCACACATCTGGGCGACCGACCGGCGTCGTGAACTCGTCGTGGCACCGCAGGCCACGCTGCGAGAGCGCGGCGCGAAGGATCAGCTCGGGCCTGGTGTCCTCTCCGTGAATGCGCGACATCTGCTCCGAGCGCGTGAGGGCCATCGACCGTGGAGGTACCACGGGGCCGCTGATCAGGGACGAGGAGGTCGGCGGCGGGAGGACCCCTCTCTCCGATGTGCTGGAAGGGCGAGCTTCCGACGTCACGGCGAGGGGCGGGGCGGGGCAGGATGATGCCGGTCCACGGAGACCGCGACGGATTCGTAGGGCGCGAGATTGGAGGGAGCAGATGAGGAGGTGTTGCGATCGCCTCCCCGCAAACCCCGGCAGGAGAAGAGGGGTCTGCGAGGAGGGATGCCCGTCCTACTCGAGGCGGCGGCGCAACGCGCGGAAGACGTCGTTGAGGTTCCGAGAGCCAGTCGCGGGATCGACCCCCCTGTGGACCGCGAGCTCCCCGGGCCTGGCCCAGTGCCCGAGGGTGAGGCACGGCCCCTCCAGGTACGCGGCCGTCTCGCGCTTCCAGGCCTGCGGCGCGCCGCCGAGGAAGGCGAGCTCGTCCGGCAGGCGTGCCCTTTGCGCGTCCCGCTCGTCCTCCGTCTCCTGCGCAAGGATCTGGGTGTCCGCCGACTGCGCGAAGCCGGCCGGATCCTCCTCGTCCTGGCCGACTTCTCTGGCGATGTCGTGCCGACGGTGCGCAGCTCGTCGCTGGTTGCGCCCCTCCTTCTTGAAGTCGTCCAGTACGTCACGATGAGCGAACGCGACCGCCGTTGCGAACTCGTCCAGGCCGATTGATCCCGCCTGGAGTCCATCGAGCGCGGTCTTGACGGTGTCGTGAAGGCCGTCGAGTCGGTCCGGCAGCGGCGTGCCGGAGGCGTGACGAGACATCCACCTGCAATGCGTGGAGAGCCGCGCGTAGTAGGCCTCGGCCGCCATCGCGGTCCGCGCCGCACGATGCTCGGGTTCGAGATCGACCTCCGCCACCCGGCCCAGCGGGAACGACGGGGGAAGGAGGATGACAGCCGCGACCCTCGCGCCGAGTTCGTTGACTCGCCGCGTCCATGCCCTCAGCCGCACGAGCGTACGTCCCAGCTTCGACAGGAACAGGTGGATCACGCCACGGAAGACGCGAGGAAGTTCGGTGCGAGCTCCCGCAACCGATGCTTGAACGAGCACGGTGGCCATCGCAGGGGCGAGGGACGTGAGCCGAGCATCGTGCGCCCAGCGAATCTTGCAGGACTGTCCACTCGACGCCGAGGCGTCGTCGAACCAACGGCCATCCTCCGCATGGTCGAAGCCCGAGCAGGCCCAGTCGGAGGGATCGTAGCCGTTGCGAGACGAGAACTCGGCGAGGCACCCGAGGCCGAACGGGTTGCCGGCAGCGTCACCTCGCACCTCCAACAGAGGCTGTCCGTCGCAGCACACCTGTGCCTCACCGCTCGTCCGCCGGGCCACGGCGTCATGGACGCCGATGCGCTCGGCAGGCTCCGGAGAACGAAGCAGACCGTACTTCAACCCGTCGATCGTTGATGAATTGCACATGCATCAGCTCCCGCCCGCGCAACGCGCAGGTGTCCGCCCGGGGTGCCCGCTCGCCGACCGCGAGTCCGACACCCATGTGTTCGGCCCTCGACGCACCGACGCCGAGGGGCCGTCGCCCCGCCGCTTGATCAAGCGGAGGTGGCGATGACGGCTCACACTGTCGACCGTCGGGATGGGCATGGCAAGAGCCGGACGGGGCATAAGTTGTCGTAACTAAAGGTAGATCCCGATCTCGTGATCGCGCGATCTGTAGATCGACCGATGCGGGCGATCACTTGATCGTGGGATCGGACTGGGGGAGCATCTGGCGCCATGAGCGAGGCGACGGACGATTCAGCACACCCGGCGACGACGGTCACACTCTACTTCCGCGCGTGGGGCGACGGAGTAGTCGAATTTGCTCGAGCCAGTGAAGGCGATCCCTTCGGCGATAAGAGGCGCACCGTGTTTAACCCTCGCAGGGTGATGGCTCGCAGGAGCACAGAACATTGGGCACAACTTCTCGATCTGGCAGATCCCAAACGGAGTCCTCCTGGACCTCGGGCAAGTAGGGACGTTGGGCTGCTTGCACTTCTCGGAGTTGCGAAGGGAGAGACCTTGGATGAGGCATGGTGTGACCTGAGGGACCTGGCAACACTCGACGATTGGCCGAAGACGGCACGCGAGATTGGCGACATTGCGATGAAGTGGCTCAGTCGAAACCCGTCCGAAGGCATGGCACGCTACGAGAAGGGCAGTGGGGTGGATAGAGAGGCCGCGCGAGCAACTTTCGCTCGACGGGTGGTCGTTCGTTTTCGCCCCTCCCTGCCGCAAAATGGCTCAGCGATCACCCAGGTGCGGGAGTGGCTCGACGCGAATCTGCGTCAGTCCTCGACAAATGAACCGATTCGTCCGGATCCACGAGTTCCAGATGCTATTTCGCGTCAACCTAGGGCGTCAGTTGATCGCGCGTCGGATAGAAGCTCGCGTCTATTCGAGTCTGATGATTATCGAGCGCAGCTGCTTGCGTACGAAGCCGTGAAGATCCTTCAGATCAGGATCGCTTCCGTTCTCGTTGATCAGTGGCCATCGCAAGCGCGCGACGACGAGTTCAACCGTCTGATAGCTGAGCTCGACACGGCGAGGGCAGAATACGAGAAGGCATTGGATCGCTGGATGGACGACCTCAGGAGGTCTCTGAGCTCTGCGCCGATCGGACGCACGAGTGAATGATCTTTCTCGGTCACACGGGCATCTGGTCAACGGAGTGCTCGACTGTCTCTCACGCGGAGTAGTGTAGGTGTCCCAGCACAAACGTCAGGCGCAGGCCGTAACCGACGAGCTTCATCAGATTCTCCGGGAACTTGAGGAGCGCTTCAGCGGCGCGCCGAGCGCCATGCGGACGCAGGGGAGTCACAACAGAGAAACGGGATCACGTTCGGGCGAAGTCCTACCATGGCGGGAGGTCATTCCAGTCCTCGAAAGAGGTTTCAGTCTTCTTCAGGAATGGGTGCGTTCGCAACGAAATGACGGCGAGAACGGTGGGTATGGTATCGACATCGCCGCTCAGGGGCGACATGGGCAGCGTGAGAAGGTTGCCGACGTCATGGACCGCTTCTCTAGAATTCTAGGGACCATCAGGTCGGAGGGGGAGAACGAGCGGCGTAAATCTCTCGAACCCTGGCGTGAATTTGTTATGGGCCTCGAGCACCTGTCGGCCATGGATATGTGCCTCAGGCGTTCTGCGGAGGCTGGAGTGGCCTCGGATGCGGTTTCGTTGATCTGTCGCCTTGAGCATTCTGTGGATGGAATTCGGTTTGTGAGCCGTTCGTGGATGGAACGCGAGTGGATTCGATTTTGCGAGACATCGAACTCGACAATGGAATCTATACATCGATATGCGATCGAAGCCGAAGAGGCGGCGTTAGAGTCACTCTTGACTTATGTTCGCGACGACATCCTTGCTCCTGGCGCTATACGTGCATTCGGCCGAATCCCTGAGCTGTACGAATTCCTCAAATTTCTCCCTAAGAAGCGCCGAGCGCAAGCGGAAGCGGCTTGTCATCTGGTCTTGGGTACGGTCCCGGGCACCTCTCGCGCACCCTTGTGGCTGGTGAAGGATACCTTGCATCACGTGCACTTGCGCCAGAATTGGACGAGCGCTCACGAAGAGGAGTTTCAGGCGCAGTGGCTTGAGTCCAATCAGCAAACCATAGGTCTCGATCGAGTGGCTCAGCACTTGCGGCAGACTATCGCTGAGCGACGCAATTTTTTAGCGAAGGTTGACGAGAGGATATACAAGGCGGAGGGATATCTGGTTGGACCTCGCGGGCGGGATGCATTGGAAGCATGGAGGAGGTGGAACGGAGAATCTGAGATCCAGATTCGATGTCGTGTGATTGGTATTGAGGTTGAAGTCGTCGCATGCTTGGACCGTATGGCGTAGTGTCGGTGCCTTGTGGGTGTGCTGCGTGGTATGTAGTATGAACTCGCTTATTCATTTTATGTTCGTTATGCGTGAACTATTTGCTGGTGGTTCTGAGCCGGTGCGGCCCGATGCGCTTCAATCTTCGTTGGACAGTTTAAAGAAGGCGCAGGAGCGTGTTTCTTCGCTGGTTGACGAGGTGCATGAAGCCTATCTTTCGAAGCCTGTCGAGGAGTTTTATCGGTTGGAAGGTGAAATCTATCGTCCGCGATTGGAAGAGGCCCGGCGTGAGGAGGCTGAGGCATATGAGAGGCATAGGGAGTCGATCGACGCTCTGCGGATAGCTCGATGAAGCGGTCGCTGGTCGCGGCTCGGGCGCCCGCGTCGCGATACTAGACTGACATCTATGCACGATTCGACGCGAGCGAGCTCGTGCGGCCCCTCGGGCACGCGAACTTCCCGCCGAGCGCGACGGAAGAGGATACGGCGACAATGAGCCCTTGGGCCTGGCGTGGTGGGCCGACAGACGACTCGGAACTGCCGCCCATAGAGAGGGGAGCGGGGGGTCGCGAACGGTAAAGTACTTGTCGGGGTCGCTGCCTGAACATTCGGTCTGTACATCAAGCGGCGGCGTCCAAGCCGCATTCGTCGTCAAGGTCTGGTGCAGTGGGAAGTGCGGGGGCTTCGGGAGGTTCCGGAAGCGCGGCCTTGGCAACGTTCGCAACGGGCGGCTTCGGAAGAACGGACGACGGCACTGTGCTCTCGATCCGGCGCACCGCGTCGCGTCGATGCACGTCCGACAGGTGGATGTACCACTGCGTCGTCGCGATCGACGCGTGCCCGAGCATCTCGGACACGGACGAGAGCGGCGCTCCCGCCTCAATCCCCTGGGTGGTGAAGGAGTGCCGCAGCGTGTGGGGCGTGATCTTTTTCGGCGATCCCATCGTCTCGCGGAGGACTTGCACGATCCGCTCGACGGTCCGGATGGAGATCCTCGTTCGCCGGGAGGAGACGAAGAGCGCCCCCTCGCCCTCATCCGCGTGGTTCGGCCGCTCGTCGATCCAGGCACGCAGGAGCACAACGGCGGGGGTGTTGAGCGGGAGCTCGCGGATCGACCCACCCTTCCCTTTGAGCCGCAGCAGGGTCGCGCTCGCGAGGTCAACCTGCTCGACGTTGAGTCCTACGAGTTCGTGAACGCGTAGGCCCGTCTGGGTGAACACCGCGAGCATGGCCTGGTTGCGGATGCGG
>Ga0066410_1000081_pt1 | contig 42213 bp, 24 predicted proteins | sample LakWasMet14_LOW5_2_FD_59497 | JGI IMG/M metagenome (GOLD analysis project Ga0066410, IMG submission 59497) | Freshwater sediment methanotrophic microbial communities from Lake Washington under simulated oxygen tension - Sediment Metagenome 14_LOW5 | ecosystem: Environmental > Aquatic >...
GGCGCGGGCGCCGGCTCGGCGGATTTCGGTTCCTTCGACATCAACATCAGCCTGACGCCGGCGGGCCTGGAGAAATACCCGCGCGTGCTGGACCTGGTATTCGCCGCCATCGCCCGCCTGCGCGCCGCCGGCTATCCCACCTCCCAATTCCTCGAGAACCAGGCCATGGCACGACTCGACGAAACTTATGGCGACCAGGGCGAGGGCATCGCGCGCGCCACCCGGCTCGCCAACCTGATCCGCGAATACCCCCTCGAGATCGCCGAACGCGTGCCGTACCTCTGGCTAAAGGAAGATTCCGCCGCCTACCAGCTGGTCCTGGATCAGCTGCGCCCGGACAACCTGCTGGCCATTTTGGTCGCCAAGGGAGTGAAGACCGACCTCACCGAAAAATACTACGGCACGAAATACAGTTACCATGAGGACGCGGGCGCCGCCTACGCCGCCCTCCAGCATCCTCCGGCCGTCGCCTCAATCCAGCTGCCCAAGCCCAATCCCTTCATTCCCGCCACCGCCAAAGTGCTGCCGGTCGAGCCCGTTCAGCTGATCAGCGACCCGGCTCTCAGCCTGTATTATGCCCAGGACGTGGAGTTCCAGCGTCCCATGGTCGCCGAGATCTACCGTTTCCGCCTGCCCCGGAACATGGCCTCGCTGGAGAACGCCGTGTTGCTCAAGTTCTACGAAGCCTGCGTCAACGAATCGCTGAACGAGATCACCTATCCGGCGACGCTGGCCGGTCTGGCCTTCACCTTCACCGCCGACCTCGAAGGCGTGAAGATGACCCTCAGCGGCTATGATGCCTCGATGGATCGTTTGCGCGATGCCGTCACCACCCACATTGTCGACTTTCAGCTGTCGCCCGAACGGTTCGCGGCACTCAAGGACCGCCTCGTGCGCGCGCTGGCCAGCTTTCCGCGCAGCGATGCCTACCAGATCGTCCGCGAAAGCAAGACGGCCGCCGTGCGGGAATTCTTCTATCCCAACGCCGAGCTGCTCCCCGCCGCCCAGGACATGACCCTCGCCGCGGTGCAGGCCTTCGCCCACCGCCTGTTTGCGCGCGGCAAGCTCGAGGCGCTCGTCTATGGCAACGTCACCGGTGGGCAGGCCGTGGCCGCGGCCCGGAAATTCAGCGCCACCCTCAAGACGGCTCCCGTGGCCGACACCGAATTGTTGCGTCGCCGCCTGCTGGTGACGAAGCCGGGCGACGTCGTGCAGCAGAGCGAAAAGCTCGTGGGCAACAACTCCGCCTACTGGAGCGAACGCATTTTGGGAACCGACACCCCCGAGATGCGGGCCGCCACGCTGGCCCTCTCCAACTTTGTCGACGAGCCCTACTACGGCTCGATGCGCACCCACCAGCAGCTTGGGTACATCGTGTGGGGCGGCGCGGCCAGCGACGAGCAGACGCTGTTCGCCTACTTCATCATCCAATCAGGCGATCATCCGGCCGACGAGCTGGCCGCCCGGTCGGATGAATTCATCGTCACGCTGCCGGACCAGCTGGTGGCTTTGCCGGACGATCAGTGGGCGACCCTCATCGGTGGCGTCCGCGCCCAGCTGGAGGAAAAGGACAAGACCATCGCGGAGCGCGGCGCCCGGCTCTTCGATCTCGCGTACAAATATTCGGCCGACTGGAACCGCCGTGATGCCACGCTTGCCGCCCTTGACCACCTGACCAAGGCCCGGGCCGTCGAGATACTCCGCACCGCCCTGTCCCCCTCGACCCAGCAGCTCCGCGCCTTCCTCGGCTTTGCCCGCCAGCACGAGGCGAAGACGCCGACCGCCCCGACCTTCACCGACCGCGAAGCTTGGAAAAAGACCCAGAAGTTTGAGTGAACATTTTCGGGATCGCGGATCGACTGGCGCCATCCCGATCCGATCAGTCAGGGTGGACCGGTTAGCTCCCGGCCCGCCACTGCTCGCACCAAGTACACTTTCTACCCTTTGGCTGCTCGCGCGCTAATAGGCCCGCTGCAGTCGCGCCGACTGGCCACTTCCCGCTTGTCTACAGGAGGACGCCTTGTGTCATAAACCGATGCGCCGTCGCTGTCGTAAACTTTTCCCCACTCTAGCCGGTTTTCTCGCCACGGGCATCCTGCTGGCCGCCGCAAGCACGGTTGATCCCCTGCGTCTGACCAACGACGTGGTCCCGGTCGCGCAAAGCGTCGCGCTGACCCTCGATCCGGCCCGGGATGACTACACCGGCCAGACCGTCATCGGTCTGGTGGCCAACCAACCATTCACGAGCTTCCGGCTTCACGCGAAAGGACCTGCTTTCAACACCGCCACGCTCGTCGGCGGCGACGGCGAGGTCACCGAGCTCAACGCCGTGGTTTCTGAGGCGAAGCATGGCCTCGTGACCCTGTCCGCTCCGGGTGAACGGCCGGCCGGCAACTACAAGCTCACCATCCGCTTCACCGCCAAATATTCGCGCGACGGCCTGGGCCTCTACAAGACCGTCAGCCGGGGCGACGCTTATCTTTTCACCCAGTTCGAGGACCAGCATGCCCGCAAGGCCTTCCCTTGTTGGGATGAACCCTCCTTCAAGATCAACTGGCAGGTGACGCTCAAGGTGCCCGCCGCCCAGGAAGCCGTGAACAATGCCGCGGTCGCCTTCGAGACCCGCGACGGCGACTGGAAGACCATCGCCTTCGGCCGCACGCCGCCGATGTCCAGCTACCTCGTCGCCCTGGCCGTCGGCCCGTTCGAATACTGCCCCGTGCCCGGCCTCTCCGTGCCGGGCCGCATCATCACACCCAAAGGCCAGGCCGCGCTCGCCGCCGAGGCGGCCCGCCTTACGCCGCCGATCCTGGCCCGCCTCGAGGAATATTTCGGCATCCCCTACCCTTACGCCAAGTACGACCAGCTCGCCGTGCCCGAATACGTCTACGGCGCCATGGAGAATCCGGGCCTCGTCACCTTCACTGACCGGCTCCTCCTGATGGACCCGGAGAATCCCTCCTTCCGCCTGCGCCGCTATCTCGCCACGACCATCGCCCACGAGGCGGCTCACATGTGGTTCGGCGACCTGGTCACCATGGCCTGGTGGGATGACCTGTGGCTCAACGAATCCTTCGCAGACTGGATGGCGGGCCGGATCGTGGAACACCAGTTCCCCGAATTCCGCGAACAACTGGCCGCCAGCCGGAGCGTCAAGCGGGCCATGGCGAGCGATGCGTTGCCCTCCATCACCGCCATCCGCCGCAAGGTCACGGCCGACACGGAACTCCTCCAGCTGGCCGACGAGCTCACCTACAACAAGGGCAAGGGGATCATGACGATGGTCGAGAACTGGATCGGCCCCGCCCATTTCCGCGCGGCCATGCGCGCGTACTTCTTGAAGCACAGCTGGGGCAACACCCGGGCCGAGGACCTCTGGGCGGCCTTCAGCGCCACCTCAGGAAGCGACATCTCCAGCCTGCTCTCCGCCTTTATCCTGGAGCCCGGCGTCCCCCTGGTGTCGTTCAAGCTGGAACCCGACGGCAGACTCCGGCTCACCCAACAGCGCTTCCACAATCTCGGCGATCCGCCACTGCCCGGCCATTGGCAGATCCCGGTGGTCTTTTCCTGGTCCAAGGGAGGCGAGAGCCATCGGGAACGCATTTTGCTCAAGGAATCCACCCAGCTGATCGACCTTCCCGGACTGGCCGGCGCCGACTGGATTTATCCGAATGAGAACGAATCCGGCTATTATCGCTGGAGCCTCTCGCCGGAACTCAATGCCCGCCTGGCCGGGAGGACCGCCGCGCTCAGTCCCATTGAAAAGGTCGGCCTGCTCGACAACACCTCCGCCTTGTTCAACGCCGGTCTGATCGACGGCACCGACTACCTGACCTAAATCACGGCCTTCGGCTCCGACCTCGATGCCGATGTGAACTCCAGCGTGATCGGCAGCGTGACGGGGATCGAGGGAACCTTCCCGACCGACGAGACCCGCGCGGCTTACCACGCCTGGCGCGGAGCGATTCTCCAACCCATCCTGCGCCGCATCGGCCTGCAACCGGTCGCCGGGGAACCCGTCTATCACGGGCCGCTGCGCACCACCCTCTACGCTGCCCTCGGCCGCGAGGCGGCGGATCCGGCCGTGGTCGCCGAGTGTCGCCGGCTCACCGGCCTTTTTCTGCAGGACCCCGCTCTCGTTGATCCCGCCCTTCGCTCGACCGTCCTCTCCGTCACGGCATTCCACGGTGACGCCGCCTTCCTGCAGGTGCTGCAAAACGCGTTTGAAAACGCCAAGACCCCGATCGTGCGCTCGGCCACGCTGGGCGCCCTCGGCGACGTCAACGACGCGACGCTGGCCCGGATCGTCCTCGACTACTCGCTGACCCCGGCGGTCAACTCCACGGAGTTTCTCACCATCCTCCAGAGCGTCGGCGCCAATCCGGCTCTCCGCGATCTGGCCATTGACTGGATCATCGAGCACTACGACGCCATCGCAGCCAAGGCGCCGCCGCAGTACACGGCCGGACTCATCCGCGTGGCTGCCGGCGGCGAGCCCGCCCAGTTCAACCGGCTCCGCGACTTCCTGCTGGCTCCCGGTCGCAAGACCGAGTTCAGCGCCGTCAACATCACGAAGTCCGCGGAACGTCTCAATCTCCGCATGCGCCTCCGCGAGAAGGAACAGGCCAACGTCGCAAGATTCCTCAAGACCTACCCCGGCCAGCCGCTCAAGGACTGATCACACGACCAGGTCACACGAACCGACCAACTTGCTATATCGAGCGCCCACCGCGAACTGAGTATCGACGACTCGTCCTTCCGCCTTCCGCCTTCTACCCACCCGCCGGCTCGGCCAACAGCGCCTTGATCTCCGGATCGTCGCGGTACGGCGCCATGCGCGGGTCCACTTTGAATAGATTGCGCAGGACCACCCGGCTTTGAGGATCAACCGCGGCCTCGCGGATCAGAGCCAGGGCCGGACCGCGCTCTTTCAGCAGCAGACTTGCCCGGATGGGGCCACTCCACCAATCGATGTTGATGGTGTAGCGGTAGGGCCGGGCCTGTCCGTCCAGGAAAATCCGCAACACGGTGAGCGCCTCGTCGAGCCGATCCAGGCCGAGCAAAGTCCAGAATTCTGACCGGCGCACCCGCAGGTCGGTGGGATCGCGCGCTTTCTCACGCTTGATTTCGATCAACGCCGTCTCGTATTGCAGACGGGCAAGATCCTTGCGGCCGGCGATCACCAGAAGGTCACCCAGGAGCTGAGCCTTGGGGCCGGTGAAATTGAAATCGCTGAGCCAGGTATCCGGGAGATCGTTCAGCACCTTGATCGCCGGTCCGGTCTCCCCGCTGAGGCTGGCATAGGTGGCGAGCGTGCTGGCATACCGGACGCCCGAGCGCTGCCGCTCAGGAACGCGGTCGAGCCACGCCTTGCTTCCCGCCACGTCGCCATGCACATCGCTCGCCAGCCAGCTCTTCCACATGAGCGCGTTGGCCACGGGCGCGATCGCTAGCGTCGCATCCAACTCCCGCTCGAAGACGCCGAGGTCATTGCGGTCCTTGGCCGCCCGGGCGTAGTCATAGCGCACGAGGGCATCATTTGGAAACAAGGTGAACATCCGCTCAGCAAACGCCTCGCTCTCCGGACCAGGTCGGAGCAGGGACAGGATCGAGTGAAGACTCCGATAATAGCGGGGTTCATTCGGCTGGAGCGCGATTGCCTGTCTCATCAGCTTTTCGGCGCGCGGCAGCTGCGAATTAATGAAAAGCAAATAGCGCCCCAGGGCCCCGAGCGCCTCCGGGCTGTCCGGGGCCAGTCTCACCGCCCGCTCGGTGAGTTTCTGCACCTGACTGCGGCGACTTTGCGTGACATCGAATCCACGCGTGAGATATTCCTGCGCCACGACCGCCGCCACCGTGGCCACTTCCGGATCATTGGGCCGGGCAGCGACCAGCGGCGCCAAGATGTCTTCGGCCAGGACAAAATCCTCCGCGATGCCATCGAGGGAAAAAATGAGTTTTACCACCCGCTTCAGCTCGGGATCCTGCGGCCAATCGCGCAGCGCTTGCCGGGCCGCGTTCGCCTTCGGCGAGCAGCGCGGGTCGGCGTCAAGCTGTGCCTGCAATGCCTGGAAGCGTGGGCTGCTGCGCAGCGGATCGAAACTTGGATCGAGTCTGTTGGAGGCCGCCCAGAGCATACCGTCGTCTTTCTGGAGCGTTTGCTCCATCTCGTCTATCACCTGATCCATCTCTCCGATCAGCACCTGGTCCGGCCATCGTGACCAGCGGCCCTTTGTTCCCTCCATTTGCCACGCCAGGTGCAGGTTTTTCACTGCTTCAGCTTTCTCCCCCAGGACGGCCTGCAACCTCCCCTGCCAGGCGATCAGCTTGGCCGAAGCGGGCGCCTCGGCCAGACGGCGTTGCACGAGCTGCAAGGCTGCCTGCCAGTGCACTCTGGCCGCAGCCTCGTGACCGGCCTGATCTTCCGCCAAGCCTTTCCACCAGCCCAGGGGGCCGGCGAACATATTGCTCTGGAGCCAGTCCCTCGGGATGCTATTGGCGAGACGCAGGAAGGCGGTCGGCTCTCGCCTGAAATACAACAGCCGCAGGGCGACGGTCGCGGTGTAATCCTCCTGCATCGCCGTGGCGGGCAGCTGCTGCATTACGGCCAAGGCGGCATCCAAATCGCCCTGCCAATGCATGAGCAGATCCATTTTCGTCGTGAGATTCTTTGAGAACGCCTGGATGGCGATCGAGCGTTCTTCCAGCTCAAGGGCGACTGTGGGCGAGCCCAGACGCCGCTCCACCCAGGCGCTTTCATGCCACGCCAGCGCGGCAAACGCCGGGCTTTCTGCCATGGTGGCCAACGCCCGCTGGGCTTCCGCGGCGTGTCCGAGATTGCGCTGCAAGATGGCAAAAGCCAGGAGCGCGCGCGGCTCCGTCGGCTGTTCCTGCAACAGAGCGCGCAACAGACGATCCGCTTCCGGGGCATAGAGCGAGAGGGCCGCATCACTCCCCTCGCGGACCAGATAATTGGCCTGCGCCAGCCTCGCCTCGAAGGAACTCGGCGCCAACTGCATGGCCCGGGCCGCCTTGGCCCGCGCCCCCTCCCGACGTTCCGGCGTGTTGTCCAAAGCGTGATAGCAATACCAGGAATCGACGTAGGACCAGGCGGCCCACGCACTTGATTCGGTCGGATCCAGGCTGGTCGCCATCCGGCAAAGCTCATCCGCGGTCTGCAGTTCCGGTCGCTCCAGGTCCGGACGGTTCAGCTGCTCCCAAGCCTTGGCGACGAGTTCCCGGGCCTCGGAAACCGGCGGCGCCGGTTTGGGGTCTAGGGTCTGGGTTTTGGCGTCTGGAGATAGGACCGTAGACGGAGGAGTCTTGTCCCGAAACCACGGTTTCCAGATCGGGCCCATCGCGTAATAGACCACAAAAATCAATCCGATCACCTGCCAGGAGTAGCGCAGCCACGCGGGACGCTGGTCCCGTCGTTTCTTCCGTTCCTCTTTGTCCTCCGTCCCCTGTCGTCCGACCTCTTGCTCCCTACTCCTTGCTCCCTGCTCCCCGCTCAGCAGCCGCGTGACGCGGCCGGCGAGCTCCGCCGGCGTCTCATCCAACCGCAACCGCGTCCACTGCACCTCACGGAATTTGTCCGGCACCCGCGCGGTGGCGTCGCTGACATCGCCGATGACAATCGGAAACAAAAACGGATGATCGTCGGCCAACAAGTGCGAGCGATCCACGGCCAGCTTCCATTCCAACCGGAAATAGCCTTCGGACCGGGCATTGGTATTCGCCGAGATGATCGGCACGAACAGCGCACAGGAGGAAATCTGCCCGCGGATTTTCTTATCCCACGCATCTCCGCCGACCAATTCGTTCTGGTCAAACCACACTTCCACGCCGGCAGCACGCAGGGCGTCGGCAATGCGCTTCACCGCGTCCGCGTCCTGCGACGCGTAGCTGAGAAAGACGGCTTTGCCGGGGTCACTCATTCGCCGAAATCGGAGGGCTTGGCGCAGAGCGGACCGAGTGGCCCGGAGACCACCGAGGATTGCGCGGTGAACTCGGGTTGGTTCCTCAGTGACCTCGGTGCCGAAAAAACGGGATCGCCTTTCATATCAGAACAGCGGCGCGTTGTTCTTGGGGTCATTGAGCAGGGCTTCGTAACGCGGGTCGCCTCGCAGTGCGCTGAGACTGTCGCGCTTCATCTCGTGAACGTTCAGACCGACGACGCTGGGGACCCGGAGGAGCCGGGTGTATTCGGCCAGGGCCTTTTCCTTCTCTCCGGTCCCATCGTACACCGCGGCGCGATAAACCGCATAGGACGCCCCATCCAGCGCATCCTTGGACTCGGGCATAAGGGCGACATAGCGCTCGGCCAGGCGCAGGGCTTCGTCCTTGTGTCCGAGCATGGCCTCCATGTCCGCGAGGACCGCGATGTATATCAGGTTGTTGGGTTCTTTGGCCAGCAGTCCGCGCACTTCGGTGGGGAAATCACCCAGGCGCACTTTAGCCGCTTCCTTGTCACCGAGAGCCACCAGAAAACTGGCTTGCACGGCGGCCTGGCGCCAGCGCGGCACACCATTGCCATCGTAGTAAGGCATGAGCTTAGACAACCGGACGGCCTCCTGATAATCCCCCTTGGAGGCCGCCCAATTGCGGCGGATCAAAATGCCGTCCGGTGAATCCGCCTGCTCGCGCGTCACACTGGCCAGCAGCGCGTCGCCTTCCGCGGTCGATCCGGTCGCAAGAAACGGAATATAGGCCAGCGTCGCTTTCTCCCCATAGTCGTCCGGCAGCAACGCGACAATCCGGCGTTGCACCGTGAGGGCATCATCCCAACGCCGACCCGCCCGCAAGGTGGCGATCAGGTTGCGCAGGTAACTGAGATTGGACGGATCCAGTTCGCTGGCCCGGCGCGAGTTGGCGAGCGATTCGGCCCAGCGACCCTGTCGCCGCTGGATCAGCGCGAGGGAATTGAAGACGATCGGGGAATTGGGCTGAAGGCGGGCCAGCTTTTCATAGAATTCGTTGGCCCGGGCATAGTCGCGAAAAGCATAGTAGTAATAGTACCCTTGGGCGCCGATGATATCGGGGTCCTCGGGCGCGAGGGCCACGGCCCGGTCGATCGCCGCCTTGGCCCGGGCCAGCAATTCCTCCATGCCGGGATCATTGGTGAAATGACCATAGGCATAACCGGCCGCCAAATCACCCCAGGCCTGGGCAAAGGAGGGATCCAGCATGACGGACTTTTCCAGCGCTTCGATCCGCCTTTTGCGCTCGTTGATCGAGTTGGTCCCGCGGTTGCCAATATCGCGAGCCTGCAGGTAAAGGTCGTAGGCGGCGGGCACCGAGGTCGGGCGGCGGGTAATCAGCACCTTCTCCTCCGGCGACAGCACGGTCTTCAGGGCGGCGGCGATGTTTTGCGACAACTCGGCCTGGATGGCGAAGACGTCGGTGATGTCCCGGTCATAGGCCTGCGCCCAGACATGTTCATCCGTCGCGGCGTGGATCAACTGGCCGGTGACGCGTACCTTGTTGCCCACGCGTCGCACACTGCCCTCCAGGATATAGGCTACCCCGAGTTCCTCGGCGATCTGCCGCATCGGTTTGGTCGTGCCGCGATAGCCCATGACCGAGGTGCGGGAGACGACCCGGAGTTCGCGGATGAAAGCGAGATTGGTCAGGATGTCCTCCTGCATGCCATCGGAGAAGAAGCCACTGGCATCCTTGTCCTCGCTCATGTTGGTGAAGGGGAGAACGGCGATGGACTTGTCAGCAACGCGAACCGCCGCCGGAGAAGGGATAAGGGAGGAAGGAGCAGGGTTAACGGTTGCTGCGGTGGGCGGACGCGTCCCGGCGCCCGCCTCCGTCGCAGATCCGGAACCCCGCCGCCACAGCAGGCCACCGGCCACGAGCACGGCGACTGCGACCAGAGCAAGAATCCATGCCGCCGCAGGGACGCGACGGCCCACCTTGGCGGCCGCGGCTTGCTCCTCTGCTTTCACTTGGGCGACCGACCTGAATCCCGGCGGCAAGGTCGGCGGCTTGGGCTGGCCGCTTTTCAGGGTCGGCTTGCGCGGACCGTCGAGCAGGCGCTTCACCTGTTCGATGAAGGCGCTGGTCGGCTCGCCGCCAGACAGGCGGGTCCAGTGCGACTTCTTGAAGGAATCCGGAACAGCCGGCGTGTTCTCGGGCGTGTCGTCGATGACGACGGGCACGATGAACGCCTTGCCCGGCGCCATGAGGTGGGTGCGGTCCTCGGCCAGTTTCCATTCCAGGCGGAAGTAGGCCTCGTCGCGCGCCTGCGTGGTCTGCGAGATTACCGGAATGAACAACGCGCAGGCCTTGATCTGGCCGCGGATCTTTTCATCCCACTGGTCGCCCCCGCGCAGTTCGCTCTGGTCGAACCAGACCTCCAGACCAAAACCCCGGAGCGCGTCGGCGATGCGCTGCGCAGTCTCCGCGTCCTCGCGCGCGTAGCTCAGAAACACCGCTTTGCTGGAGTCGCTCATGTGATTTCGACCCACCAAAAACGGTCGCCGGGGTGGACCGCAGCGTCCCTGCCGCGGTTTCCGTGACGATCCAAAGCAACGCGGGCAGGTACGCCCGCAGCCACTATCCGGGAGAGCCCACGGCTCGGCGAGCCCTGGCCTACGGAGACTCGGACCCTCCAGAGGTGAACATAGAAATCCTGCATTGGGCGTTGAGCGTTAAGGATGGAGCGTTCGATCAGCGTGGGAGCGGAACCGGCGCACGGTGGCCCGGCATAACTTGCCGCCGTTCATGCCGGTTAAGCTTAGGCCTTGCCAGCCCAAACCCGCAATGACACCCGTTGGCAACGTCGCTACCGGCCGCATGACCCATCCCGCTCCCACCGCCAGTCAGTTGCCCCTGTTTCATGTCGTCGGGTTTTCTGGCCACCGGCAGCTGGCCGATCCGACCGCCGTGGCCCAGGCCTTGACGACGATTCTCTCGGAACTGCAGCGCGAGGCTCCGGGTGAGTGGATCGCCCTTTCATCGGCCGCCGCCGGGGCCGACCTGCTGTTTGTCCGGGCGGCCTTGGGGCTTGGTCTGGGTTGGGAAGCCTCCCTGCCCCTGCCCTTGGTGGATTTCGAGAGGGATTTCCCCCCGGACGAGTGGTTGAGCGTGAAGGCACTGCTCACCCGGGCCGAACACCTGGAAATCGCCAGTGAACCGGGCTCACGCGAGGAGGCCTATCTGTCGGGTGGCTTCGAGATCGTGAACCGCTGCGACGTGCTGTTGGTCGTCTGGGACGGCCAACCCGCCCGGGGCAAAGGCGGCACTGCCGATGTCGTGGCCTACGCCCGGGCAATGGGCCGGCCGATTGTCATCCTCAATCCGGAGACCAAAGCCATCCGCCGGGAGAATTTCCAGACCCTGCGCCTGCATGACTCCAACCTGCGCTTCCTGAACGCGGTGGCCGGCCCCGCGACCGGCACCCCGGGCAATTCGCAAAGCCTCGTGACCGCCTTCCAAAAAAAGGTCGATGACGCCGCCACCCACAGCTCCCCCCACTTCCGCAAGCTCATTGTCATCACGGTCTGTCTGCACGTGGCGGCCACGGCGCTGGCCACGGCAGCGCTGGCCTTCGGCTGGCATTGGGGCTGGTTGCCCTGGGGCAAGCTGCTGCTGCTGCTCGGGGCCCTCGGCGTCGCGATCATCGTCCGCAATCAGCGCACGCACCACCATTGGACCCGCTGCCGGCTCGCGGCGGAAATCACGCGCTCGGCCCTCGCCATCTGGGGACTGCCGCGCGCGACCCGTTTGTTCGCGGATCTTGACTGGGCGGGTGTCGAGCCACTGCGCCGTTCCCTCGATGTGCTGCACCGCCGCGCCGCGCGCGAGACGAAGGCCGATTTCGACACCTTCCGCCAGCACTACCTGACGAACCGGGTGGATGACCAGTTGGCGTATTTCACCCGCCAGGAAGCGCGATCCATTCCCTTGCTCGCCAAACTGCGGATGGGCTTCGCGATCAGTTCCGTCGCCGCCATCGTCTTCACCGCGCTCTACGCCCTGAATGTCACGTTCGGCTGGCCGGAGCTGCCCCACGTCGTGGTCGAGGCGTTCTTCTACTTCTCCCCGATCGTGTTGCCGGTCTTTGCCGCCGCCTTCATCTCGCTCATCTCGATCAACGATCTGCACCGGCGCGTCGCCCGTTACCGCGAGATGTGCATCCGGCTCGAGACGGCGCGGAAGGAAATCGCCCACAGCCAGACCTGGGCTGGACTCGAGCGCGCCATCGCCAAGACCGAGCGGGTGCTCCTGCAGGAAGTCTTCGAGTGGCACTCGATCACGAGTTTCACCGAATCGCACTGAGGAAGATCAAGTCACCTCGGCAGAGTTTGACCACCAATGGATTCATCAACTGATGAATCCTTAACAAGATGAGCCGCCTGATCGTCGTTTCGGATTAGCTTCGGGGGCCTGCTGATCGCAGCTCGGTCACAGTCTCAGCAGGCATCTTATCCCAAAACAGCAGTTGGACACAGAGTGCACCGAGGTAATCACGGAGCACACAGAGAAATGCCGAAGAAAATAACCCGAATGCACCTTCACCCAGCAGGTGAATTCAAATGCGAGGATCACCACGCAATAAGTTTTACCCCCGGCACTCCAGCCAAACTCTGCGAGCTCTGTGACGGGATCGAACTGAGGAATTTAGGCTTATTTTCCTGGCTGCGATCAGCAGCCACCCCGAAGCCAAAATCGGAGCCGATTAGGTGGAGAGGACAAAGTGATTTTGCCGTTAGGCAGAATGTATTAGTGGTAAACAAGTCCGCCTTCGCTCTTGGCTCCCTGCTTCCCGTTCCTAGCTTCTCCCCATGCCAACCATCCTCTACACGGTGCGCGCCACCTGCCAAGACGTCCAGCAACGGGGACGTTTTCTCTCGTGGCTGTCGCCCAACCACCTCTTGCAAGTCAAGGCTGGCGGCGCCACGGCGGTGCGGGTGGTGCTGCCGGATCGCGAGAGCGCAGCCGCTGCCGCCATCGTCGAGACGCAATACGTCTTCCCGTCGCGCAAGGCATTCGACGCCTACATCCGCGACCATGCACCGGCGTTGCGCGAGGACGCCATGAAGCACTTTCCACCGGAGAGCGGGGTCACGTTCGCCCGCCAGGTCGCCGAGATCGCCACCGAGCTGGAGTGATCACCACACGCGGTCCAGCTTGTGCGCCTCGAGCGCGTTCTCGGCGTCATCGGGCAGCGCGGCCAGAAAATCCAATCCGGTGCGGCGCTCAATCTCGTCGACGGTGGTCAGGTAGTTGTCCAACGGAGCCTCAGCCGGCGTGTCCTGCGGAAAAAGAAACGCGGCGGCGCGGACGCGGCCTTCGCTCTCATCGACGATGATCATGTAACAGGCCTCCGGCACGGCAACCCGGCGCCGAAGTTTTTCCGGTTTCGCCCCGAACACGGGACCGGCCAACACCCACACCTCACCAAAGCGCCCCGGGTAGCGTGTGGCGATCCGCTGCTCCAACTGTTTCCAAGGTCCGGCGTTCAGCGCATGCTTTTGCGGGATGATGTTAGACATCTGGAATGTCTCCCGCTGCGCCTGCGGCCCGTAGTGCGTCGCGATGACGAAATTGGGTGCAAGGTGTCCCCGATCATAGCCGCTGCGGCTGTAAGTGTCCGGATCGATCCGCGCGACCGTGCGCATGTCGACGACAAATTGTTCGGGACGCGGGGGCGCCTCGCGCGGTTCGCCGTCCTGCACCCGGTAGGCGGCCCAGAGCGGGTTCCCGAGATCATCGCTGTAGCCGACCACGAAGCCCGTGTTCGCCAGCACTCGCACCGGCGGACCGCCGATGCGCATCGAAGGCGCCCCGCCGTAGACATGCGTCTTGTCGCCCGGGGCGACCGCGGCGACGTAGTCCTTGCTGTAATAGAGCTGCCACAGATCCCACGCCACATCGAAGGCGGTGATCTGCTTGCGACCCCCGAGGGCGTTGCCGACCAGGCGGGCCACCTCCTGCTGGCGCGGGATCGGTTGGAACAGATACCAGCCACCGACGAGACCCCAAAGCACTACGTTCAACAGGAGAAACGCCTTGGTCCGGCGCCATGCACCGGGAATCCTGGACTTTGCTGCGGACCTGCGCGCCATGCCTCCGTTTCAACGGAAGCATGGCCGCTGGCGACAAGAAAAGGGCGGACGAAACTCGGCGACGGGCTGGCGAGGGCTCGCCGCCGGGCGATGACGCTGCGGGAGAATCCGCCCGAGGCGGGCCTTAGAACCGGTATGCTGCGGTCACGCCGATCTGGCGCGGGTCGGCGCGGTCCTCGTAGCGGGTCTCGATGTAGTCAGGATCGGCGTTGCCGAAAAAGTACACGCGCTTGTCGTATTGTTCGTCGAAGAGATTCTTCGCCCAGAGCGAAAGCGTCCAATGCTCCCACGCGTAACCGACCGTGGCGTTGACCAGGCGGAAGGCGCGGCGCGCCTCGTTCTGGTTGTTGGAATCGAACTGCCGGGCACGTCCCACCAGGTCGACGCTGCCGAAGTACCCACGGCCTTCGTCATAGCGCACGCCGAGGGTGTAGCCGTAGCGGGGCGTGTTCGCGAGCACCCGCCCGCCACCGGTATTGCCATTGCGGAGGGTGAACGCATCCAGCTGCGACCGCATGAGCGCCAGAGAGCCGCGCAGGGACCAGGCCTTGGTCAGCGCAAATGCCCCCGAGGTTTCCAGGCCGTAAACATGCGACGAGTCGCCATTGTCGGTGAAGAAGCGATAGTTGCCACCGAACCCGGCGGAATCGCGCACCTGCGTGTCGGCGCGCTGGAGGTAAAACGCGGTGACCTCGCCGGTGAGGCGGTGATCCAACCAGTGGCCGCGGAACCCGGTCTCCCAGTTCCACAGCGTCTCGGTGGCGTAGGTCAGCGGATCGGCCGTGACGTCGATGCGCGCGTCCACGTTGATGCCGCCGGCCTTGTACCCGCGGGTGACCGAGGCAAAGACGAGTTCATGGTCGCTCAGGTCATGCTCGAACGTGAGCTTGCCGCCGACGAGCGTGTCCGCAAAGGAGGGCCGGATGACAACCTGCGGATCCAGCGTGCCCTTGCTCTTGCGGTAACGCGTCTTCGTGCCGCTGCCATCGAGAGAGATCCGCTCGGTGCGCAACCCGGCGACCAGGCGCGTATGCGGGGAGAAATCATGCCCGAGCTGGCCGAACAGTGCGGTGTTGGTGGCGCGATAGACACTCTTCAGGCCGCGCAGGTTGCCGGGATCCTCGTTGGTGTAACGGGAATGCTCGTCGGTGTCGTTGTAGAAGGCCCCGAGCGTCCAGCGGTTGATCCAGGCACCGGATTGCGCCGTCACCGAGTCAAGGCGGAGCTCCTGGTTCACGACCCAGCGCGAACGATAGAGATCGCTGAAACCCATGTACGACGACGCCGTCCAGTCATCGTCGTAGGCATAGCGCGAGCGCGTGCGCGCCACGCTGGTGACACTGGAGAGCCGGACGCCATCCCAACCGGCGTAGGTGCCGCGCAGGCTCGCGGCGAGCGAGCGCTGGATGTCCGCGCCGGGTTGATCGCTGTACGTGTTGCGCCCGTTGTTATCGAGGGCGAATTCGTCGTATCCGTTGTTGAAATCCGCCGCGACCACCGCGGCCTCCCAGCGCCAGAGCGGATTGGGATTCCAGGTCAGGCGCAGCCGGGCCGAGAATTCCTCCCGGGCGTTCGTGGCGCGGTTCAGCGTGACGTTGTGCCGGAAACCGTCGCTGTCCGACTGTTGCACCGCGAGGCGCATCATGAGCTCCTCCGGTTTTCCCGCGGTGAGCGGACCGCCGACGGCGAAACTGCCGGTGCGCAACGCGTCGCCGCCGACCGTCACCTCGGTCTTGCCCGTCCAGAACGGCGTGGGCGCGTTGGTGACGAGCCGCACGACGCCGCCGGCCGCATTGGCGCCAAAGGCCCCGGCCTGCGGGCCGCGCAACACCTCGATCTGCTGCACGTCAAGCGCGCTGCCGATCGTGCCGAGGCCCGTGAAGTCGAGGTCATCCACGACGAAACGCACGGCCGAGTCGGGCGTCTCGCCCTCGAACTGGGAATTTTCGCCCACGCCGCGGATTTGCAGGTAGCGCGGGCGCGACGAGCCGCCGGTCCAGGTGAGATTGGGGATCTGGTCGACGAGATCGCTGAAATGGCGAACCGTGCCGGTCGCCAGAGCCGCCTCATCATACACGGTGACGCTCGCCGGAATCCGCGCGAGCGGCGAGGCCCAGAGGTCGGCCGTCACCCGGACCGGATCGAGATTGACGGGTGCGGCATCGGCGGCGGACTGCGCGAGCGCCGTGGCACCGGCCAGACCGGCGAAGATGAGGGAGAGTCCGGCGGCCAGGCGTCGGGTTGGGAGAGGTTGCGGGAGTTGCATTTGGTCAGAGGCCCGACCTCAAACAGACTCCCGTGACGGAAAAAGGGGCCAGCACCGCGCCAACCTTGCTTGTTTCCTTCGCCGGTATGATCCGTTTCAGGTTCAAAGGGTTTAGCGGTCGTGCGAACCACAATCTCAGCCCTCCGCGGAGGACACCCCTACGAGCAGGGCAGGACCAAACGAAGCGCGGCGCGTTAGACAAGCCAAACTTTGTCCGGCAGTCGCTTGCTTCCATCACGGATTCGCTGCAATGTCCTCAGCTACCGATGAATAAACGCCTCTTTCTCACGGCTGTCATAGCAATTGTGGTGCTGGGTTCACTATTCGGCTACCGGATCACCCAGCTCAACGCCGCAAAGGCGGCCATGGCGGCCCGCAAGCCGGCTCCGACCACCGTCGCCACCGCTCCCGCGGTGCAGGAAAAATGGCAACACACGCTTCATGCCGTCGGTTCGCTGGAAAGTTTTCGCGGCGTGACGATCCGCTCCGAGATCGAGGGGCGCGTCGTGCGTGTCGCGTTCGAGTCCGGCGCCCGGGTGGCCGCCGGCGATGTGCTGGTCGAGATGGACACCGCGGCTGAATCCGCGCAGTTGCGCAGCAACGAGGCCAGCGCCCGTCTCGCCGAGCTGAATCTGGTCCGGGCGCGCGAGCTTCGCCAGAACAGCACCAATACCCAGGCCGACCTCGACACCGCCGAGGCCGTGGCGGCCCAGACCGCCGCCGCCATCGAGGCCACCAAGGCCACGCTGGCCAAGAAGCGCATCGTCGCCCCCTTCGCCGGCCGCGTCGGCATCCGGCAGGTCAACCCCGGCCAGTTCCTCAACAAGGCCGACACCGTGGTGACCCTCGAGGCCACCGAACCCATCTACGCCGATTTTTCCTTGCCGCAGCAGGAGGTCGCGTCCCTGCGTCCGGGCCTGCCGGTGAAGGTCGGCATCGACGCCTTCCCGGACCGGGAGTTCGACGGCGTGATCGAAGCCATCGACCCCCGCCTCAGCGGCACCACCCGGAACCTGCGCCTGCGCGCGCGGGTGCCCAATCCCGACGAGTTGCTGCACCCCGGCATGTTTGCCCGCATCGACGTGCTCCTGCCCGACGAGATGCCCGTGATCGTCCTGCCGGCGACCGCGATCGTCTACAGTCCCTATGGCGACTCCGTCTACGTGGTCGCCAAGGACGACAATGGGGTGCTGGCCGTCCAGCAACGCTTCGTGCAGGTCGGCCCCAAGCGCGGCGACCAGATTTCCCTTCTGGGTGGCGTGAAGGCGGGCGAGGAGATCGTGACCGCCGGCCAGGGCAAGCTTCGCCCCGGCGCCGCCGTCAAGGTGGACAATGCCGTCGTACCGACGAACAACCCCGCCCCGAAGCCTGCGGAGAGCTGAGCCGATGAACTTCACCGAGATTTTCATCCGGCGGCCCATTCTGGCGACCGTCCTCAACCTGTTTCTGCTCATCGCCGGCTGGCAGGCCATCAAGGCCCTGGTTGTCCGCCAATACCCCTACACCAGCAACGCCGTGGTCAGCGTCAGCGTGGCCTACCCTGGCGCCAACGCCGACTTGGTCCGCGGATTTGTCACCACACCGCTGGAACGCGAAATCTCTTCGGCCGATGGCATCGACTACATCGAGTCCACCAGTCGGCAGGGTTCCGCCACGATCTCCGCGCGCCTGCGTCTCAACTATGATCCCAACGACGCCCTCACCCAGATCACCGCCAAGGTGAACCGCGTGAAGGGAGAGTTGCCCGCCGGTGCGGAAGATCCGGTGTTTGATGTCGCGGTCGGCGAGACCACCGCGTCCGCCTACCTCGGCTTCAGCAGCGAAACCATGGAGGGCAATCAGATCACCGACTACCTCACCCGGGTTGTCCAGCCGAAGCTCTCCACCGTGCCGGGCGTGCAGAAAGCCGACATCCTCGGCGGCCGCGTTTTCGCCATGCGCATCTGGCTGAAACCCGACCGGATGGCCGCCTTCGGCCTCGGAGCCGCCCAGGTGCGATCCGCCCTGGCCGCCCAAAACTATCTTTCCGCCGTGGGCCAGACCAAGGGCTCGATGCTCACGGTCAATCTCACCGCCGAGACCGACCTGCGCACCGCCGAGGGTTTCCGCAACATCATCATCCGCGAGAGCAACGGTGAGCTCGTGCGCCTGCGCGACATCGCCGACGTCGTGCTGGGCGCGGAAAACTACGACTCCCAGGTCAGCTTCTCGGGCATCAACGGCGTGTTCATCGGCATCTCGGTGCTGCCCACCGCCAACGCCATCGATGTCATCAAGGCCGTCCGGGCCGTCATGCCCGACATCCAGGCCCAGCTCCCGCCCGGCCTGAAGGGTCGCATCGTGGCCGATTTCACCGAGTTCATCAACGACTCCATCACCGAGGTCATGCACACGCTGATCGAGGCGATGCTCATCGTGATCATCGTCATCTATCTGTTTCTGGGCTCGGTCCGCTCCGTTGTCATTCCCATCGTCGCCATCCCGCTCTCGTTGGTCGGCGCCTGCTTCCTGATGCTGGCGCTCGGATTCTCGATCAATCTCCTCACCCTGCTCGCAATGGTGCTGGCCATCGGCCTGGTCGTTGATGATGCCATCGTGGTGGTGGAGAACATCCACCGACACATCGAGGAGGGCCTCACGCCGTTTGCCGCCGCGGTCCGCGGTGCCCACGAACTGGTGGGGCCGGTCATCGCCATGACCATCACGCTGGCGGCGGTGTACGCGCCCGTGGGTTTCCAGGGCGGCCTGACCGGCGCGCTTTTCCGTGAGTTCGCCTTCACCCTCGCGGGCGCCGTCATCATCTCGGGCTTCGTGGCCCTCACCCTCTCCCCGATGATGTGCTCGCGCATCCTGAAGCATAATCCCAACCGGAAGGGCCTGGAGGCTTTCCTCGACCGCACCTTTGACCGGCTCCAGCAAGCCTATGAGCGGTTCCTGCACGGAGCCCTCAACACCCGTGCGGCCGTGTTCCTGGTCGCCGCATTGGTCTTTGCCTCGATCATTCCCTTTTTTCTCATGACCAAGAGCGAGCTGGCTCCGTCCGAGGACAGCGGCATCGTGCTCATGAGCCTGGAGGCCGCCCCCACCGCGACCGTCGAGCAGACTCTGATGTACTCGAACGAGGTCGTGAAGATGTTGCGCACGGACTACCAGGACGAAACGGCCGAGACCTTTGTCATCGTCGGCCGCGGCGGCTCCGCCAACGGCGCGTTTATCGGCCTGCGCCTGAAGCCGTGGAGCCAGCGGACCCGCAGCGCCCAGTCGCTGCAGCAGGAGATTCAGGGCAAGCTCAGTCGCATTGCCGGCGCCAAGGTGTCGTCCTTTCTGCGCCCACCCCTGCCCGGCTCCGCCGGCGGTCTGCCGGTGCAGATTGTGATCGGCTCGACGGAGTCGCATCCGCGCGTGGCCGAAGTCTCGGGGGAACTGCTGCAGCGGGCGATGCGGAGCGGTCTTTTTATGTTTGGTGACACCAACCTCAAGTTTGACCAGCCGCAGGTAAACCTCGTGGTCGATCGGGAGAAGGCCGCCGCCCTCGGCATCAACATGCAGCAGCTCGGCGCCGATCTCGGTTCCATGCTGGGCGGCGGCTACGTGAACCGGTTCGCCATCGAGGGCCGCGCCTACAAGGTGGTGCCCCAGGTCACCCGGCTCTCCCGGCTCAACCCCGACCAGCTGGGCGATTACTACATCAACACCACCAAGGGCGAACTGGTGCCGCTGTCTTCGTTCGTGACTCCGGAAAACGTGGTGCAACCCCGCGAGCTTCGTCGCTACCAGCAGCTCAATGCGGCCACCCTCTCCTTCCTGCCCGCCCCGGGCGTCTCCCAAGGCGAAGCGCTCACCTGGCTGCGGACCGAGGCCGCCACCTTTTTTCCCCAGGGCTTCACGATCGACTACAACGGCGAGTCCCGGCAGTATGTGCAGGAAGGCAGCTCACTGCTCGGCACCTTTGTTTTCGCCGTCATTGTGATCTTCCTCGTGCTGGCCGCCCAGTATGAGAGCTGGCGCGATCCCTTCATCATCATGATGTCGGTGCCGCTGTCGATCGCGGGCGCCATGGTCTTCCTGTTCTTCGGTTTCGCCACCCTGAACATCTACACGGAGGTCGGTCTCATCACCCTCGTGGGTCTGATCACCAAGCACGGCATCCTGATCGTGGAGTTCGCCAACAAGCTTCAGGAGGAGCAGGGCCTGACCATCCGCCAGGCGGCCGAACATGCCGCGGCCGTCCGGTTGCGCCCGATCTTGATGACCACCGCCGCCATGGTACTGGGAGTCATGCCCCTGATCCGCGCGAGCGGCGCCGGTGCCGAAAGCCGCTTCAGCATCGGCCTGGTCATCGCCACCGGCATGAGCATCGGTACCCTCTTCACTTTGTTTGTCGTGCCGGCCTTCTACACGTTGCTCGCCCAGGACCGGCGCAAGAAGGCGGAAACCGCCAGTCCGACGTCAGGCCATGGCGTCGCAGCACACCAAGCCTGAGGACAAGCGGCAGCGGATCCAACAGCGCCGCCGCAAGGGTCCGTTAACGCAGGCAATCCCGGACCCCAGAAATCATGAAGGGCGCCCCTTGCGGGACGCCCTGCATGACCTAACACCAAGCAAACCGTAAGAACTACAAACAATGATCGTTTCTTAGAACGTACAATGCTGTCGTTAAGATAGACGCGGCTTCCGGGAAAACGTTGAATCTTTTCCAAAGGATTTTGTGTGAATAAGTATTTCATGAATAGGCTGGCGCTTGCCGTTGTCCGCCAGTTGCTTACGGGCCGGTGAGGTTCCGATTTCAGGGCGCGGCAACGCGCCCGGGTTTGTTAATTATCTACGAAATCATGAATCCCCCTGCTGTTACGCGTCCGCACCTGTTCGGACTCCTCGCCGGCCTGGCCTTGGCCGCCGGCCTCGTGTTTGCCTCGCTGGTCTTCGCCAACGCTTGGAGTCGCATCGCCGAATCCCAAGTCATCAATGTCACCGGTTCCGCCCGCAAGAATGTGCGCTCGGACCTGGTCGTCTGGCGCGCCAGTTTTTCGGTCGACGCCCCCACCCTGTTGGAGGCCCAGCAGAAGTTGCGCGCGGACCTCGCGAAAGTCACAGCGTTCCTCGGGAGCCGGAATCAGAACGACTTCAGCCTCTCCGCCGTGCAGATCAATGAGCTCACGGCCCGGCGGCACAATGAGGAGAATGACACCACCACCAACGTCCGGGTGGGCTACCGGCTGAGCCAGATGATCGAGGTGCGCTCCGGCGATGTTGAGCGCGTCCCCCAACTCGCAGGGGAGTCCGGCGAGCTCTTGCAGCAAGGTGTCGCGTTCGTGTCCGGCGGCTTCGAGTTCATCTACACCAAGGCCGGTGACACCAAGGTCGAGATGATGGCCGAGGCGACGAAGGACGCTCGGGCGCGGGCGGAACAAATCGCCTCACAGGGCGGCCGGAAGCTCAAGGAACTGCGTTCCGCCCGCATGGGCGTGGTGCAGATCAATCCGCTCTATTCCGGGGCCACCAGTTGGGAGGGCAACAATGACACGAGCTCACTCGAGAAAACCATCACCGCGACCATTGCGGCCACGTTTGCGCTCCGGTGACGTCGGGCTCCGAAAGTTAGACCGGTCTTGACCGGTCAGTTGGGCGGGCAAGCCGGCCGGTCGAAGACCGACCCTACCCACGCGACCGGCGCTTCCCGGAGCAAGGCTCCGACGATTTCAGAGGTGGATCTCCGCCGGCATGACCGCGCCGGCGGGTTTCTCCGCGAGCGGCAAGGCCTTCAGCGGATAACGGAACTGCTTGCCCTCAAAATTATGGAAGACCACCTCGTCGTCGGTGATGCGCTCGATGTAGTCCGGGTTGACCGGCACCTTGCCGCCGCCACCCGGGGCATCGATAACGTATTGCGGCACGGCGTAACCGGTGGTGTGTCCGCGCAACGCCTTGATGATCTCGATGCCCTTGCGCACATCGGCCTTGAAATGAGCGCCCCCGGTGATGAGGTCCATCTGGTAGATGTAATAGGGACGCACCCGCATGCGGAGCAGCCGGTGCACAAGGGCCTTCATGACCTCCGGGTCGTCATTCACGCCACGCAGCAACACGCTCTGGTTGCCCAAGGGCACGCCGGCGAAGGCGAGGCGTTCGCACGCTTCCTTCAGCTCGAGAGTCGCCTCGCGCGGGTGGTTGGCGTGGATGCTCATCCAGATCGGACCATGCTTCTTGAAGATCTCGCACAGCTCGGGCGTGATCCGCTGGGGCAGGAAAACCGGAATGCGTGAACCGATGCGGATGAATTCCACGTGCTTGATCGCCCGCAACCGGCCGAGGAGGTGCTCGATCTTCTTGTCCGAAAGCAGCAGCGGATCGCCGCCGGAGAGCAACACATCGCGGATCTCCGTGTGCGCCTCGATGTAGCGCAGGGCCTGCTCGTACTCGGGATGGAAATTGTAGTCCTGGGCGTTGCTCACGAGCCGGCTGCGGGTGCAGTAGCGGCAATAGGCGGCACAACGGTCCGTCACCAGAAAGAGCACCCTGTCGGGATAGCGGTGCACCAGGCCGGGAACCGGCGAGTGGCTGTCCTCACCGAGCGAATCCAGCATTTCGCCCGAGGAAACCACCATCTCGTCACTGCGCGGAATGACCTGCTTGCGAATCGGGCAGTCGGGATCCTCACGGTCAATCAGGTTGAAAAAATACGGGGTGATCGCGAGGGCCAGCTTCTGGTTGGCGAAAAGGCACCCCGCGCGCTCCGCCGGCGTCAGGGTCATGTGCTTTTCCAACTGCTCGACCGTGGTGATGCGGTTCTTGAGCTGCCAGACCCAGTCCCGCCAATCCGCCTCGGGGACATGTGACCAAAGGCCCTGGCCCTCGAACCAGGCGGAGCGATCTTCTTGATATGCCATTTGTGGGTTCCAGAGGTAATGCATTCATACTGCCTGTCAAACGGAGCGATATTCGCCCGCCATGCCGCTTGCCGTGGACGACCGGGGCAATCCCTCCCACGCTGCAAATTCTCCGTCGATCAGGAGCGACGGCAATCGACACCGCAATTCACTGCCCCGGCAGCGGTTGCACCGCTGGACACAGAATTGCTCCGAAACCGCTTGGCAGCGGCCCACTAACACTTTTTCGTGCGTCTTTAATGTCTGCTCCCCAGCCCGCAATTCTCGCTCTTGAGGATGGTTCCGTGTTCCGCGGCACCGCTTTTGGCGCCTCGGCCACCATCGCCGGTGAATGTGTCTTCAACACATCGATGACCGGATATCAGGAGATCCTGACTGATCCTTCCTACTTCGGCCAGATCGTCACGATGACGGCCCCCCAGATCGGCAACTATGGCGTCAATGTCGAGGACGAGGAGTCCTCTGCGCCTCGTTGCTCCGGTTTCGTGGTCCGCGAGGTTTCGCCCATTGTCAGCAACTGGCGCAGCACCCTTTCCCTCGACGCTTATCTCGAGAAGTACGGCATCCCCGGCATCAGCGAGGTGGACACCCGCGCCCTCACCAAGAAGCTCCGGGTCACGGGCGCCATGAAGTGCTGCCTTTCCACCCTGCCACTTAGCGACGCCGACGCCATCGCGCGGGCCAAGGGCTGGCGGGACATGGCGGGCAGCGACTACGTCAAGGACACCACCTGCAAGGCGCCCTATGTCTGGGGAGCCGACGATGCCGCCCGCTACAACACGCAGTACCTGCCCGTCGGCACCACGGGCGGCGCCACGATCACGCCGGCGAAGAAATTCAAGGTCGCCGCCTTCGACTACGGCGCGAAGTACACGATTTTCCGCAAGCTTGTGAGACACGGTTTCGAGGTGCACGTATTCCCTGCCACCGCCACCCAGGAGCAGGTGCGCGAAGCCGGCGTGGACTGCCTTTTCCTTTCGAACGGTCCCGGTGACCCGTCCGCCCTGCCGTATATCCACAAGACCGTCACGGCCCTCCTGCCCGATTACCCGACCTTCGGCATTTGCCTAGGTCACCAGATGATCACGCATGCCCTGGGTGGCTCCACGTTCAAGCTGAAGTTCGGCCATCGGGGCGGCAACCAACCCGTGAAGAATCTCGAAACCGGCAAGGTTTCCATCACGGCGCAAAACCACGGTTTCGCCACGGATCCCAAGTCTTTGGAAAAGCACGGCGCGCTCGTGACCGAGATCAATCTCAACGACCAGACCGTCGAGGGTCTCCGCCACAAGGATCTGCCGGTCTTCTCCGTGCAGTACCATCCCGAGGCCGCCCCCGGACCCAACGACGCCGACCCCCTCTTTAACGACTTCTACAAGCTCGTTGAAAAGCGGAAGGCCGGAAAGGTCTGAGCCCGCGCGACGCGGGAAGTAACAAGCAACAAGACCCAGGTATCAAGAATCGGCCTGCCCGGCTCTTGGCACTTGTTCCTTGATCCCTTCTACTGCGCTTCGAGCAATACCTCGAAGCGCTTGGCATCATCCGGCGTATCCACGCCGATGGTTGGGTCCTCGGAGACCCCGATCGCGATCGGGAAGCCGTTTTCGAGCACCCTCAATTGCTCGAGTTTCTCGATCTGCTCGAGCTTGCCCGGCGCCATGCGCACGAACTTTTCCAAAAAGTCCGCCCGATAGGCGTAGAGTCCGAGGTGTTTGTAGCACGGATTGGCCAGCACCCAGGCATCGTCAATGGTGAGCCCGAGGTCCCGGGAGTAAGGCATGCGGGAACGGGAAAAATACAGCGCGCGGCCCGTCTCGCTCATCACGACCTTGACCTGGTTGGTATTGTAAAAATCCACGATGCGCTTGAACGGCGTGCACAGCGTGGCCATCGGGCAGTCGCCCTGCACCAGCTTGGCCAAGGCCTGCAATTGCGCCCCGGTGACCAAGGGCTCGTCGGCCTGCACATTGAGCACATAACTGGCACGTACTGTGCGATTGGCTTCCGCGATGCGATCCGTCCCGCTCTGATGGGCCGCATCGGTCATGATCGCCCTAAAACCAGCCCCTTCGAGGCATTCCGCCAACAGTTCATGATCCACCGCAAACCACAGGGGATAATCGGGAGCGACGGCGGTGATTCGCTCGGCAACCCAAAGCACAAGCGGCTTTCCTTTAATGGGATGCAGCAGCTTACGAGGAAACCTTGTGGACTCCAATCGGCAGGGTACAATGACGGCAAAGGCAGGCATTCTGGGCTTTGGGATTGCAAGCCGGGGCAGGACCGGCTTTTGCGTTAACCTTTAATCCGACCAACACGACCAATCGCAATGGAAAAGAGTGATACAACCGCCAAGACTCTGACGAAGGAACTCCTCGTCCAGAACAAGATGGGCATCCATGCCCGTCCGGCGGCCATGATCGTCCGTGTCACCAACAAGTTTAAAGCGGAGGTCTACGTGGAAAAGGATGAGGAGCAGGTGAACGGCAAGAGCATCATGGGCCTCATGATGCTGGCTGCGGCCAAGGGCTCGACCGTCAAGTTCGTGGCCACCGGCGCCGACGCCGAGCCGATGCTCGCCGAGTTGGAAGCCCTCTTCGCCAAGAAGTTCGACGAGGCGTAAAGCTGCGACCAGCGCAGCCCCGGGTCTGCGAGGGGCGTGCGCCGGTTGAGGTCAGTCTTGATTGGGATGCTCCGGATCGGGGCTCAACAAATACAAAGTGGTGCCAACCGACTTGAAGCGAGAGATCGGACGCAAATTCAGACGCTCCTGCAATCCATGCAGCAGTTCGTCCTCGTAGGCGGGGATAAACGTGACAAGCAGCCAGAGTCGGTTGCTCGATCGCCATTCAGCCATCTCCGCGATCATCTGGTTCACGTTGGGTGTAGCTATCGGAGGTCTGCTTTGACCGGCCTTGGGATAAAACACCCGCATCTGCTCGGCCAAAACAACCGGTGGCTCCGATAACGTGGATAGGCCCAAGGCACTCCGGTAATAGCGGAAAGCAGGCACCGCGTAGTGCATGACGTAGACCGGCTCGGCGGGTTGCCGCAACTTGGCCAGCTGGATGATCGGGTCCCGCAAATCGTCTCTCGATGTAATCGGGACAAACTCCGCCGGTAACCGGCGGATCACCGGAACGAAGACAAGGGCAATCACGACGGCCCGCGGTATCCAATGCCTGCGATCTCCGAAGAACGACAAGCCTTGCGCGACCATCAACGGAAAAAACGGCAACATGAACATGAGCAACCGATTGTAGAAAGGGGCAAACCCGGCGACGCTCGCCAGCCAGTACACCGTCACGGTGAGAATGCAGCCGAGCAGAGCCAGGTTTTGACTGCGGATGACCCGCCAAACTCCACCGAGAATGAGTGCCACCGCCAGAACCTTGTAGACCGAGCCGTAGCCCAAAAACCAAAAGTACCCATTGATCAATGAGGCTGAACGCCGCAATCCGGCCATGGTCCAGGGCATGCCCGGATGCGCAAAAGACCAGTACCCACGCATCAACGGATCAGCGTAGTTCGGGCTGATGATGACAAAATAGTTGGCGGCGAAAAACAGCACGCAGAGACCCAGCGCCACGATGATCCGCAATCTGGAAATCCCGAATTTCCCCTGCCAACTGGCCCACAGGGCCACTCCCCCGATGCCGGCAATGACAAAGGGCATGGCATGCATCGCATAAATGCCGATCCCCGCCGCCACCGCCCAGCCGGTGAAATATCTATTCGGCGCGTTGGCGGTACGAAACATCAAAGCCGCCAACCAGACCACCACGGTCGTCATCAGGACTTCCAAGGAATACTGCTTCAGCTCCTGGGCATAATAGAAGTGAACCGAGGAAAAGGTGAAAATGGCCAGGGCGACCGGAACCGTCCAACCCGCGAGGCATAGCCGGGCCAAGCGCCAGAAAACCCAGAGCGACAGGATGGAGCCTACCAGCGGAAGGAATCGGAGAACCTGCTCGCCCGGGCCAAACAAGGAAACCATTCCCTTGGTCGCCACGAGGAAAAGCCAAGGGGCGCTCTGGCTGTACTCCAAGGGCAGGTGCAATTCCCAAAAACCCCGTTCCAAGATATTGACGGCCAGATAACTCTCATCGAGCCAGAGGCTGCGGTTGAGCATCCACTGGTTGATGCGAAGCAGCGCCCCGACGACGATGATCCCCCAGCAGATCAGACTGGCCCATGGCCAGCCCCGGACAGTGCCTCCCGCCTCACCAGAATTGCTGTGATGTTGGGTTGGCATGCTACGCGTTCACCCGGTCGCCGCTCACGCTTCGATCAAGTGAGCCCTTTCTATCCAGCAAAAAAGCAGAGAACGTTGCCTGCTTCATCTGCCCGGAGTTCGAACGTATCAGCTTCGTCGTCACAGGCCAAAGAACCGCCGGACATTCGCTGTCGTCACCTCCGCCAACCGTTCAACGCTCACGCCGAAAACGCCGGCGCTGAACTCGGCCGTGTGCCGCAGGTAGGCTGGCTCATTCGGTTTTCCCCGGTGGGGCATCGGCGTCAGGTAAGGCGCGTCGGTCTCGATCATGAACCGATCCAGCCCCTGGGCCAGCGCCGCCGCCCTTACCATCTCGGCGCTCTTGTAGGTAATTACCCCGGTGAAAGACCCGTAGCCCCCTCGATTGGTGAGTTCCGCCATTTCCAGCGGGCCTTCCGTGAAGCAGTGGAAAACCACCCGGCTCCAGTCGAATCCGGAGGCATCGATCATCTCCACGCATTCGGCAAACGCTCCGCGCGAATGAACCACCAAGGGGCAACCCATCCGCTTCGCCAAGGCCAGTTGCTCGGCAAAGGCGGCCTTCTGCCAGCCCAGAATCTTTTCCGCTTCAGCCGGATTATCCTTGGGCAGATGAAAGCGGTCCAAGCCCGTTTCCCCCAGCGCCACCGGCGGGCGGCGAGCCGAACCCTGCGGCTGGGCCGGCGAATTGGACGGATCGTTGGGACGATTGCCGTTACCCCAAAAGGCTTCCAGCTGGGCGACGCGTGACGCCCAATCCGCTCCCACGCTGCAGGGGTGCAGGCCGACCGTGTAATGAATCAGCCCCGGATGCGCCTGCGCCAGGTCGAGGTAAACCGTCCAGTCATCCGTGTCCGTACCGATGGCGACCATGGCTTCCAAGCCGGCCGTCTGCGCCCGTGTGAGGACGGCCGGCAGTTCCCCCCGTCGGTAAAATGAATCCAGGTGCGTGTGCGTATCGATCAGACCCATTGGGTTGATTGAACCTCCGGGCACAGAGGAAGCCAGCGCTTTCGTGGCGACAAGTCAGGTCGATTCACAGGCCCGGAATCTGCGGGCGCGAGCCGGCTCGCTTCCCAATCAACCAGCACCGCAGGTGAACCCTCCCATTGGCACCGGGCTGCCAATGCCGCTCCAATCTTACGCCAAGGGAACCCCATCAAAATCCCGCGCAAACTTCACAAACTCCCGGCGAATCGTGCCGTTCGCCTGGGCGCGGCACAGCCAATACCCTTTCTTGGATGTGCCGTCGTGGTTGTTGGCCACGCGGCTGCAGCAGGCATTCGTGACCAGGACAGCCTTCCCGTGCGCGACCTCCGTTCGGCCATGATGATGTCCGCTCATGGCCAGCTGGAGATTGTGCCGCTCAAACCGGGCGAGCACGTCCTCGGCATTGACCGCACAGAGCGGCGTGCTGCCGGCCAACGGGAAATGGGTACACAGCACGAGCGGTTGCAAGGGATCGATCTTGGGCAGCTCGGCATCCAACCAGGCCAGCGTGGCCGGCTGCACCTGGGTCAGCTTCCATTTCGTGCCCTCCGTGGAATCGATGACCACAAACTGCCACCCCTGATGTTCGAACCGGTAGTTCAACCGGCCGGGCAGCACGCGTTCGTAGATCGCCGTGTTGCCCTCGATTTCGTTGTCATGGTTGCCCGGCGTGGCGTAGAAACGGAGTCCGGCCGCCCTCGCAATCCGGTCGACCGCTGCGATGCTTTCCGGACTCCCTTTGTGGGCCAGATCGCCCAAACCAAAGCAAAAGGAAACCCCTTCGTGGTCCGCAATCTGGCGAAAAAGGGCCTCGAACCAAGGGTCACAATCCGGCTCGAAGTGGTGAAAGTCATTGGCTGCCACAAAAACAAACTCAGCAAACTTCCTTTCCTCCGTCGCCGCCCGGATCGCTCCGGGCCAGAGCCCGGCAGCCAGCAAGGTCGCCAGCCGGCCCAAAGCCTCTCGGCGGGTGCAAGGGGGAAGCGCTTTCATCTGTTTCCGGCCAAGCTGTCCCGAATCCCGGACCGCTCAAGCCAATCCGCCAATAGAAAGGCCGGCACTTTCGCGCCGGCCTTCCACACACACACACTGACAAATTGTTATCGGCTCAATTGGTGCGAATCTTGATATCGCCTCCGGAAGACCGGAGCTTCAGACGGGGACCGCCACCATTGACCGACCCGCGCAGCTTGCTCTTGCCCGAGCCGCCCTGCTCCAAAGTGATCGTCAACCCGTTCGCCCGGACATCGCCCCCTGAAGTACTGGCATCGAGCTCAAAGCCCGCGTCTTTGACGACGACAACATCCACATCTCCCCCGGAGGTGTTGAGCACGGCATCGGCCTGCAGGCGTTCGGTGATCACCGCCCGGATATCGCCACCGGAGGTGTGGGCGCTGATCAGCTGGGCCACGGAACGCAGCGTGATGTTGCCACCGGAGGTGTTCACTTCCGTCGGCCCGCCGGCCCGCTCGACCTTGATATCACCCCCGCTGGTCCCCAGGCGGGCTCGCGCCGTACCTTCCTGAAGCGTGATGTTGCCGCCCGAGGTGTTCGCCTCGATTTCGCCGTCAATGCGCGCGAAATCCAGATCGCCTCCGCTGGTGCGGGCCTTGACGTCGCCCTGCAGACTCGCCACGGCAATATTCCCTCCGGAGGTGTTCAGCTGCAAATTGTAGTTCTTTGGCACGGTGATCTCGAAGGAAACGCTCACGGGCGGCCAGCTCTTGAACCAACGGAAATGCTCGCCTTTCGCGTATTTGGCCTCGGCCGTGACGTTGTTGCCCGATTGCTCCAAAGTGAGCTCCAGCTTGGTTAGGATTTCGTCTGCTTCAGCCTCCGTGCTGGCTTGGATCACCTGTTTGACGTGGATCTGCACTTCCGCGGCGTCGCCGGTCGCGATCCTGATATCCCCGCCCTGCGTGGATGCCTGCAAGCGTCCGCCGGGCTGGACGGCGAAGGTCTTGTCCACCACGCGCGTGATTTTGGCCTGCAAGAGTCCGGGTGCCGCCAGCAAGGCGCCCAGGACGAGAAGTTGAATGGGGTGTTTCATGGGTGTGCATGGGGAAAACACGACCACCCGCCTGGAAGTTACAAAAAACTTTCCGAAGCTAATCGCCAAGCAAGGCTTCGCGCCAGACCGGCTCCTTGAAGCCCACCAGGCCCACGCCCGATCCGAGCAGAAACGGCCGTTTCACCAGCATGCCGTTGCCGGCCAGCAGTCGGAGCGCTTCGGCCTCGCTCATGTCCGGAAGCTTTTGCGCCAGCCCCAGACCGCGATACTCGAGTCCCGAGGTATTGAACAGGCGACGCAGTTCCCCGCCTTGCGCGGACAGCATCGCCTTCAGCTCCGCCTGCGTGGGTGGCGTCTCCTTGATCGGCTTCTCGTCGTGGGCGATCCCTTGGGCATTCAGCCACTTGATCGCATCCCGACAGGTGCTGCACTTGGCGTAGGTATAAACCGTCAACCGGCTCATTTGGCCTCCGCCAGCACTTCCTTCAGGAACTGCCTCATGTGTCCCCACGAGCGGTGATCCGCAGCGGCATTGTAGGCGATCGGGATGCCGGTGGCCTTGGCGACCGCATCCGCGCCCGGATTGGTGAAAGCGTGCACTGCCCCCGCATAGCTGATGAACTGGTAGTCATACTTGCCGTCGTTCATGGCCTTCATGAAAGCCGCGATTTCCTCGGGCTTGATAAACGGGTCAACCGCGCCGTGACACACCAGGATCTTCGCGTGGTTCTTCGTCGCCGCATCGGCCGGAACCGGAATCAACCCGCCATGGAAACTGACTATCCCCGCCAGCGGCGCTCCGCTGTAGGCGAGTGCTTGCACGGTAGAGCCTCCGAAACAGTAGCCGATGGCCGCCACCCGCTTTGCGTTGACCAGACCGGTGGCCAGCAACTGCTCAAGTCCGGCCCGCGCCCGCTCGGCCATCAGCGGCTTCCCGTAGAACTGTCCCGCCAACTCGCCGGCCTTCTTCGGGTCATCGGTCACGACGCCCGCGCCGTACATGTCGGCGGCAAACGCCACATAACCGAGCTTCGCCAGCTGGACCGCCCGGTCCTTCGGGTAGGAGGTCAGTCCCCACCACTCCGGCACCACCAGCACGCCGGCACCGGGGGATTTCGCCGAGACTTTTTCATCATCATAGGCGAGATAACCTTCGAGCTTCACGCCGGCCTGTTCGTAGGCGACCGGCTTGGTGACAATCTTGGCCGACAGGGTGGCTGCGGCGCCCAAGGCGAGCAGGGCGGAGAGGAGACGGGTAGAAATCATGCGCGGAACCTAACCAACGGCCTGCAAAATACAAACCGTGTTCCGGCCCCATGCCCACGAACCGCCAATCAGGTCGTCAGGCCGCCGGCGATGTACTGCCGCAGTGATTCCGCCTCGGCGCGATGCTGGTTGGCCACCCAACGCGAGACGTCACCGATCGAGATCAATCCCGTGAGCCGTCCTCCTTCGATGACCGGCAAATGGCGACAGCGCTTCTCGGTGAAGATATCCATGACTTCCTGAACGGTCGTCTCGGGCGCGATGGTGAGCACCTTGGCCGACATGACCTGGGTGACCGGGGTGGTGCGTGGCTCGAGGCTGTCAGCCACCACCCGCGTCAACACGTCGCGCTCGGTGAAGATGCCGGCCAGCTTTTCTCCCTCCATCACCAACATGGCGCCGATCTTGTGACGGTTCATTTCTTTCACCGCCTCCGCGACAGTCACGGTGGAGGGGACGGTGTGCAAGGCGCGACCCTTGCCATTCAGCAGATGAGAGATGGTTACGTCGTTCATGGGGTATGGGGTTGCCGTCACTTTAACCCCGGCCGCCAATTCATCAAAGCCAAATCTCCGCTCATTTCCTGAATAATTGATCCAAGGCCCCGAGGCTCTTGAGCGGGGCGCTCTTCTGCGTCGCCGCTGGAGCGACCACCACGCGAACCGGAGCGGCCGCCGGCGCCCCCGAGGCAGGCTTGTCCAGCAGTCGCTGCAAGCGCACGGCGGACACCGGTTCGGCCGTCCCCAGCTCCTGGGCAAACAGACTGACGCGGAATTCTTCCACCAACCAGCGCAGCTCGCCGGCAGAAGCTCCCTGTTTCTTGACGGCCGCCACGAACGGCGCGAGTTCCGCCGCGCGCTGCGCATCCTTGGCTGCATCCCGCTGCCACCGGTCGGCCCGCGTCTTCATCCCGCGCAGATAGCGCGGCAGATGCTTCACCCGCTCGAAGGGAATCGTGCGCATGAAATCCGGTGGCAGCAGCGCCGCCAGATCCTGCGCCAGGCCGGGATACGGTTGGGCATGGGTCTCCAGTTCCAGCCGCAACGTGAACACTTCCTTCAGCCAGTCGCCGAGCCGCGGCACCAATCCGCGCAGGTCCTGCTTCGCCTGCGCCACCGCCCGCTCGAAAACCGCCTTCTCCAACGGGTAGGGCGACACGTCCCGGCGGACCGCACCCCTGCTATCTTCCGCCTTGGCCGCCACAGAATCTCCTTTGGCCATCCGGCGCGCATCGCACACCCAACGGCGGATGCCTTCCAGCGCATCGGCCTGCAGCCGGTCGATCGTGGTCAACGTCGCCGTCAGCGGACCCAGCGTCCGCAGGGCCCGCAAATCCTTCTCCAGCCAACCGATGTCTTGCCGCAACCGCGCCTCGAGCAGCGTTGCCAAGGCCGCGCGACTCGCCGCCATCGCCTGTTCGGGTGTCGCCAGGAGTCTCACTGCCACGCCCGCCGGCAGGTCCTTCAGACCGGGATAAGCCAGCACGGGCACCCCATGCTTTTCTTCCACCAGCACCGAATCCGGCAGGTCGCCAAACTGCCAGTCGGTCGCGGGCTCGCTTTCCCATTTTTCGCGAGCCGCGCGCCATGCGGCGTTTTCATTGCTGGCCGCCTTCTGACTGACCTCGCGCTTGCTGCCGTGCAGCAACTGGTGGATTTCCGGCAGGTCGCGACTCGCACAGAGCACGCGCTCCTTGGCATCCACGACTTCGACACGCACCCGCAGGTGGTCCGGCAGCGATTTGGTCGTCCATTGGGTCGGATCAATCCGCACACCCAGCTGGGGCTGCAACAACTCGGCCAGGGCCTCCGCCAGCGTCGGTTGCTTCGGCCGGCTGGAAATGAGCGCCAATTCACGGGTCAGCCGCTGGGCCGACTCGCTCAGGGGAATCAGGCTGCGACGCTGCTCCTTCGGCAAGGCCTTGAGCATCAGCTCCACCTTTTCCTCCAGATGCCCGGGCACCGCCCAGTCCAGGGCCGCTGGCGTGAGCGCTTCCGCCTCGGCGGGACTCACCCGCACCGTCACCCCATCCTCCACCTTGCCGGGCGCATAGTTGTAGGCCAGGGGCAACACCCGGTTGTCCACCGGCAGGGCCTCCGGAAAGGCGCCCACCTCGTGGGCCTCCTCCTCGGCCGGTCGCAGGTCGTTTCCTCCGAGGAACAGAAACTTGGGCTTCGTCGTCTGTTGATGCCGGACGAAATCGACCAGCTCGGGGACCGAAGAGATTCCCTGTTGAGGGCGGTTGCCCGCAAGCGCCTTGGAATCAACCCGCGCGGGGCCGTTGGGCGCAACGGCCCCTACCCCGGTCTCCGGCATCAGGTGCGCCGCATAAAACCGATACACGGCCTCATCGAGATTCATGTAACCGGCACTGCGCGTGCGCGTGAGACGGATCTCGGCCTCTTCGCGCAACCGGCGGTTGTGTGCCAGAAAATCGAACGGCCAGGTCACGGTGTCGCCCACCAGTCCCTCACGGATGAAGATCTCGGTCGCATGCGCCGGATTGATCCTCCCGTAGCTCACGGAGCGCGTCTCCAGCTCCAGATTGTAGAGGCGCCGGCGTTCCTTCACCAGCACGCGACCAGCCTCCGCGCTCCAGAACGGCTCGCTGTGGGCCACGCGAAGCAGGTGCGCCCCCAGCGAGAGCATCCATTGCGGATCGATCCGGGCGCAGGTGCGCGCGTAAAGCCGGGCCGTCTCCATGACCTCCGCCGCCATCAGCCAGCGCGCCACCTTCGGCTTCGCCGGTGCCTTGCTGGGCGGAACGCGACCTCCCGGCGCGCCGGTTTTCTGTTCCCGCCGCTCAAACAGCGTGGACCCGGGAAACACATTCACCCGCCGGTCGTGCGCCGCGTGATAGTCGCCCTCGTCGGTGCGCGTGGCGATGTTGCCCAGCAGACCCGCGAGGATCGAGCGATGGATCGCGGCGTAAGCTGGCGTACCCAGCTGGAGCTTCACCTCCTGGCCCTTTTTCACTCCGTCGTAGATCGAGGTCCGCGTGAACCCATCGCGTTCGCGCAAGGTGTCCTCCAGCTGCGCGTGCACGTCGCGCCACTCGCGCATGCGCATGAACGAAAGGAAATGTGCGGTGCAGAACTTGCGCAGCTTGCCCAGCGTCATCGCCTCGAACTCGTCGTGATAGGCCTCCCAGATCGCGAGCAGCGACAGGAAGTCGGAGTCCGGCTGCGTGAAGCGGCGGTGGGCCGCATCGGCCTTCTGCTGCGCGTCGAGCGGCCGCTCGCGCGGATCCTGGATGCTCAGGGCGGCGGCGATGATCAGGACCTCGCGCAACGCCTTCTCACCGCGCGCCTGTAAAATCATGCGCCCCACCGTCGGGTCCACCGGCAGGTGCGCGAGTTCGCGACCGAGGTCTGTGAGCACGCCGGCGTCGTCCGTGGCCCCGAGTTCGTGCAGCAGCGCATAGCCGGACCGGATGCCTTTCGTCGGCGGTGCGTTGAGAAACGGAAACTCCTCGATGTCCCCCAGCCCGAAGGCCTTCATGCGCAGGATGACGTCGGCCAGGTTGCTCCGCTGGATCTCGGGCTGCGTGAAACGCGGACGCTCGTTGAAATCCTGTTCGGAATACAGCCGGATGCACACCCCGTCGCTCACGCGGCCGCACCGGCCCTTGCGCTGGTCGGCGCTGCTCTGGGAAACTGGCTCGACCGGCAGACGCCGCGTGCGGCTCTGCGGCACATAGCGGCTGAAGCGGGCGAGCCCGGTATCGATCACGAAGCGGATCCCGGGGATCGTGAGCGAGGTCTCGGCGATGTTCGTCGAAAGCACGATCTTTCGTGCCTGCGTGGTCGCAAAGACCCGTTGCTGTTCGGCATTGGTGAGCCGCCCGAACAACGGCACGATCTCCAAGCGCCCGAGCCGGCGGCCTTCCAGCAGGTCGCGCGCCTCGCGGATGTCCCGCTCGGTGGGCAGAAACACGAGCACATCACCCGCCGAACTCTCCAGCAGCACCCGCTCCACCGCCTCCACGGCCGCGTCGATGTAGGTGATGTCATCCCGTCGGGATTTTGGGTAGGGCGGGACCGCTGGGCCCGCCGTGTCTTCGGGCGGTCGGCCCGGCGGTCCGTCCCTACCCATCTCCTCCAGCGGTGCATAGATCACCTCCACCGGGTACACCCGGCCCGACACCTCGATGATCGGGGCACCGTCGAAGGCCTTGGAAAAGGCCTCGGTGTCGATCGTGGCGGAGGTGATGACGATCTTCAGGTCGGGCCGGCGATGCCGCAAGCGGCGCAGGTGACCGAGGATGAAATCAATGTTGAGCGAGCGTTCGTGCGCCTCGTCGACGATCACCGTGTCGTAGGCGCGCAGTTCCGGGTCGGCCTGCAACTCGGCGAGCAGCATGCCGTCCGTCATGAACTTGATGACGGTGTCGCCGGAGGTCTGGTCGGCGAAACGGATCTTGCAGCCGACCTCGCGGCCGAAAGGCACGTTCAGCTCCTCGGCCACCCGGCGCGCCACGGAGGTCGCCGCCACGCGGCGCGGCTGCGTGCAGGCGATGCGCCCGGCGTCACCGCGCCCGGCCACGAGACACATCTTGGGTATCTGGGTGGTTTTGCCCGAGCCCGTCTCACCCGCGAGGATCAACACCTGGTTGTCCCGGATGGCCGCGATGATCTCGTCCGCCCGGCTGCTGATGGGCAGTTCGGGCGGATACTCGATCCGGAAGGGCCAAGGTTTCTGGGAGCGCGGCGGCATGGTTGGCTAGGCGCTGAGGGAAACGAAGAATCGCGGATACTAAACCAGAATATTGCAAAAAGTTCACCCTCCACGGCTTCAGTCACCGCCCGACCCGGCATCCCTTGTGCTTGTCTGGTGGGGTGAATCCTCCTGCCGAAATTCTGCCCAAACAGGCCTATCGCCTCACCAAGATCATTTTCACCCTCGGCCCGGCCTCGGCGGACGAGGCGATGTTGGAGAATCTGATTCTGGCCGGCGTCGACGTGTGCCGTCTCAACATGGCGCACGCGGACCACGCGTGGACCCGTTCCATGATTCGCCGCGTGCGGGAGGTCTGTGCCCGCACCGGCCGGGAGATCGCACTGCTCATGGATGTGAAGGGACCCGAGATCCGCACCGGCGACCTGCCCGCGCCGGTCGAACTCACGGCCAACCAGCTCATCGATCTCTTGCCGCAAGGCGGTGAATCCGAGGACCGCATCCTGGCCGTGAACGTCAATTATCCCGGACTCGGTCGCGATGTCCCCAAAGGATCCACCATTCTGGTCGACAGTGGTCTGATCCGCCTCGAGGTGCTGTCCTCCACGGCGACCCGCGTCCGCTGCCGCGTGGTGGTGCCCGCCCGATTGGGCAATCGGCGCCACATCAACCTGCCCGGAATCCAGGTCCGGCTGCCCGCGCTCACGGCGAAGGACCGCGCCTATATCGCATTGGGCGTGGAGGAAGGCGTCGATTTTTTCGCCCTGTCGTTTGTGCGGGAGGCCGATGACATCGACATCCTGCGCCGATGCCTGTCCGAGCACGCCAGCCAGGCCCGCGTGATCGCCAAGATCGAGGACCAGTCCGCCATCGCGAACCTCGATGAGATCGTCCTGGCCTCCGATGCGGTGATGGTCGCACGCGGTGATCTGGGCATCGAGGTGCCGATGGAGGACCTGCCGTTGATTCAGAAGCGGGCGATCGACGCCTGCATCCGCCTGCGCAAGCCCGTCATCGTGGCCACCCACCTGCTCGAATCCATGATCACGTCGCCCGTCCCGACTCGCGCCGAGGTCAGCGACATCGCGGGCGCCGTCTGGTCCACGGCCGATGCCATCATGCTCTCCGGCGAGACCACCACCGGGCGCTACCCGCTGGAGTGCGTCCAACTGATGAAGCGGGTCGCCGGCCGGATCGAAGGGGCCACGACCAAGGGCTACAACACGGCGTTGCCGCTCAAGACCCACAAGGACCGTCTGCTCCGCTCGGCCGTCATGCTGGCGCAGGAGATCGGCGAGTCGGGCATCGTAGTGTTTACGCAAAGCGGCCTGCTGCCCCAGACGCTGTCCGCCTTGCGCGCCACACGTTGCCCCATCTTCGCGTTCACCGACAATCCGCACACGTTCCGGCAGATGCTGCTCGTGTGGGGCGTCGAGCCGTTCATGGTCAATTTTTCCGCCGAACCCGAACAGACGATCCGCGATGCATTCGCCTACCTGTTGCGCCGCGGCTGGGTGCAACCCGGCGACTGGATGGTGGTCGTGACCAACGCACTGGCCGGGGCGCGGACCATCGATTCGATCCAGCTGCGGCCGGTGGAATGAGCGACGGTCGCGGGCGAGCGCGCTCCTACCGCCAAGTCAGCCTGCGCCCGCTCCGGAGTTGTCGAACAAGAAGGAAAATCCGCCTGCTGCCGTGCGCAGAACTCAGTAACCCACCGCAGCGTTCGTCCGCCGGGGGTCGGCGTAGCCGGTGTAGCTGCCGTCGGCATTGCGGACGATCACGTTGATCCCGCCAAAATGCCGGCCGGTACCGGGCACCTCCGGCAACTCGACCTTCCAGCCGAGCTGTTCCAAGCCGGCGACCACCTCTGCCGACAGCGATTTCTCGGCCTCGACGGTTTCCGGCCCGTTCCAAGACTGGCCTCCGGTGAAATGCAGACGGGTGTCGCCGATCGCCTCGGCGAGCGGACGGCCCAGGGCCAGATAGTCGAGCAGGGCCTGCAGCAATGCCGTGGGAATGCGCGAGGCGCCGGGAATGCCCATCGCCAGCAGCGGCTGGCCATCGCGGAACACCAACAGCGGCGCGATGGTGGACCGCGGCCGCTTGTGCGGGGCGAGGTAATTCAGGCTCCGCGCATCGGCATAGGCAAAGTTGCTCATGGTGTTGTTCAGCACGATGCCTGTGCCGGGGGCGACCACGCCTGCGCCGAAGTGCAGGCTGAGCGACTGCGTGGCGCACACGAGGTTGCCCTGCGCATCGGCCACGGCGAAATGCGTGGTCGCGGCCATGGCGTTGTCGGTCCAGGAATCATCCTGCCAGAGCGCCACTTCCTGCGCGGGCGCGATGTTCTTCAACGCCTGCTCCCGCAGCGCCGCGATAGAATCCGGGGCGATCATCTTTTCAAAGTTGAACCGCGCCTCCGGCACATCAGCGATGCCGTTCTGCACCAGCGGGACCACCTGCCGCCACACGCGCCCGATGAGATCGAGATGAGCCGCGGTGCGCAACGGCCCGCCGTCGAAGGTTTCATCCTCCAGCACCTTCATGATCGTCAGCAGCAGCGGGGCCCCGCTGGTCGGTGGCGGACTGGCCAGCAAACGGTAGCCGCGAAAATCCATGGTCAACGGCTCGCTGAGCCGCGCCTCGTAGTCCAGCAGATCAGCCGCCGTCAGCGAGCCTCCGCCCTGCTGGGCCGCCTGCACGATCGCGGCCGCCACGGGCCCTTGGTAGAAGCCGTCCCGGCCATGGGCGGCGTAGGCCTCCAGCGATTTGGCCAGATCGGGATTGGCCAGTTTGGAGCCACTCTCCGGGAGCTGGCCGCCCGGGAGGTAGAGTCGGGCAATCTCCGCATCGCCGCGCCGCAGCTTCTTTTCCTGCTCGGCAAAAAACGCCCGGGTCTTGGGCAGGACTTCGAAACCTTCCCGGGCCAAGGCGATGGCTGGAGCCACATCGTCCGCCCAGTTGCGCCGCCCCCACTTCTGGTGAGCCAGCCAGAGACCGGCCGGCAGTCCCGGCACGCAGACGGAGCCGTAGCCGTAGCTCCGGTCCGCCTCGGGCTTCTTCAAATAGGCCGGCACATCGACCGAACCCGCCGCATCCATCGCCTCAATGGCATAGGTCCGGCCCGAGGAAGCCTCGTAGTAGAGGAGCATCAATTTGCCACCGAGGCCGGAGCCGTAGGGTTCGGCCACGTTCAGCGAGAGCGCCACGGCGACGGCGGCGTCGATTGCGTTGCCCCCTTCCTCCAGGATCTTTGCACCGGCGGCGGCGGCCTGCGGGTGACCGGCCACGACCATGCCATGGGCGCCGCTGACCGGCGTCACGGTCACTGGCACGCCGGCGAGCAACGCCACCGGCAACAACAGGAGCAGCCAGACGAATCGGGGTAGCCGCAGGAATGTCATGGAAAAAGAAGCCGGTCCCACGGCCAGGATCGTTCAATCCATGGCTGACGCGGGACCGGCTGAAGTCAGATCAGAAGCGATAGGTCAGGTCAACGTAGGTGGTGCGGCCGCGCGCGTCCGAATAGTCGGAGTTGTAGCCGGAGGAGCTGGCGGGATAGAACGGCGGATCCTCGTTCTCCACGTTGTTCATGCCCACGCGCACCTTGAGACCCTTGAGCGCCCCTTTCTTGAAGGAGTAGCCGACGTTGGCGTTCATGACCCAGTAAGGCTCAACCACGAAGCGGCGGCCGTTGGCCGAGTAGGTCGTGGACGCCAGGTAGTCGTCGGTGAAGCGTTCGGAGACCGAGGCGGACCAGCCCTTGTGGCTCCAGCTGATGCTGCCCGTCGCCTTGATGCGCGGGTTGCCGAGGCTGCGCAGCAGGTTGGAGCGCACACCCTTCTCGTCGACCGTGAAGAGCGTCGAGGTGTAGCTGAAGAGGCTGCCGAGCGTGAACCGGCCGAAACGCGTGGCGGGGATGCGATATTGGACGCCGGCGTCAAAGCCGTGCAGTTCGCGGAGCGAGCGGTTCTGGTAGGTGCTGATGACCTCGACCAACACGCCCGGGATGCCGGCCGTGATGTCGGCCGGGGTGCGGGCGGCGCGAATGACGAGCGGGTTGCTCCCACCGTTGGCGGCCCAGAGGGCGGCATCCACCTCGAGCTCGTTGGCGGCGCTGGTGTTGTCGATCTGGTTGAACTGCTTGATGCGATAGATGTCGGCAGTGAGGGTGAGCCCCTTCAAACCGGGCACGTCGACGACAATGCCGATGTTCTGGGACTCCGATTCCTCGGGCTTGAGGTCCGGATTGCCACCGGTGACCACGCGCTTCGTGATGTTGGAGGCGGCGTCAGGCTGACCCGGGCGCGCGGGATCGGTGAAACCCTCGTTGCGGCGGCCGATGGCCGGGGTGTAGAGCTCCACGATGGACGGGGCGCGGAAGCCCTCGTTGTAGGAGGCGCGGATCATGACCCAAGACAGAGGACGCCAGGCGGCGCTGGTGCCGGGTTTGAAGGAGGAAAAGCCCTTGTAGCTCTCGTAGCGGCCGGCGGCGGTCAGCTCGAGCGACTCGGCGATCGGGAGGCGGTTGTCGCGCCCGATGAGCGGGAAACGCACCTCGCTGAAACCGGCATAGACCTTGCGCGAAGCGGTCACGTCGATCTGCTCGGACTGGGCGATGACATCGTCCGCGAGTCCGTAGGGATCGTTGCGCTGCTCCATCTTCTCGCTGCGGTACTCGCCACCGAGCGCGAGCGAAACCGCCCCGCCGGACAGCTTGTAGATCTCACCGGACGCCTTGGCGTCGAAGGAGGTCAGCGAGCCGACACCGTCATCCCAGATGGAGATCACAAATTTGTCCGTGACGCTCTTCGGGTTGGAGCCGGGGACGCCGAAAGGATTGTAAGCATCCGGCGTGGCGAGGGCGAGCTGGGCCAGGAACTTGCTCTGCGAGATGTGGCCACCGTTTTCCTGATAGGTGTGACCGCGCATGTGCATCAGGCCGCTTTCCCAGGTCCAGGTGTCCCAAGGCAGGCTGCCCCGCAGACCGGCCAGCACGCGATAGCTGTCGGCGTCGGTGCTGTAGGTGCGCAGACCGGCGTCCATCACGCGGTAGTTGCGGATGGAGACGTTCCGCGGCGTGGTGACACCGGAATTCGTGCCGACCGGGCTGTAGTAATTGGTCTTCGGGATGACCACGCCATCGGTGCCGGACGAAATGGGAATGGAATCCGTGAAGCCCGAGGAACGGGATTCATAGTAGGACAATTCCCCAAAGAACGTGAGCTGCTTGTTGATCCGGTGCGTCAGCGCCGAGAAGAGGTTGTAGCGCCGGGCATCGGGGATGAGCGTCGTGTTCGGCTGGAAGTTGTAGGTGGCGGTCGGGCCGGCGCCGGTAGCGCGCGCTCCGGTGACCGGATCGTAGTAGAACTGGCCGTTGGTGGCGGTGACACCCGGGACGGAGGCGGAGCTACCGGTGTCCGTCAGGGCCGTGAAGCGGCCATAGGGACCGGAGCTGCTCCGGCGGTTGTAGGCGCTGACCGTGTTGAAGGGCTCGGGCACGAGATTGCGTTTGTCTGCATCGCGGGCGTAGTCGCGATCGTTGGCCGTCAGGCCGGTGCGGTCGAAATAGTTGAAGAAGATGCTGAGGTTGGACTTGCCGCCGTTGAAATCGTAGCCGCCGCCGATATCGACGTTGTATTCGCGGAGCGAGGTCTCGTCCTTCAGGTAGCGCGCGTTGACCTCGTAGCCGTCATAGCTGTTGCGCAGGATGGTGTTCACCACCCCGCCGATGGCATCAGAACCGTAGATGGCGGAGGCTCCGTCGCGGAGCACCTCGA
>Ga0066410_1000092_pt1 | contig 38576 bp, 27 predicted proteins | sample LakWasMet14_LOW5_2_FD_59497 | JGI IMG/M metagenome (GOLD analysis project Ga0066410, IMG submission 59497) | Freshwater sediment methanotrophic microbial communities from Lake Washington under simulated oxygen tension - Sediment Metagenome 14_LOW5 | ecosystem: Environmental > Aquatic >...
AGGGCCCACGCCGTACCCCAGGCATGAGTGGTCCAAGGTGTCCCATGGGACCTTGAAAGGGGTGAGGCTAAGAACCCGTGGTCGCTCAGCGATCGGGTCTCGCCTGGAGCGTGTCGAGGTAGGCCTTCAGGTCGCTGGCGTTGATGGGCTTGGGAAGCAGGGTGACGCCGGTGAAGGCGCGGCTCAGCTCGAGCGCGTCGGGCCCGGCCCGCCCGGTGGCCAGGAGCACCGGCACGTCGGGTTGAAGGGAGCGGATGCGGGGCAGGGCGCCTCGGCCGCCCAGGCCCGGCATGTTCATGTCGAGGATGACCACGTCGGGCGACGATCCTCGCTTCATGCGATCGAGGGCCTCCTCGCCGCTGCCGACCAGGACCACGCGGTGGCCCTGCGCGCGGAGCACCGGCCCGATGGAGTCGCGGATCAGCTCGTCGTCGTCCACCAGCAGGACGTCCAGGCTGCGGCCTTCGCCCTCCTGCCTCGAGGGTGTGGGCGCCGCGTCCTCGGGCTCCTCGCCCTCGCAGGAGGGCAGCCGCACGAGCACCCGGGTGCCCCTCCCCGTCTCGCTCTCGATCACCAGCGTTCCTCCGTGGGCCTTCATGGTGTTGTAGACCATGGAGAGCCCGAGGCCGGTGCCCTTGCCGTGGGACTTGGTGGTGAAGAAGGGGTCCATCGCCTTGTCGAGGACCTCCCTGGGCATCCCGATGCCGGAGTCGACGACCTCCAGCTCGATCCATCCGGGCTCGGCGTTGCGGGTGCGGAGGGTGAGGGTGCCTCCGTGCGGCATGGCGTCGATGGCGTTGACGCAGAGGTTCATCAGCGCGTGGATCAGGGCGGCGGAGTCGCCCCGGATGGGTCGCAGGTCGTCCGTGAGGTCGAGGGAGAAGTGCACCTGGGCGAGGGTGGTGCGCTCCAGAAGCAGCACCTCCTCCAGCACCAGGGCGTTGAGGTTCATCAGCTTCACCTCGGAGAGGTCGTGGCGGGCGAGACCCAGCAGCCGGCGCACCATGTCCCCGCCGCGCTGGCAGGCCTTGGTGATGGTCGCGAAGGCCTCCTGGGCGGGGCTGCCTGTGGGCTCCATCGCCTCGTGCGCGGAGGCCAGCATGAGGATGGAGCCGAGGACGTTGTTCATGTCGTGGGCCACGCCGCCCGCGAGGCTCCCGAGGCTGTCCATCTTCTGCGACTGGCTGAGCTGCCGCTCCAGCTGGGAGCGCTCCTCCTCGGCCTGCTTGCGTTCGTTGATGACGTCGAAGATCGCCGCGAAGTGGCCCGGCATCGGGCGGTAGACCGAGATGGAGAACCACAGCTTGAGGGCGCTGCGGTAGACCTCGAAGCGCTCCGGCAGCCCGGTGCGGACCACTCGCTCGTAGCGCACGAGCATGTCGGGGTCCGCCTCGCGGATGCCAGGAACGACCTCGGAGACCCTCCGGCCCACGACGTTCTTCAGGCCTGTCAGCTCGGTGAACGACTGGTTGACCTCGACGTAGATGAAGTCATCCGCCACGCCGTCCTTGTAGACCAGGCGGCAGAGGGCGAAGCCCTGGGCCATGTGGTTGAACAGGGCCCTGAAGTGGCTCTCGCTCTGTCGGACGGCGTTCTCGGCCTCCACCCGATCGGAGATGTCCCTGGAGTTGACCACCACCGCGCTGATGGAGGGGGTGTCGAGCATGTTGACCCCGATGGCCTCCATCCAGATCCACCCTCCCTCCTTGCGGGCGTATCGGTAACGCACCCGCATGGGCAGGCCCGGGTGGGTGAGGCACTTCTGGAAGGTCTCTCCCACCTGCGGGGCGTCGTCGGGGTGGATGAAATCGAAGGTGCTGCGACCCTCGAACTCCTCCGGGGCGAAGCCGTGGAGGCGCTGCGCCGCGGGGGAGTTGTAGAGGAGCCTGCCCTCGCGATCCATGAGGGTGAGGATGTCCCAGGAGTAGTCGAGCAGCGCCTGCATGCGCTCCGCGTTCAGGGGCGCCGGCTGAGCGGCGCGAGGCGCCCGGGGATCATTGGAATCCAGCATCATCACCCACCGCGTGTGAGCATAGCTCCACGATGTCTGTCATGAGACCTGAAGAGCACTGGTGTCTCCTCGCGGCGCCGCCCGTCGGGCGCGTCGAAATGCCGAGCTGGATCGCCAGGGCGCACTCGCTCATCCGCGCCGAGCTCACGCTGCTCCAGCGTCTCGGCGACCCGGATGGCAATCTTCCCACAGTGGCCTCGCTGGGCTTCACGCTGCGCCCCCTCGGCGACGCGGCGCAGCCCACGGTGGTGCAGGTGCACACGCTGCCCATGGACGAGCTGCCCGCGGTGAAGGAGGCGGCCGACCGCGCGGTGGAGGCCATCGGAGGCGCTGGGATGGACGCCCTGGTGGCGAGGGCGACGAGGGTGTGGATGGTCGAGAGGAGGCCGATGGCGGGAGGCGACCCGAGGGCCCCGCTGGCGATGGCGGCGCTGCTCGCGGGGGTGCTGCTGGCGCCGGTGGTCCCGCCGGAGGGAGGGGCGATCTTCGGGCTCAAGGGGGCGAGGACGAGGCTCGAAGCGCTGGGCTGGCGTACCTAGCGGGCGCCCGCGTCGGAGCAGCTGCGCAGCACCTCGCCGATCTGCCGCAGCGCGCGGGGGTCGCGCAGCCACGGGGCCAGCACTCGGGTGAGCGCCCCGAGGTCCGCCGGGGGCAGGGCGCACACCGAGTTGCCCGGCGCGGTGTAGCAGCCCGCGTGTGAGGCGTAGGCGGCGTCGACGAGCGCCTCGCAGCTCAGCGCGCTCGCGCCGACGAGCGGCACCAGCGAGCGCTGAAGGCAGGTGCGAACGCCCCGCAGCCACGCCTGACCCGCGGGGCTGAACTCCTCGCGACGCGCGATGAAGGCGTTGCAGAGCCGCTCGCCGAACGCGAGCGCGTAGCCCTCGTCGCCGCAGGGGTGGGCCGCGTCGAGGCAGGCCCGGTAGAACGCGCAGTCGTCCTCGACGGCCTCGGCGCACGAGGCCCGGTCGGGGTAGGTCGCTCCCGCGCGGCACGCCACAGGGCGCGAGGGCCGGTAGGTGCCGAGGCAGTCCGCGGTGGTCGCGCAGGGGATGCCCCGCGCCGAGAGACGGGCCCGGCACCGGGCGACGAGGGCCGCCGCGTCGCGGGTGGTGCACGCGGTGGAGGTCACCTCGGAGGCGCAGACCGCCGCGACCTCGGGCGAGGTCGGGATCAGCGCGACCGCGCCGGCGAGCTCGGGGCCGAGGTCGTCCAAGGGCACGCCGGCGTCGGAGGCGGGCGCGTCGGTGCAGCCGATGGACAGGAGGAGCATCGCGGCGAGCGCCGACTTCAGGGAGCACCGGAGCACGGCGCCGACGCTACCACCCTCCCTCGCTCCCCTATTCCCTTCCGACACCTTCTCTCCTCCCTCCGCAACCTCCGTCGCGCCCCCTCCCGACAAGGCGCCGCTCCCGGGGACCTCACTCACTCCGTCACCCACTCTCCACCTCCCCGGTGGCTCGAGCACCCATGCGCTGTCCTCTCGTCGCCCCCTCGCTGCTCCTCGCCGCCCTCCTCCCGCTGACCGGCTGCGCGCCCATCGCCCTCGACCCCATCGCCCTCACCCCCGACCCCGCTCCTGCTCCTTCGACCTCGTCTCCTCGCGTGCTGCTCCCCCCTCCCGGCAGCAGCCCCGCCGCGCCCTCCGACCTCGTCCGCCGCCCCGATCGGGCCGACCTCTCCGGCGACGGCCTCCCCGACTTCGCCGTCGGAGCGCCCCGCCGCGGCCGCGTCGCCGTCTATGTCTCCTCGGCCCGGCCCCTCACCCTCGACAGCCCGCTCTCCCTCTTCGGCGCGTCGCTCGCCTACGTCGGCGACCTCGACGGCGACGGCTTCTCCGACCTCGCCGTCGGAGCCCCGGGCTCGGACGCCGTCGCCCTCTTCTCCGGAGCCCCGGGCGGCGTCGACCCTGTGCCCCGCTCGGTGCTCCGAGGAGAGCCCGGAAGCGGCTTCGGAGCGACGCTCGCGGCGGTCGGCGACCTCGACGGCGACGGCCGCGACGACCTCGTGGTCGGCAGCGTCGCGGGGCACCGGGTGTCGCTGCTGCGAGGACAGTCCGGCGCCATGCCCTCCCGCATCTCCGCCGAGCTCGAAGGTCCCGCCGACGAGGGCTTCGCCACCGCCATCACCTCCCTCGGCGACGGCCGGGTCGTCGTCGCGCTGCCCGGCGAAGGCTCGCTGCTGGTGCTCACCGCGAGGGAGGGCGCCTTCCAGCAGCGGGCGAGGATCCTCGTGGCCGAGACCCGCATCGTCGACATCGGCATGGCGGCGCTCGACGCCGACGGCGACGGACGCGCCGACCTCGCCGTCACCGGCGGCTCCCTCCCCGGGATCGTGTGGATCCACGGCACGGCGGACGGCTTCTCCTCGCCGGTCGCGGGCCCTGGCGGATCGGGCGCAGGCACCGTGCTCGCCAACGTCACCGACCTCGACGGCGACGGCGACGACGAGCTGCTGCTGGCCTCCGGGGCGGGCCTCTGGATGCTCCCCGGCGACCGCGCCGGGATGTCGTCCCCGGTGCCGTGGTCGGTACAGAGCAGCGGCTCCACCGCGGCGCTCCGGGTGGTGCGAGACCCGTCTCCGGGCGGGCGCGTCACGGTGCTACGGGGCATCCCCGGCGAGGACGCGGTCGAGGTGCTCCGGGTCGACCGCGACCTGCGCAGCGTGTCGCAGGTCGAGGCCCTCCGGGGCGACACCGGCTCCGCCTTCGGCGCCGCCCTCTGAGGCGCCGCATCCCCTCTCCGAGACCTGCGACGCGCGGAACAAGTGTCACGGGACGCGCGGCGAGATCTTCTCGTCGGTAGGCCCCGCGGTGACGCGCGGCGCGTGGACGGCGGGGCGGCATTCCGACACCATCCGCCGACGGCGATGATGAACGAGGACGACCTCAACACCACCGAAGAGGAAGACCGGCTGGCTTCGCTGGCCGCCTCGAAGAGCCTCGCGGCGACGATGTCGAGGGCCCACGGCGTGAGGGCCTTCCCGGAGTCCGCGAGGCGGCTCCTCGTGGCCGTGCAGGACCCGCTCTTCGACGTCGACAGGATCGCGGAGCTCATCGAGTCCGACACCTCCCTCGCGGCGCGGGTGCTGAGGGTGGTCAACTCGCCGGTGTTCGGGCTTCGGGTGCAGGTGCGGAAGATCCGCGTGGCGGTGACGCTGCTCGGCTCGAAGAACATCACCGAGATCGCGAAGGCGGCCGCGGTGCTGGACTGGTTCGAGGACGAGTCGCCGGGCGTGGCGGAGATCTTCCGGCACTCGTCGGCGGTGGCCGCGGTGGCCCGGCACGTCGCCTCGCGGTGCAGGCTCTCGCCGGAGGAGATGTACTCCTGCGGGCTGCTGCACGACTTCGGCAAGCTCATCATGATCCAGTCGGGCGACGACGACTACGCGCAGCTCGCGCTCGAGCTCTCGCGGGAGCACGACGTCATCCACCTCAAGGAGCGCGAGGCCTACGGCTTCGACCACGCCGTGCTCGGGGCGCGGATGTTCGCCGAGTGGCAGATCCCCGAGCCGCTGCCGAGCGTCGTGGCGCTGCACCACCAGCCCGAGCGCGCGCTGCGCCGGGGCGACCACGTGGGCAGGATGGTCGCGGCGCTGCGGTGGTCCGAGCGCCTCGTGCACGACTTCGAGCGGGGCCGCGCGATGGACGACGCGTGGTTCGACGAGATGGCGCGCGACGAGTGCGTGCTGCACCTCGGCCTCGCGACGGCCGACTTCGAGCGCTTCTGCATCGAGCTCCGTCAGGTCTACCGCGACAGCACCAGGGCCGCGCCCTCCGAGGAAGCCGCGCCCCCGACGCCCTCCGAGGAAGCCGCGCCCCCCGAGGCGGCTGAGACCGCGGTGGTGACGGCGCCCCCGGAGCCGCCCGCCCTCGTCGCGACCCCTCCGTCGAGCGTGGCCCGACGAAGGGTGGTGGTCGCGCTCGCGGTCGCCTCGGGGCTCTCGGTGGTCGTGGCGCTGGTCTTCGGGGCGCTGGCGCTCGCGCGGCGCTGAGCCGACCCAGCAACCCCGTGCGTTGCGGGTGACGCTACGGCGCCCGGCGGCCGTAGCGCCAGACGCGCCCGACGTTGCCGACCGCGGTGATGTCCCCCGCGGCGTTGCCGGCGACGTCGTCGAGGTAGTCCGAGAGGATCGAGACCTCGGTCCACGCGGTGCCGTTCCAGCGCCAGAGGTACGTGCCGCTGCCGCTGTAGCGCGTGGCGTACACGTCGTTCTCGGCGTTGCCCCACCCTCGCTGGAAGGACAGCGACGCGCCGGGGCCCCAGCCCGCCGAGGACCACACGCCCGCGGGCGAGCGCCGCCGGCTGTTTCGCGCGTTGCCGGTGAGGGCGATGAGCACGTTGCCCGGGAGCGCGATGAGGTCCTGCACGAAGTCGGTGACCCCGATGCTCTCGGGGGTCCAGCTGGTCCCGTTGAAGCGCAGGACCGCGCCGCTCTGGCCGCTGACGAAGACCTCCGTCGCGCTGAAGCCGGTCACCCGCCGGTTGCCGAAGGGCACGGTGGGGGTGATGTCGCGCCAGCTCGATCCGTTCCACGCGCGGACCCAGTCGCGGGAGGGCATCCCCTCGACGCTGCGCGTGGTGCCCGCGGAGAACACCGTGGTCGGGTTCGCGGCCCAGATTCCATAGGTGGTGTCGGTGGAGGCGCCGAGGCCGTAGGGCTCCAGCGGGCCGACCGTGAGGGGCATCCCGTTGATGCGACGGACCCCTCCGGTCGCGCCGAACCACACATGGGTCGCGTCGAGCCCCGCGATGTCCCCGCGGTCTCCGGGGACGCCCATCGCCTTGGACCACCGGCCGCACTCGCCGAAGTAGATCGCGTCGGGGCCGTGCGCGAAGACCTCCCCCGTGGGGGCGACCCACACGCGATGGATCTCTTCACGGTATCCGCCGGAGCGCTCGGTGAAGGTCGCTCCGTCCCAGGTCGCGAAGGAGCCGCCCTGTCCGCCGAAGGCGACCAGCGTCGACGACGCGGCGTGCACGGACTGAAGGTGCCGCGACGACGCGGGCCACGGGTGGGTGACCGCCGTGCCGTTGTAGCGATGGACGTATCCGTTGCTCGTCGTGCGCCCGACGAACCAGACATCGGTGGCCGACGTGCCCGAGACCCCGCTGCATCCGCCGGGGAGGTCGGCCATCAGGATCTGCTCGAAGGCGCTCCCGTTCCACCGGGTGACGGGGCGCTCGGGGAAGCAGAAGTACACGTCGTTCGGCCCCGAGCCCCAGACCGCCGTCGGGGGTGTGACGAAGCTCGCGCCGCTGAAGATCATCGACGTGGTGAACTGCTGCCACGCGGTGCCGTTGTAGTGGAGGAGCGGGATGGACGCGCCCTCGCCGCCGCTGCGCGAGCCCACCCAGACGTCGTTCGGCGCGACCTCGAAGACCACGGAGAGTTCTGCGGTCACGCCGCTGGTGAGGGTCTCCCAGGTGGTGCCGTTCCAGTGTCGAACGGCGCCGCCGAGCCCGACCGCGAAGACGTCGTTGGCGGCCCTCCCGTGCACCGCGCGGAACGCTCCCCCGAGGGCGGTGGCGGTGAACGTCGTGCCGGCGCCCCGGCGGACGCCCATCGGGTCGGTGAAGATCACGTCGCTGGCGCTGGCGCCCCACACGCTGGTGCCTCCGCCGACGGGCGCGAAGGTGGTCCCGTTCCATCGCCGCGCCGCGGCGGCGGTGCTGCTCGCGAGGTAGATGTCGTTCGCCCCCGCGGCGAAGATGGAAGTGAACGGCTGGTCCACGGGGAGCGGGTTCTCGATGGCCCAGGACGGCGATCCCATGGTCCCGCAGCGCGGCACCACCGGGACGTCCGTCGTGACGACATCGGTCGGGGCGACGACATCGGTCGGGGTGACGACGTCGATCGCGGGCACGTCGGTCGGAGTGACGACATCGGTCGGAGTGACGACGTCGATCGCGGGCACGTCGGTCGGAGTGACGACGTCGGTCGCGGTGACGACGTCGGTCGGGGTGACGACATCGGTCGGAGTGACGACGTCGGTCGCGGTGCCGACATCCGTCGGGGTGACGACGTCGGTCGCGGTGACGACATCGGTCGGGGTGACGACGTCGGTGCCGGCATCGACCGGGGCAGGGGTCGACGAGCACGCGGCGAGCGTGCCCAGCAGGAGCGAAACCGGGTAGCGAAGGATCTTCACGAGGGTTCTCCCAGGACGCCCACCGACGTCCTTCGCGGGGGACGATATGAAAGCGTCCCCAGGCTCGTCACCGCATATTCGTGCGGTATTTCGCGGCCTGCGCGTGACGCTGGTCAAGACACGCGCAGGTGCATGGGTGGCGCCGCGACCGTGCCAGTATGCGGACCCCCACTCGTGAACATCGATCGGATGAAGGCGCGGCTCTCGCGATGGCGCACACCCCGACCGGCCCTGCCCGCGGTGGTCGTGCTGCTCGTCAGCGCCCTCGGCCTCGCGCTCAGGGTCGAGCACGCCCTCACCTTCGATGGCCCGACCCGCGGATCGGACTACGACGTGTACCTCCAGGGGGTTCGCTGGATGGGGGCGCACTGGCGACCCTTCGACTTCGATCCGTCGCTCCCGAGCGGCGCCCGCTACCAGCCTCCGCTCTGGTTCGCCGCGGCGGCCGCGGTCTGGAAGCTCACCGGGAGCGAGCGCGCCATCGCCGCCCTGTCGATCGCGGGGTGGTGCCTGCGCCAGGGCCTGCTGGCCAGGCTCCTCCGGAGCATCGGGCCGGAGGGCGCATGGGCCGCCGTCGCGGCGCTGTCGCTGCACGCCGTGCTGCCGCTGAGCGTGCTCCTCGACGGCAAGGTCAACCCCGAGGGTCCGCACGCCGCGCTCTTCACGCTCGCGCTCTTCGCGCTCTGGCGCATGGAGCGTGAGGCCGACGAACCCGCGGGGATCTCTACCCGCGCGGCGCTGCTCTTCGGCCTCGGCGCCGGGCTGGCGCTGCTCACCAAGGCGTCGTCGGCCGTGCTGATGCTCACCGCGGCGGCGGCGCTGGTCGTCCGTGCGGGGTGGTCGGCGCGCGCGGAGGGGCTGCGCGCGACGTGGCGACGGCTGCTCCGTCCGGCGGCCCTGGCCGCGCTCGCGTGGGCCCTCGTCGTGGCGGGCTGGTGCGGCCCCAACCTCGCGCGGCGGGGGCACCCCTTCCCCCACGACTGGGACCAGGAGTTTCCCGCGCCTCGCAGCGTCCACGACACGCCGGTGCTCTACCGCCGGCCGCTCGGCTGGGCGCTGCCCTTCGAGCTCACGTACCTGCGCTCGCCGGTGATCCGCTCGCCGACCGAGCCGCGCGCCAACTTCTGGTCGCCGCTCGTCGCCGGAACCTGGGCGGACGCCTACAACCGCGGGTTCTGCCGGCTCGCCGGGGGCCCCACGACGGCGCGCGTCTGGGGCGGCGACGAGGGGTGGTTCAGCCTCGGGCCCGCGTGGTCGGTCACCCACCGCTGCCTCAGGGTCTACGTCGCGCTGGTGCGGGTCGGGCTGCTGCTCACGCTGGCCTCGGTCCTCGCGCTCCTCGACACCGCGCGCCGCAGCCTCCGCACGCGCGGCCGCGACGGCTCGCTCGTGCTGCCGATGGCGGTCGCGCTGCTGGTGCTCTTCCTGATGGCCTTCGCGGTGGTCTATCCCCTCGACGACAGCGCGGTGGTCAACCCTCGCTACCTGCTCTCCGCGGCGACGCCCCTGTGCGCCTGCCTGGGCCTCGCCCTCGCGCGCCTTCGATCCATCCACCGAGGTCTCGGTCGCACCGCGGTCGGGCTCTGCCTCGGGTCGATCGCCCTCGTCGGCGGGCTCCTCTGCTTCGAGCGCTTCGGTCGGTGACCCCCGGGTGGCACCTCGCCGCCGCGACACCCCAGGACACACCGCGCAGGACCGCAACACCCGCGGTGCACTTGTCATCGATCGGTCCTGCGTCGCGACGATCGCGCGACGAGCGCGACAAAGGAGTGCGCGGCGGTGCCCGGCGCGGACAGCGCTCGCCCGACCGGCGTCGCAGGATGCGTTCGTCGAGGCGCAGAGGCGGCGCAGGCTCCGGCCGCCGCTCCGAGCGCCGCGGCGCGCGATGGTGTCCGCCACGCGCAGGCGTCGACGTCCGCCGGGGCCTTAGCCGAAGAGGTGTTCGATGAAGATCCACACGTTCGCGGTTCTGCTCTTCGCCCTCGCCTGCAAGCGCGAGGTCGCCCCGGTGGCGCCCGCGCCCGCCGAGCCCGCGCCCGCGCCCGCGGTCGTCGTCCCGGCGCCGCCTCCGGCCGTCGCCGTCACGCCCGACGCCGCCGCGCCCGCCACGCCCGACGGCTCGCCCGCGGTCGTGCCCGCCCCCGTGCCCGTGCCCGCGCCCGCGCCCGCGCCCGCGCCCGCCCCCGCCGCGAACTGACGCCCGCCCGGCGCCGCCCTCAGAGCTCGATGAGCCCGCGCCCGTTGGCGCAGCGCACCCGCCGAAACCCGTAGCCCCGCAGCGCCGCCGTGTGGTCGGGCCTCGCGATGGCGTCGAGCATCGCCTGGTCGCAGTCCGCGTGGTCGAAGCGCAGCGTGGTGTGGGCCTCGTCGGCGACGTGGACGCACCCGAGGCCCCGGGGAGCCAGCTCGTCGACGTCGCGAGCGAGCTCGGCGCGCATCGTCCGCTGCCGCCCCGGGTCGGCCACCGCGGCGTGCTCGCCCAGGTGCTGCGCCACGCGCCCGCGGGCCAGCGCGAAGAGGTTGACCCGCCGGCGTCGCACCTCGTCGCGCAGCGCCGCCAGCGATGCGTGCTCCGGCGCCCCGTCGGGGATCGCCGCCGCGTGATGCTCCACCCCCCTGAAGTTGCCGCCCGTGTGCGTCGCCTCGTCGTAGCCCGTGGCGAGCGCGAGCCGCGCCTCCTCGAGGTGCTGCGCCGGGGTCATCGCCCGGAAGCGGGCTCGCTCACGCTCCAGCCGGGCGCGCGCCTCGGCGGGTGACACCAGCGTGCCCACGGCCACCTCGCTCTCCGCGAGCGCCCTCCCATAGAGCGCCAGCGCCCCGACGCACGCGGCGGGGATCGCCAGCACCACCGCGCCGATCGCGAGCACACGGCCGACGGTCGCCATGGCCCGAGGCTACACCCTTCGGGCGTCAGCGAACGATGTAGCGCAGCGTGTAGCTCATGCCCGAGCCGCCGCTGCGCTCGTCGACCACCAGGCCGTGCAGCCCTCGGGCGGTGGTCACGTTGTTGAGCCGCGAGCCGTAGCCCGCCGAGTCGGCGCCGAAGCCGGTGCCGCGGCAGTTGCTGCCGCCCATGGTGCCGCCGTCGTCGTTGCAGGCGGTCTCGGAGCCCGTGAGCGCGCTGCGGATGTAGACCGCCGGGTCGAAGTCCGTGCCGCTGAAGGTGGAGCGCGTGTACGTCCCGCCGTCGCTCGCGCACAGGCTGAAGAACTGCTGCCTTGCGCCGCAGGTCACGAACCACCGGACGTCCTCGCCGGAGGCGGTTCCGCCGCAGGTGCCGGCGATGCGGCTCGAGCCCACCAGCACCGTCGAGGTGGTGCCGTCTCCCTGCAGCCGGTTGTCATAGAAGAACGAGCCCAGGGTGGTGGGCAGGTGCTGCACCCGCAGCGTGAAGGCCCCGGTGCCGCAGCCGCCGACGGCGACGTACCAGGTTCCCGCGCCCAGCACCCCCGCGGTGCGCGAGTTGAAGCTGCTGGTGAAGCCCGCGCCCGACCCGCAGCCGCTGTCGTCGTTGCAGAGCCCGAGGTTGTTGTTGCCCGCGGAGGACTGCGCCGGCACCGCCGCGCCGCTCGAGTCGGTGATCAGGAGGGAGGTGTCGAGCGCCGAGCCCGCCGTGTCCAGGTACACCACCTCGCGCTGCGTCAGCGTGAAGCGGAACCACACGTCCGCCCCCGAGGTGCACCCGCACGGCACCGTCGGGCCGTCGTGCGTGGCGCCCACGGTGGTGCCGGTGACGGTGGTCTCCGCGGCGCCGAGGGTGATCACCCGCGCCGAGGCTCGCGCGTCGTTGCTCGACCCGCAGCGCCCCGCGCTGCACGCCGTCCCGGCCGCGCAGGCCGCCCCGCAGGCGCCGCAATGGGCCGCGTCGGTCTGCACGTTGACGCAGCGCCCGGAGCACTGGGTCTGCCCCGAGGCGCACACGGTGCTGCACACCCCGGCGTTGCAGGTCGATCCGCTGGGGCAGGTGCGCCCGCACATCCCGCACTGGGTGGTGTCGGTCTGGAGGTTGACGCACCGGGTGCCGCACATCGTCTGGCCCGTCGGGCAGGCGCAGCGCCCCGCGCTGCACGCCGTCCCGGCGGCGCAGGCCATCCCGCAGGCGCCGCAGTTGGCCGCGTCGGTGCGCGTGTCGAGGCAGCGCCCGCCGCAGGCGGTCTGGCCCGTCGGGCACGCGCAGCTGCCGGCGGTGCAGCGCTGGCCCATGGAGCACGCGTTGCCGCAGGCGCCGCAGTTGGCGCTGTCGCTGCTGACGTCGACGCAGACGGTCATCTCCCCGCTGGGGCACGAGCGCCTCGGGGCCGCGCACGCGCTCTGGCAGGCGCCCGCGACGCAGCTCTCCCCCGCGGCGCACGAGCGACCGCACATGCCGCAGTTGCCGATGTCGCCGGCGGTGTCGACGCAGGCGGAGCCGCAGCGGGTCTGCCCCGCGGGGCACGCGGAGGGAGAGCACGAGCCCTCGGTGCAGCGCTCGCCCGGGGCGCACGCGCGGCCGCAGCCGCCGCAGTGGGCGGGGGCGATGCTGGTGTCGACGCAGGCGCCGCCGCAGTCGGTCTGGCCCGCGGAGCACATGGCGGCGGTCTGGCAGGCGCCCGCGGCGCAGGTCTGGACGGAGGAGCACGCGGTGCCGCAGGCGCCGCAGTGGGCGGGGTCGCTGGCGGTGTCGACGCAGGCGCCGCCGCAGCTCGTCTGCCCCGCGGCGCAGGAGGTCTGGCACGACGAGGAGGAGCACGACTCGCCATCGTTGCAGGCGCGCTCGCAGGAGCCGCAGTGGACGCGGTCGCTGGTGAGGTCGAAGCAGGCGTCGCCGCAGCGGGTCTGCCCCTCGGGGCACATGAGGGGAGGGGCTCCGGTGTCATCGCCGGGGAGGCCGGAGTCGACGCCGGGAATCTCGGGCACGTCGGCCTCGCCGTTGGGGACCATCGTGTTGCCAGCGCACCCCACAAGGGACACAAGGAAGGGGAGCACGAACCACCGGGACGACGCCGCTCGCATAGGGGCGCGGAAGCTATCACAACCCCCTGTATCCGCGGCGGCACCCCCTGACCCGGGACGCGACGACGGTCATGCTGACGCCTTCCCCTGCAACCCCTCCGTTGGAGAGTGATAGAGAGCCGTGAACCGAACGATCCCCATCGCCACGCTGCCCACCGCGCTCCGCGTGGAGGACGCCGTCGAGGCCGCCTGCGCTTCGGACATCTCCTTCATCGAGGAGCGCCTGCGCCGCGGCACCTCGGTGCTGGTCGAGTGCGAGAAGGACCTCTCGCTCTTCCTCTACCTCGCGGTGCGGGCGCGGCTCCGTCGCAGCAGGGACGCCCCGAAGCTGGTGGTGATCGACGGCCGCCCGGCTCCGGACACGCCCTCCCGCGGCAACCTCCCCAGGATGCTGGAGCAGCTCACCGAGGCGATCCGGGGGAGCGTCGACCGGACCATCATCGTGCTGCTGCACCTCGACGTGCTGACCACGACGCACACGGGCCTGACCCTGGAGGCGCGCGAGTCGATTCCGCTGCTGTACGAGAACCCCGAGGCGGTGCTGCTGGGCTTTCGAGACCCGAGCTTCGAGATCCCCAAGGTGATCCGCGGGGTGTTTCCTGCGAAGCGGGAGATCACGGGGATTCCGAGGGAGGCGCTGCCGAGGATCATCACGCAGCGCGAGGCGAAGGCCCTTCACGCGACGGAGTTCGACCCCTTCGGGATGTACAAGTACGTCTCCGGGTTGAACCCGGTGCGGCTGCGCCGGCTCTTCAGCGAGCTGGAGGCGCGGAGGGAGGCGCCGGCGGGGCGCTCGCTCGCGGCGGAGGTGTACGCGGAGATCCGCAAGCAGACGGTCACCGAGGACATCGAGCTCCCTGCGGTGGACCTCGACGCGGACATCGGCGGCTACACCGAGGTGAAGACCCGCTTGAAGGAGGAGCTCATCGACCTGATCCGTAGGAAGGAGACGGTCGGGAGCGAAGGGGACATCGCGGCGATCGAGTCGCTGCTGCCGCGGGGGGTGATCTTCCACGGGCCGCCCGGCACCGGGAAGACCTACTTCGCCAAGGCGATCGCGACGGCCATCAACGCGAGCGTGATCATCGTGTCGGGGCCGGAGCTGAAGTCGAAATGGGTAGGGGAATCGCTGCCGTGGGAGGAAGAGGTCCTGGTCGTCGTGAATGGCGTGGCGCGGCGCATGGCGATCGGCGCCCTGGTGGATGGCCATCGGGACACGGACGTCGTGCAGGCGTGGACCGCCAGCGACGAGGGCGAGAGCCTGCTCGCGCCGGTGAGCGGGTTTCTCAAGCACGCCGGGCCGGACTACGTGGACGTGCTGGTCACGGAGACCGGTCGAGAGGTGCGGGTCACGGGCGGCCACAGCCTGTTCGTCGAGCAGGAAGGGCGCCTGGCCGACGTCGTCGCCGACGACATCGAGCCGGGCAGGACGCGCGTTGCCGTCCCGCTCCACCTCGCGGCTCCGGAGACCGTGCGTGAGATCGACCTGACGAAGATCTTCGCGGGCGCGGAGAACGTGCGGGTGCAGGGCTACGACGCGTTGCTCGTCGAGTCGGTCGCGCTGCTGGGCGAGGAGCAGGTCGAGCAGGTCATGGGTCTGCCGCTCGCGCGGATGCGGGGCACCGCGGGGCGCGTGCCGGTTCCGATGGCTGCGATCTCTCGTCTGGCGAGCGTGGACGCGCTCCGGGCGCACTCGGGAGATCTGTCGCTGTACTGCTGGCACCGCCAGAAGAACATGCCCGCGGTCCTGCCGCTCACCGAGGACCTCGGCGAGTTCTTCGGCAAGTGGGTGGCGGACGGGTGCTACTCGCGCGGCGGCGTCCGACTGGCCAACCATGTGCGCGAGGCCGACCACTACGAGTCGCTCTGCCGACGGCTGTTCGGCCACGTCACACGCTTCGTGAAGCTCGCGGGCGGCAACGGCGTGGACCTGGTGATCAACTCCACGCTGCTTCAGCGGCTGATGGAGCAGGGGTTGGAGATGGCGCACGACTCGCACCACAAGCGGGTCCCGCCGGTGATCTTCCTCGCTCCGCGCCCGGTCGTGGCCGCGTTTCTGCGCGGGTACTTCTCGGGCGACGGGACGTTCACCGGCAAGTTCATCGAGGCCTCGACGGTCAGCCGCGGGCTCGCCAACGACGTGATGACCCTGCTGCAGTACTTCGGCATCGCCGCGCGCTGCCGGACGAAGAAGGAGTGGAGCGGCTCGACCAGCTACCGCGTGCGCTTCGTCTGGTCGGAGTTTCTGCGGCGCTTCGTCGACGAGATCGGCTTCGCGGACGAGACGCGCAACGCCGCGATCCGGGAGTACCTCGCGAACCTCGGGCTGCGACGCAAGCTCCAGACCCCGGAGTCGCACATCACCCACGACGTGCTCTGGGACCTCATCGTGGAGAAGCGCCGCGAGCCCTACGCCCGCGAGCACGTCTACGACCTGAGCGTCCCCGGGACCGAGCGCTTCGTCGCGGGCTTCGGCAACGTGCTGGTGCACAACTCGGAGGAGAATCTTCGCCGGGTGTTTCGCCAGGCGAGGCAGAGCGCTCCGACGGTGGTGGTCTTCGACGAGATCGACGCCTTCGCGGCGCAGCGGGGGACGTACACCGGGTCGGGCGTGGAACACTCGATGGTCAACCAGCTCCTCACGGAGATGGACGGCTTCCGCAAGAACGAGATGGTCTTCGTGGTGGCCACGACCAACTTCCTCACCAGCGTGGACGGGGCGCTGATGCGGCCAGGGAGGTTCGAGTTCCTGATCGAGATCCCGGCGCCCACGGCGGAGGACCGCAGGGCCATCGCGACCATCTACAGCGCGCGCTTCGGGCTCAACCTCACCGATGAGCTCATCGCGCACCTCGTCCGCCGCACCGAGGGCCTCGCCGACCGGGAGAAGAACATCCCCTTCTCGGGCGACCACCTCCAGTCGGTGTGCCGCGCGCTCAAGCGTCAGTCGCTGCGCACCGGGAGCGCGGCGTTCACCACCGAGGACATCGACCGCGCGCTGCAGCGGAAGACGCGCCGGGCCATCGTGCTGAGCAAGGAGGAGGAGCGGGTGATCGGCCTCCACGAGGCGGGGCACGCGCTGCTGGCGATGCTGCTGCCGAAGGCCACGCCCCCGGAGCGCATCTGCATCTCGCAGGACCAGGAGGGCGCCCTCGGCTACGTGCTGCGCGCGGCGCGCACGAGGCCCTACGTGACCACGGAGGACGAGATGCGCGCGGACATCTGCGTGGGCCTCGGGGGACAGACCGCGGAGCGCATGGTGCTGGGCGAGGTGAGCGTCGGGGCCTACGCCGACCTGCAGCAGTGCAACCTGATCGCGAGGGCCATGGTGGAGGAGTACGGGATGAGCGCCACGCTCGGCCCGAGGGTGATGCTCGAAGACGAGTCGGGCCGCCGGGGCACCGGCGCCAGCGAGCTGCGGCAGGTGAAGATCGACGAGGCGATCGACGCCATCCTGACGGCGGAGCAGCAGCGGGCGACGGAGCTGCTGGGGACGCACCGCGAGCTGCTCGACGCGCTCTGGACGCTGCTGCTGGAGAAGAAGGTGCTGGAGGGCGAGGCGCTGACGGGCTTCAGCGCGACGGTGACGGGCGGGGGGTGACCCTCACCCGCAGCCGAGCGCCAGCATCCGGGCCCTCGCGTCCTCCGCGGTGATCGAGCGGGGCGTCGCCCGGCCCCAGCGGTCGACCACCCGCTTGAAGGCCTCGCAGGCCCCCGCCCGATCGCCCGTGGCCTCGCGCGCCACCCCGAGGTCGCGCACCGCGCGCATCTGCTCCACCGGGAAGCGCAGCGCGTAGCACGACGTCGCCGCCCGGGTGAGCGCCGTCAGCGCCTCCATCGGCCGGCCCGCCAGCAGGTACGTGCGCCCCACCACGGCGTCGACGTGCATCCCCGGCAGCAGCGCGTACGGCGGCAGGCCCCCGAAGCGGGGCAGCGACTCCAGCGCCGCTCTCGCCTCCGCCGGGGTCTCCGCGCCCGCCGCGTGCTGCGCGATCCACAGGAAGCCTCCCACCTCGGGCAGCGCGCTCTGCCGCCGCTCCCACCACTGCCTCCGCGCGGCCCGCTGCGCCTGCGCCGCGGTCGCCGTCAGCGTGCCCGCCCGGAGCCGCACCGAGATCAGCGCCTGCGTGGGGTCTCGCTCCAGCGAGCGGTCGTCCGTGCGGGGGTCGGTCTCCCACGCGTCTCGCCGCTCGAGGAAGCGCTGCGCCACCCGCGCCGCCTCCTCCGCCCGCCCCTGCTCCTCCAGGATCAGCGCCAGCGCCCTCGCCGCCGTCGCGTGGTCCCCCTCCGCGCGGCCGGGCTCGACCAGCGCCTCCACGGCCTCGCCCCGTCGCGCCGCCTCCGCGAGGTCACCCTCCAGCGCCGCCAGCGCCCGCGCGTCCTCCTGCTCGGACTGCGCCCGCCGCTCCGGGGGCTGCGCCGCCCTCGCCCTCACCAGCGTCTCTCGCACGGCGTCGAGCGAGCGCCCCTGGCCCACCAGCCCATAGGCCAGGAAGCGCAGCGCCGCCCCTCCCTCCCGGCTGAGGAGCATCCACCGCCGCGCCGTGGTCTCCACCGCGGCGCAGTCGCTCACGGCCAGGTCGAGGAGCACCTGCTCCCGCAGGCAGGCGGTGGCCGAGGGGGACACCGAGAGGCACTGCTCCAGCGCCCTCCGCGCCCCGGCGAGGTCGCCCAGGTAGGCCAGCGAGTCGGCCATCGCCGAGCGCGCAGGGACGTGCCCCGGGTCGATGGCGCTCGCCCGCAGATAGGACGCCACCGAGGCCCGCAGGTCGTGCTCGCCCTGCACCCTCCCCAGCGTGGAGAGCACCTGCACGTCGTCCGGGAAGCGCCGCGCCACCGCCGCGAGGCGAGCGCTCGCCGCGGCGAAATCCGTGGGCGTCTCGGTGTACGCGGCCGCCATCGCGTCGAGCAGGGCGCGGTCCCGCTCGTCGAGCGAGCCTCGCAGCCCGAGGGCCCGGAGGAAGGACTCTCGGCCCCGCTCGACGCCCCGCTCCAGGGCGATGCGCAGGTGCGCCGCGGCCAGGGCCGGGTCGAGCTGCGAGGCGCGGGTGTAGCGCTCCAGGGCGAGCTCCTGGGCGCCGTCGCGCGACGCCCGGAGGCCCTCGGAGTACGCCCGCAGGGCCTCGGCGCTGGCCGACGAGGGGGGCGGATCTTCGGTGATCGGTCGGCGGCCCCACGGCGCTCGCCCCTGGGTCGCGACGGCGCCTGCGCGGCGCAGCCTCCCGGCGGGCTTGCGCAGCGCGAGCGCCCCGACGGCGCCCAGCGCGACCAGCCCGAGGGCGCCGAACACCATCCGCTTCTGCAGCCGGGGGCGCCCGTTCAGCGAGGGCGGGGCGATCGTCGCGGTGCTGGGAGACGACGAGGTGGGCGCGGCGAGGGGTGTCCGCGCGGCCCCCGTCGGCGCGGAGACCAGCGAGCGGGTGACGGCGGCCGGGTCGAGCGCGTCGAGGTCGGCGAGCAGTTCCCTCGCGCTGGCGTAGCGGTCCGCCGGGCGCTTGGCCATGCAGCGGGCGATCACCCGCTCGAGCTCCGGGGGGACCTCGGGGTTGAGCGTCGACGGGGCGGCGGGCTCGTCGCGGCAGAGGGCGATGATCACGTCCATCGCGGAGTCGCCCCGGAAGGGCTGCGCCCCGGTGAGCATCTCGTAGAGCACGACGCCCAGGGAGAAGAGGTCGGTGCGCGCGTCGGTGGGCTTGCCCGCGGCCTGCTCCGGGGACATGTAGCCGGGCGTCCCCATGATCTGCCCGGGCATGGTCATCGCGGCGGCGGTGACGTCCTGGGCCTCCCCCACGTCCGCGGGCTCGTCGAGCCGGGCGAGGCCGAAGTCCAGGATCTTCACCTCGCCCTCCTCGGTGATCATCACGTTGTCGGGCTTGAGGTCGCGGTGCACCACCGCCCGCTCGTGGGCCTTCGCCAGGCCCCGGGCGATGTCCCTCGCGATGCGCAGCGCCGCGCCCAGCGGGAGGGCGACGCCCGCGATGCGGCTCGCGAGGGTGGCTCCCTCGACCAGCTCCATCGCGATGAACACCCGGCCCTCGTGCTCGCCCACCTCGTAGACGGTGGCGATGCAGGCGTGGGTGACGGCCGCCGCCGCGCGGGCCTCCCGCTCGAAGCGCCGCCGCCGCGAGGCGTCCGCGGTGAAGGCCGAGGGCAGCACCTTGAGCGCGACGGTGCGCCGCAGCCTCTCGTCGAGCGCCCGGTACACCACGCCCATGCCCCCCTGGCCGAGCCTCGACTCGACCAGGTAGGTGCCGAGGTGCTTCCCGATCAACTCGTCGCTCATGGGCGACGCGCACCCTAGCACCACACCTCCTCCATCCACGCGTCCTGGGGATTCGTCCACGGCACTGTGTAAGTACGCTCCAGGGGCGGCGTTCTTCCGTCACTCGAAGGAGGTTCGTCGATGCGCAGCGCGTGGGCTCGTGGGGTGTTTCTTTCCGTGGTCTCGGCGGCGTCGGCGGCGTCGGCCCAGCGGCCGCCCGATCGCCCGCAGCAGGCGGTGCTGATGATCGAGCCGATGATCCTCCGCAGCCCCCGGGAACAGCCCCACCTCACGCTGGCCGCCACCTTCGGGGCGCTCGACCAGGCCACCACCGGCACCCTGGCCGGCTACGGCTACGACCACGGCGCGGCGATGTCGCTGGGGCTCAACGCCCGCCTGGTGTTTCCGCTGGAGGGCTGCCGGTGCATGACCCACGGCGTCGACGCCAACGTGCTCTGGACCGACGGCGCCACCCTGGGCGCCGGGGCGAGCTCCGCCTGGGAGCGGGGCATCATCGACCTGGGCTACGCCTTCCGGGTCGAGCTCCCCTGCATGCGCAGCGGCACCCGCCGCTGGTGGGTCACCGGCACCCTGGGGCTGTCGGGCCAGCTCGCCGACGCGGGCCTCGGGGACGTCTCCGCCTCCGAGACCGCCGGGCTCAACGAGCGCACCGCCGCGGGCGCCCGCTACGACCACCTCGCCCTGGGCTGGCACTTCGGCGCCTCCATGGAGGTCGTCTTCGACAAGACCCTGGTGGGCTTCGGCGTCGACCTGCGCGACCTGCGAGGCCTCGACACCGACCAGGCGCGCACCTTCCTCCTCGGGGCCAACCTGCGGGTGGGCGTCGACCTGGGGCTCTGACTACGCCGCGACGGGGGCCTTCGGGGCGCCGATCTTGAACAGCTTGGCCAGCTCGAAGGCGGGCACTGGCAGCAGCGAGAGGCCCAGCGTCACGACGACCTCCGTCAGGGTCCAGGTGTGGTCGGTGCGAAACACCGGCTGCAGCCCCGGCACCAGCAGCGCCATCATGTGGATCGCCCCGGACACCAGCACCGCCAGCACCAGCAGGCGGTTGGAGAAGAGGCCCAGCTTGAAGATCGAGGCCACGCGAGAGCGGCAGTTGAAGGCGTGCGCCAGCGGCGAGAGCGCCAGCAGGGTGAACACCATCGACAGCTTCGAGCGCTCGACCTCGTGGACCGTGTGCCCCGACCAGATGGGCAGCGCGTAGATGATCATCGCCGCGGCGGCCATGAGCGCGCCCACCAGCATGATGCCCAGCCAGTCGCGGCGGCCCATGATGGGCGCCTCGGGTGCGCGCGGGGCCTCGTGCATCTGCCCGGCCTCCGGCGGGTCCATCCCCAGCGCCAGCGCCGGGAGGCCGTTGGTCACCAGGTTGATCCACAGGATCTGCAGCGCCGTCAGCGGCGGCACCTGCTGCGGCGAGAAGAAGCTCGCCACGAACACCGCGATGCACAGCCCCGCGTTGGAGCTCAGCAGGAAGAAGATCGACTTCTGGATGTTGCGGTAGATCGCGCGCCCCTCGCGCACCGCCTCGACGATGGTCGCGAAGTTGTCGTCCTGCAGCACCATGTCCGCGGCCTCGCGCGCCACGTCCGTGCCGCCGCGGCCCATCGCCACCCCGATGGCGGCCTGCTTGATCGCCGGGGCGTCGTTGACCCCGTCGCCGGTCATCGCCACCACGTCGTGGCGCGCCTGCATCAGCTTCACGATCCGCAGCTTGTGCTCGGGGTCGACCCGCGCGAACACCCGCACCTTCGGGAGCGCCTCGTTGAGCGCCACGTCGTCCATGCGCCGCAGGTCGTCGCCGGTGAGCGAGATGGCGTCGTCGCGCCAGAGCCCGAGCTCCTTGGCGATCGCCACCGCCGTGATCGGGTGGTCGCCGGTGATCATCACCACCCGGATGCCCGCGACCCGCGCCGCCTCGACGGCCTCTTTGACCTCCGCCCTGGGCGGGTCGATCATCCCGACCATACCGAGGTAGGTAAAGCCCCGCTCGGCCGAGTCGCGGTCGACGGCGCCGTCTTCCATCCGCCGCTCGGCCATCGCGAGCACCCGCAGGGCCTTGGCGGACATGTCCTCGGCCAGCGTCAGGATGGTCGCCCGCCGCACCTCGTCGAGCGGCACCACCCCGCGCTCGGTGAGGCAGTGGGTACAGAGCGGGAGCAGCACGTCGATGGCGCCCTTGCTGCGCACCACCAGCGTGTCCTTGCCCTCGACGCGCTCCCGGGTCACCACCGTCATGCGCTTGCGGGCGCTGTTGAAGGGGATGGTCAGCAGCTCTTCGCGGCCCTCCATCGAGGCGTCGCGGTGGATGTCGGCCTTCTCGCCGAGCACCAGCAGCGCCCCCTCGGTGGGGTCGCCGGTGAGCTGCGGGGCCACCCCGGGGCGGCGCAGCAGCGAGGCGGTGTTGGCGATCACCGCGGCCAGCACGGCCTGCCTCGCAGCGTCGGGGAGCGCGGCGACCTTCTCGCCCGCCTCGCGAAACTCCCCGGCCAGGTCGACGCCCTCGCCGGTCACGTCGAGCGCGTGGCCGTCGACCACCAGCGCGCGCACGGTCATCTCGTTGCGGGTGAGGGTGCCGGTCTTGTCCGAGCAGATCACCGTGGCGCACCCGAGGGTCTCCACCGCGGCGAGCTTGCGCACCACCGCCCCGCGCTGCGCCATGCGCTGCATGCCCAGGGCGAGGGTGATGGAGGTGATGGCCGGGAGCCCCTCGGGGATCACCGCCACCGCGACGCTCACCGCCGTCAGCAGCAGCACGTGCCAGGCGACGTGGCCCTTCACGAAGCCGATCACGAAGAGCGTCGCGCTCAGCGCGAGGGTCACCCACAGGATCTGCGTGGAGAAGTGCTCCAGCCGCTCCTCCAGGGGCGACTGCTGCTTCACCACGTCGGCGAGCATCTTGCCGACGCGGCCCACCTGGGTGTCCCGGCCGGTGGCGACGACCACGCCCCGCGCCTCGCCGTGCACCACGGTGGTGCCCGAGAAGGCCATGGTGACCTGATCGCCCACGCCGGCCGTCTCGGGGAGGATGGTGTCGGCGACCTTCTCGACGGGGGTGCTCTCCCCGGTGAGCTCGCCCTCGATGGTCTGCAGCTCGGTCACCGACACCAGCCGCAGGTCGGCCGGGACCTTGTCGCCCGCCTCGAGCAGCACGAGGTCGCCCGGCACCAGCTGCCGCGCGTCGGCGTGCACGATCTCCCCGCTGCGGCGCACCTTGCAGCGGGCGGCGGAGAGCTTCATCAGCGCGTCGAGGGCCTTCTCGGCCTTGCGCTCCTGATAGAAGCCGATGAAGGCGTTGATGATGACGATGGTGAGGATGGCGATGGCGTCGCTGAAGCGAGCCAGGCCGCGGGGGGCGCCGGGCTCCTGGCCCATGGTGGCGACCCCGACGGCGATGCCCGCGGCCACCAGCAGCGTGCCCACGAAGGGGTTGAGAAACTGACCCAGGATCTGCATCACCACCGAGGGCTTCGGCGGGGGCGGCAGGGCGTTGGGGCCGAACTGCTCGCGCAGCCGCTTCACCTGCTCGCTGGAGAGGCCTCGATCGAGGTCCGTGCCGCGTTCGCGCACGACGTCTTCGATCGACATCGCGTGCCATGAGAATTCCTGGGCGGCCATGAGTGGGCGCGCACCATAGCGGAACCGCCCTCCCTCGCAACCGTTCGGCACGTTCAGCGCGGAGATAGTGCCCGTGCCAGCGCCGCCGGGTCGAGCGTGGCGCGCACCCGCACCCGGTACTCGTCGGGCAGCGCGCGGAAGTCACGCACGACGCGGCGCAGCCCTCCCAGCGCGCTCGCCACCGCGGTCGCCGAGGCCGCGTCGTCGCAGCGCACCGTCGCCGAGAGCACCGTCGCTCCGCCCTCCGCGGTGATCCACGCGCTCACCGTTCGAGCGCGCGCCAGGGCCGGGTCGGTGGTCTCGTCGTGGCTGAGCCGCCTCACCGCCGCCGCCAGCGCGCCTTCGGGCACCTCCATCCACAGCCCCGCGAGGTCGGGCGTCACCGCCGTCGCGTCGGGGTGCGCCCTGGCCTCGACCAGCATCGCCCGCAGCGCCTCCGGAGGGCCGAGCGCCACCACTCCGGAGGGCAGCCGCCAGGTCTCGGCCCTTGTTGAACGCCCGTCGCCCCCGTCGCCCGAGGCGCGCTCGGACAGCGCCAGGACAGGCACCCCGGCCTCGATGCGCTGTTGAACCTCGAGCGCCCTGCCTCGCCGGGTGCCCGAGCAGCGGCGGAAGGTGGCCTCGTCGACGGGCCCGTCGGCGAGCAGCGCGAAGTCGTCGAGGGCGGCGTTGGTCCAGACCACCACCAGGCCCGTGACGCGCTCTCCCAGGGCGCGGGCGCAGGGGTCGTCGGACGAGCGCACGGCCTCGAACCACCCGCCGTAGGCCGGCGAGCGCCGCATCGCCGCGACGTCCATCCGCAGCACCCCTCGGGCCTCGCGGGGCACCATCGCGCCCGCGCTCCTCGGCCCGACCACCCTCGGCGTCGCCTCGGCCACGGGCGCCCCGCGCCGCGCTCGAGGCCACGCCAGCGCCGCCGCGGCGACCACCATCACCCCGAGCAGCACCGCGCCGACCCGCTGCCTCTGCGCCGCCGTCTCATCCATGGCCGGTCAAGCGCTGCCCCGTCGCTGGATCAAATCGCATCGCGTCCTCTCTTGCCACGGTAGCGCCGCGCCGCTAATCAGACTGCCACCCTATGATCCGTCGCGCGCTTGTTCTCTCCCTCGCCGCCGCCGTCGTCTCTGCCTGCAACGAGACGTCGACCCAGCCCCCGCCCTTCGATGGGGGCTCGACGGACACGGGTCCCGCGGTCGATCGCGGGGTGGTGACCGACAACGGCCGCGTCGACGCGGGCTCCCCCACGGACGCGGGCCCGACGGACGTCCCGCCGATCTCCGACGACGCGCCGACCTGCACCGCGCCGACGCCGCTCGGCGAGCTCACGGGCACCCCCTGGTGCGACCTCCCGCTGCCCGCGGTCCCCGGGGTGACGGTGCCCGACGGCTTCTGCATCCACCGTTACGGCAACGTCCCCACGGCGCGGGTGCTGGCCTTCGCTCCCAACGGCGACCTCTTCGTCTCCTCTCCCAGCACCGGCACCCCGGGCGGCGCGCCTCCCGGGTCGGGCTCGATCATGGTGGTCTCCGACGACAACCACGACGGCGCGGGCGACACGCCCCGCAGCTTCCTCGCGGGCGTCGAAGACGTGCACGGCCTGCTCTTCCGCCGCAACGAGCTGCTCTACACCCTGCAGGGCTCGGTGATGAGCGCGCCCTATTGCACCGGCGACCGGGCGGTGACGGCCCCCCGCGACCGCCATCGTCGGGTGGCGACGCTCACCGGCTCGGTGCGGTGGACCCACACGCTCACCGAGAGCACCGACGGCCGGGTGATGGTCTCCATGGGCCAGTACGACATCTCGCAGTGCCCCGCCCCCGACGCCCGCGCGGGCTCGGTGCTCCAGATCGGCGCGGGGATGCCCGAGACCGGCTCGACGGTGGTCGATGGCTTCCGCAACCCGATGTACCTGCGCTGCAAGGAGTGGGGCGCCTGCTACGCGGCCGAGCTCTCCGGCGACGGCTGGGACAGCATCGGCGGACGGGAGAAGCTCATCGAGATCCGTCAGGGCGACCGCTACGGCTTCCCCTGCTGCGTCGACCGCGGGGTCCCGGTGCCCGGGCTCGTGGGCGCCGGCACCTGCATGGACGTCGCGGCCTCGGTGCAGACCTACCCCCTCCACGACACGCCCTTCGGCTTCGACTGGGCGCCCGCCTCGTGGCCCGCTCCCTACGGCAACAGCTTCTTCGTCGGCCTCCACGGCTGGGTGGGTAGCTGGACCAACGCGGGCGTGCAGTGGGCCCCGGTCGACGCCACCACGCATCGCCCGACGCGCCCGACGGAGTTCTTCGTGCGGGGCTTCGGCCACCGCACCGCCGGGGGCAACGAGCAGCGCGTGAGCGACCTGGTGTTCGCCCGCGACGGCCGGATGTTCTTCGCCGACGACCAGAGCGGCGACATCTACTGGGTCGCCCCGCGCACCCTGCGCATGCCCGCCCGCTAGCGGGGCCCTACGGCTCGTAGGCGCCGAGCGCCGCGGCGTCGACGATGGCGGCGATGAAGTACCCGACGCCCATGCCGATGTAGATCGGGACGTTGATGTCCGCGACGTGGGCCGACTCGCCGGTGGCGTAGCCCGCGAGGGCGCCGAGGCCGACGACGCCCGCGCGCAGCCCGAACGATCCCAGCGCCGTCAGCGGTCGGCGGTGCACCGCGTGGACGATGGGGCCTCCGAGCATCCCCACGCTGGCTCCGGCGACGGCGGCCTCGGTGGACTCCAGGCCCACGCCGAGGGCGATGATCCCGGCGCCCAGCAGGTCGACCAGCAGGAGCTGTCCCCGGTACGAGACCTCCGTCGGCGCAGGCGTCGGGGGCCGCACCGTCAGGGGCGTCGGAGCGATCGGAGCGACCGGAGCGGGCGCCACCACGACGGGCGCCGGCAGGGGGAGGGGCGGCGGCGGTGCGGGCAGCGGAGGCGGCGGCGGAGGGGGCGGCGGAGGGAGGGGGCGGAAGCTCACCCGGAGCTGCTGCTCGGTGCGGGAGACGACGTCGAGGCCGGAGCGGAAGGGCAGCACCCCGTCGCCCTCGGCGACCACCTCGGCGTGGCCTGCGAGCACGGGGAAGGGGACGCTCCATGAGCGCTGGGGGATCTCCTGTCCGTTGACGCTGACGTGAAGGTTGAGCGGGGCGTCTTCGGGGAGGAGCAGTCGCACCCGGCCGACGAGGGACTCGGTCTGCGCGACGACGGCGCGGCAGGCGGCGACGATGCGGGGGCGGTTGCGAAGGGCGCGGTCGGCCTCGGCCTCGACGAGGCACATGGTGGCCGAGTCGAGGGCCTCGAGGGTGTGGCCGAGGCTCTGGTGTTCCTGGGCGACGAGCATGCGGAGCGACGGGGTCCAGCGGATCTGTCCGGCCGCGACGCCGAAGGCGAGGGCCTGGGCGTGGAGGCCTGCGCGCTGGGCGGCGTCGGCCTGCTGCACCAGCTCGCGGCGGGCGGAGTCGTCGGTCTGCGCGGCGGCCGGGAGCGCGGCGAGGCCGAGGGCGGAGCAGAGGCAGAGGGCGGTCGTGGTGCGCGTCATGGCCTGCGCTGGTGATACCCGAAAGGGCGGGAGGGCGCGCGACCCGTCGCGGGCTGTCACTTGATGATCACGAAGGTCTGCTGGTTCATGGCGACGAGCTCGCCCTGCGGGGTCCAGAGCTCGCGCTTCTCGACGACGAAGCCCTGGCGCGAGGCTGCCGCGTAGGACCGGTAGTAGAGGGGTCGGGCGGGGTCGAGGCTGGCAGGGTCGGCGAGCAGCTGGAGGGTGAAGGCCACCGTGGCCATCGGGCGGGGGGAGAGCTCGAGGGCGAAGGTCGCGGGCCACCAGGAGTCCATGAGGCCGATGACCTCGGGGACGCCGAGGGGAACGGGCTTGCGAAGGCGCACCCAGCCGGAGGCCTCGGGGCGATCGGCCCCGCTGAAGGGCCAAGGACCGGTCGATCGAAACTCGTACATCCTCGCGAAGTGCGGCCCCATCGGAGGACCGATCGGGATCACGTCCACGCCCTCCCACGGCGCTCCCATCGAGGGCGGGGGGAGTTCGGTTCCGTCCCGGTCGGAGCTTCTCGGGAGGCCCATGACGGCGCTCGCCCGGGCCAGCAGCTCGGGGCCCTGGGAGAGCCACGCCTCCCAGGTGGAGACGGCGTTGCTCCGCCGCAGCGCCTTCACGGCGATGTCCGCGGGGCCCGGCAGCACGGGGCCGACGATCTCTCCGCTCAGCGAGCGCAGCGCCCGCCCGGCGTCGGGCTCGGCGCGCAGCATCGCCCGGGCGAGGGCGCCCAGCACGAGGCCCCCGAAGGCGCCGCGTCCCTGCTGCCAGCCATCGGGGATGGTCGCGACGTAGCGGCCGTCGCCATCGGGCTCGACCTGCGTGGCGAGGGTGAAGTCGTCGGTGCTCGGAGGGGCGATGGGGTCGGTCATGGGGGGTGTGTCTCTCGGTAGGAGCGGTCCTGAGGGGGTAGTGCCACCCCGAGGGAGAGTCCAGACCTTCGGACAGCGCCTCAGCCGGAGAGGACCTCGAGCAGCTCGGCGACCACGCGGAGGTTCGCGTCGTCGGTCTCGCGCAGCTCGATGGGAGCGTAGGCGGGGTTGTCGGGCAGCAGTCGTACGAGGCCCTGGCTCGCGGGGCCTTCGCGCTCGAAGCGCTTCACAGTGTAGCTGGTGCCGGTGTCGGCGTCGTGGATGCCGCGTTGCTGGACGAGCAGCGTGCGGTTGCGAAGATCACCGGCCACGGGCGCGCCGAAGAGGCAGAACGAACCATCGGGAATCCGGGGTTCCATGGAGCGCCCGACGACCCGCGCGACGAACATTCCCTCGCGCAGCTTGCGACGGGTCGGTGGCGTCACCCAGGTGGTGGAGGGGTCGGAGGCGCCCGGCTCGAAGCCTCCCGCGGCGAGGTCGAGACCGAGCAGGGGGACGCAGGTGACGAAGCGCTCCCTCGCCTTCGGCTGAACGATCTTGAAGGGCGCTGGCACCGCGGCCGGGTCGCGGCGCGTCGGCGCTGAGGGAGCAGGTCGGAGGCGTTGACGTGCGTCGCGGAGGAGCTCGGCCACGGCGGACGGTGGGAGGTTGCGCGTGGCGTCGACGAGGGCCTGTCGAGGTCCCTCCTCGGGGAAGGTCACGAGGTCGAGGAGCTGCACCCCGAGCCGGTCGGCCACGCCCTTCAGCGTCTGCACGGTCGGCCTCAAGAGGCCCTTCTCGAGGTCCGAGAGGTGGCCCTTGCCGATGGTGCCGCTCTCGAACGCGAGGCGCTCCTGGGTGAGTCCCAGCTCGGTACGGAGGCCCCGCACCCGGCGGCCGATGGCCTCCGAGAGCGGATCAGGAGCGGCCAGCCGGGGCATCGGGGCGGAGCGTAGTGAGGCCGCCGTGCGATGTGGTTCGTCGAGACGAACGTCCATGTCGACCCTCGATGCTCAGAGATGCTCAAGAAAGGCAACGGTTTGACGCTGTAGAGATGCGCGGGGTAGTGGTTCGTCCGGACGAACCATGACTGGGGGAGGCGTGCGGGTACGGATCGTGGGTCAGGAAGGCGAGAGCGCAGGGTCGTTCTCGGGCCATGAGAGTTTCCCGCTGCGCTACGGCTGGCCGAAGAAGTGCGTCGACGCGGTGGCCGAGCGCGCCGATGTCTTCGCGCACGACAACGCGATGGTCGTCCTCGGCGTCGGCAAGAACATGGTCAAGGCCATCCGCCACTGGGGTCTGACCACCCGGGTGGTCGAGCCCGATCCCGACGCCCCGAAGGCTCGCGGGCAGGCGCTGCGGGTGTCGGCCCTCGGCGAGCTGATCTTCGGCAGCCACGGCGCAGACCCGTACCTCGAAGACCCCCACACGCTTTGGCTGCTCCACTGGTTGATCAGCACCCACCGAGAGAAGGCCACCACCTGGAGCTGGGCCTTTGGCTCGCTCAACCGCCAGGCCTTCTCCCGTGACGAGCTGTTGCGCGACCTGCAGGGCACCGCGCTCTCGTCCCGCACCACCGTGTCGTCGCTCACCCGCGACGTCGAGGTCTTCCTGCGCACCTACGTACCCGCTCGCGCGACGCGCTCCGTCGCGGTCGAAGACACCCTGGACTGCCCCCTCGTCGAGCTGCGACTGCTGCGGGAGGACCCCACCGAGCGGCGTTATGAGTTCGTTCGCGGGCCGAAGCCCTCGCTCGATCACGTCACCCTCGGCTTCGCCCTGCTGGAGTTCTGGAACCGGGTGGCGCACGACCGCGACACCCTGAGCTTCGACGAGATCGTCCACGGTCACGGTTCGCCAGGCCGGGTCTTCAAGCTCGATGACGCCTCCCTGATCGAGCGCGTCGAGGACATCGCGCGATGGTCCCGCGGGGCGTTGCTCCACGACGACACCGCCGGGGTGCGGCAGCTGCTGCGGCGCAAGCGCGTCGATCCGCTGACATGGCTTCGACACGAGCTCGGCGCGGGGAGAGCGACGTGAACCGCCTCTCCGATCTCTTCGAGGTGCGTCGGCGCTTCTTCCGTTCGGTGCACCTCGCGACCGACGCGCTGCGCCCCGACGCCTGCGACGGCTACGTGCTCACCCCGCTCGGGCAGGCGACGCTCGGCCGCATCTTCGATGGGCTCGGCGAGGGTCGCACCGAGCGCGCGTGGACGCTGACCGGGCCCTACGGTGTCGGGAAGTCCGCCTTCGTGGTGCTGCTCGCCCAGCTCCTCAACGGGACCTCCGAGTCGTCGGCTCTTGGCGCGCTGCACTCCGCCGACCGCGGGCTCGAGCGCCGGCTCCAGCAGATCCGGGGATCATCACGGGGCTTCTGTCCCGTCCTGGTCAGCGGCACCTACGGTCCACTGCTTCCTGCGCTTCTCGATGCGGTCGAGCGGGCGATCCTGGGGATGTTCCGGCCCAGCGCGCATCAGCTCATCCTGCTGCGCGAGCTTCGCGGCCTTCGGGTGAGCCGCGCCAAGACCGCGGACCTCCACCGTCGCGCGGTGAAGCTCTTCAGCGACCTCGCGGAGTTCGTTCACCAGAAGCACGGCAACGGCGTGGTCATCGTGGTCGACGAGCTCGGCAAGTGCCTGGAGTACGCGGCCCGAGGGCAGGGCCGCGCCGACGAGGTCTTCCTCCTGCAAGAGCTCGCCGAGGCCGCGTCGCGCAGCGGGGCCCGGCCCATCCTCCTCGTGACCCTCCTCCACCAGGCCTTCGATCGCTATGCGAAGGACCTCGCTGCGGAGACCCGCGCCGAGTGGGTCAAGGTCCAGGGGCGCTTCGAGGACGTGGCCTTCCTCGATGCGCCGGGCGAGCTCCTCCGGCTCGCGGCGCGCAGCATCCGGCGCCGCGACGACCTTCCGCCGGAGCGCTACCGCCACTACGACGCGCTGGCCGCCGAGGCCGTCGTGCTCGGCCTCGCTCCTGCTGAGCAGCAGGCGACGCTACGGCAGCTCGCACCGCTGCACCCGACCGCCGCGCTGCTCCTCCCGGGTCTCTGCCGTGGGCCCCTCGCGCAGAACGAGCGGTCCCTCTTCGGCTTCCTGACCTCCACCGCCGACGGCGCCTTCGGGGCCTTCCTGGCGTCGCCCCTCGCCGGGGCCGACTCGTCGCCGACGTACACGGTCGATCAGCTCTACGACTTCGTCGCCGAGACCCTCGGCCCCGCGCAGTACACCCTCTCGACCGGTCGGCACTGGGCCGCCATCGACGAGGCCATCGCCCGCCTGCCCGCTGGGGAGCCCGCGATGTCGTCGAGGCTCCTCAAGGCCATCGGGCTCCTCGGGCTGCTCGGGTCGAGGGCGGTGCGTGCTTCGCGGGCGGTGCTGAGCTTCGCGCTCGACGCGCACGCGACGCCCGAGCACGACGTCGCCGCGGCGCTGGAGCGGCTGACCGCCTCGTCGCACGTGGTCTATCGCCGTCACAGCGACGCCTTCGCGCTGTGGGAGGGCAGCGACATCGACCTCGAGGCGCACTTCGACGAGGCCCGGCAGCGGCCCCCTGGCGTCGAGGAGATCACGGCGCTGCTCCGCGATCGCATGGTGTTGCGGCCCTGGGTGGCGCGTCGGCACTTCTTCGAGACGGGCACGCTCCGCTACTTCGACGTGACCTTCGGGACCCCGGAGGGAGTCTCCTCGACGGCGGAGGCCGAGCTCGGTGGGGCCGATGGTCGCATCGTCTACCTGCTGCCCGAGGGATCGGAGTCCGTCGACGACCTGGTCGGAGCCGCCACGGGCGCGGCGCAGCGGAGTGACCTGGTCTTCGGGGTTCCGCGCGAGGGGCGATCGCTCCTCGCGGGGGCGCATGACTGGTGCGCGTGGGAGTCGGTGCGCCGCAGCGTCGGTGCGCTCTCGAACGACCCGGTGGCGCGTCGCGAGCTGTCCGCGCGCATCCACTTCGCCACCGACCGCCTCGACACGGCGGTGCAGTCCTGCTTCGGGCTGGTCGACGGGGCTCGGGTCGCCTGGGTGCACGACGGCGCTCCCACGGCATGGAGCGGCGCGCGCGCCCTCTCGTCGGCGCTCTCGGCGGTGTGCGACCAGTCCTTCCCCGAGGCTCCGCTCGTCCGCAACGAGCTGCTCAACCGGCGCTCGCTCTCGTCCGCGGCTGCGGCTGCGAGGCGCTCGCTGCTCGACGCGATGATCGAGCACGGAGACAAGCCCCGCCTCGGCATCGAAGGAACACCCCCGGAATACAGCATGTACGCCTCGCTCCTCGCGGCGGGCGGACTGCACCGCGAGGTGCGCGGGCGGTGGGGCTACGGCGCACCGCTCGGGGACGATCCGCTGCGGCTGGCTCCGACGTGGAGGCGCATCGAGGCCTTCCTCGACGGCACCGAGGTCGAGGCTCGCCCGCTGCGAGCGCTCTTCGACGAGCTCGCGCGGAGACCCATCGGTCTTCGTGAGGGGCCGATGCCGGTGCTCTTCTTCTCGGTGGTGCTCTCGACCCCGGGCGAGGTCGCGCTCTTCGAGGACGGCAGCTTCGTCCCGGAGATCACCGGGGCGGTGGTCGAGCGCCTGCTCCGTCGCATCGACCACTTCGCGGTGGCGCGCTACCGGCTCGACGACGGGCGGAACGCCGTGCTGCGCGCGCTCTGGTCGGCGCTCGGGCTCGACGACGAGGCGGGGCGGCCGATCGAGCTCACGCGCGCGGTGGTGCGACGGGTGTCGCAGCTGCCGCGGTACAGCCGCGGGACGCGCAGCGTCGGGGCGACGGCGATCGCGACGCGCGACGCGGTGCTCGCGGCGCGTGATCCGCTGCGGCTGCTGTTTCGCGAGCTGCCGACGGCGCTCGGTCTGGCGCCGATCGAGCGCGGGTTCGAGGGCGATGCCGCGGTGGTGGAGGCGGAGTACGCGGGGCGGCTCGCGGAGGTGCTGCGCGAACTCGGCGGGGCGCACCCGGCGCTGCTCGCGCGCATCGAGCGCCAGGTGGCCGAGCGGCTCGCGGTGGCGGGCGAGGGCGCGGCGTTTCGCGCGGAGCTGACGACGCGCGCGCGGCGGGTGGTGGGGCTCGCGGTCGACCTGCGGCTGAAGGCGTTTCTGGGGCGCGCGCTGGAGTCGCAGGCGCCGCACCCGGAGTGGCTCGAAGGGCTCGCGATGGTGATCGGCAACCGCCCGCCCGCGGAGTGGACCGACGGGGAGATCACGCGCTTCGAGGTCGGCCTGGAGGAGGTGCGGGCGCTCTTCCTGCGTGCGGAAGGTTTGGTGGACGGAGGTGCGGAGCTGCATCGCGAACGGGTGTGGCGACCGGAGCAACTCCGCGAGATCGAAGTGGCCCAGCGGGAGATTCTGCAAATGCTCGAGGGGCGCTTCGGTGGCGAGAAAGAGGTCTGGCTCGCGGCGCTGAGCCGCACGCTGAACACCGTGCGCGAGCCCACGAGTGGCAACGAGCGCGGAACGACTGGCGGGGATACGCAATGAGCGGTGGTGAGAAGAAGGTGCGGCACGTGCTGGGGCTGTCGGGAGGGAAGGACTCCTCAGCGCTGGCGATCTATATGCGCGAGCGGGTGCCGGAGATGGAGTACGTCTTCTGCGACACGGGGAAGGAGTTGCCGGAGACGTACGAGTTTCTCACTCGGATGGAGGCGTATCTAGGCAAGAAGGTGATGCGCCTTAGCAGTGATCGCGATTTCGATCACTGGTTGAAGGTAAAGGGCAACTACCTGCCTTCCAGTCGGATTCGGTGGTGTACGCGCGAGCTGAAGCTCAAGCCCTTTGAGGACTACATCGGGTCTGAGCCGGTAATCAACTATGTCGGGATCCGTGCTGACGAGAATCGGGAAGGTTACATTTCGACCAAGCCCAACATCAAGTCAGTGTTTCCATTCAGAGATGATGGCATCGACAAGGCGGACGTCATTCGCATCCTTGAGGAGAGCGGCGTAGGTGTCCCCACCTACTATCGTTGGAGAACCAGATCCGGCTGCTTCTTCTGCTTCTTCCAGCGCCGCGAGGAGTGGCTTGGGTTGAAGCGCGAGCATCCTGATCTCTACGAGCAAGCGCGGGCATACGAGAAGGTCACTTCGCTGACGGGCGAAAGGTACACGTGGCGGCAGGGAGAGAGCCTGGACGAGCTGATCGCGAAGGAAGAAGCTCGGGAACTTGCGGGTGTGAGGCCAGAGCGCGTGGTGCGAAGGACGAACCTCCCGCTGGTACATGTCTTCGCAGAGCCGGACGACGAGCCAAATGACGTCGATCGGCCGTGCCTGATCTGTGAATTGTGAGGAGGAGAAGGGGGAAACGATGGCATCGGAGTACGACTTCGCGAAGCCCGGGAAGGTTCTTTATGGCTACACGAATGACACGCCTCTCGGCGCACCTCAGCACGTTAGGCCGATTGCCATCGACGAACTGCCGTCTCGTTTGAAGGGGGTCAATCTTCAGTGGGATTATGTCAATTTTGCCAAGGTCAACCAAGACCAGATACCGGATGATGCGGGTGTCTACATGTTTATTGTTCACCCGCAGGCGGCAAATATTAAGTGCCACTCAATCATCTTGTATTTCGGTCGAACCAAGAGTCTGCGTGATCGATTTAGAGACTATGTCGAGGAGAGGGATGGCGGTCGTAAGGAGGACAGGCAGAGCATCGTTCAAATGCTGTCCATTTACAAAAACAGAGTCCAGTTCGGCTTTGCGGTCGTTAATTACTACCGCACCGAAGAGATCGAAGACCTCTTGATCTTCGCGCTGACCCCATGCTGCAACACACGACGGTCAAAGCCAATGCCGCCCATCGCGGCGTTCTAAGGGAGGACGACTAAATGCCCGACTACGTTCCAGCGATCAAGGGTAAGATGGGCGACTGGGTGTACTACGTCACCGCCATGAAGTTGGGGAAGGTCGCCAACGAGGTAAGCTTGGCGGCTGACGTGCACAAGGCTGCTGATCTCGACGATCTCATTCAGCGCGAGATCGGTGACAGAGTGCAGAAGGAGATGGTGCCTTACCTTCTGAATCAGCCCCAGCACTTCTATGGGGCTCTCATCGTCGCTGTCTACGGCGGCGATCCTGAGTTTCACGCCGTAAACGTCGCGGAGCACTCACTCCTCGATGATGACGAGAAGCATAGCTATGGGTTCGGCCTTCTCCGGTTCGATGGCAGTCAGAAGTTCTTCGCGCTCGACGGGCAGCACCGACTTCGATCCATCCAACTCGCGGTAGAGCAGAACCCGGACCTCCGTAAGGAAGAGGTCACGGTTATCATCGTCAGGCACGACAACACGCCAGACGGCCTCGCCAGGACCAGGCGTCTTTTCTCCACGATCAATCGGAGAGCTCAACCGACACGCCAAGGTATGAATATCGCGATCGACGAAGACGATGCTGTTGCCATCGTCACGCGTCGCCTCGTGCGCGAGCATCCGTACCTTGGTACGCTGGGTTTGGTAAAGGCGAACAAGGAAGGACTCGCGCAGAAGCAGTTGCCTCCCGGCGCGAAGAACGCAGCGTTTCTCACGACTCTTCACGCGCTGTATGAGTGCAACTACACTTTGCTGCGGTCTATCCATGGAGGTATTGACATTGATGAGTCGATCCGTCCGAGTGATGAATTTCTTGACGAATATTACGATTATGTCGCTTCGATCTGGACTCTGATCTTTCAATCATGTCCCGATCTACAGAAGGTCATCAACAAGCAGATGAAGCCTGGTTCCCTTCGGGATCCCAAGGCGGACGGCCCTCAGAGCGCGATTGCGCGGCCGTTGGGGCAGATGATCTTGTCGGACGTAATCTCTGCGGCGATTCGCCAGAACCAGTCGAAGGAGGAGTTCATCCAGAGACTCTTCAAGGAGACCTCCATGGACATGGCGGACGTCCCATGGGTGAAGGTAATCTGGAACGCTGAAGGGCGCGAGATTCTCAGCGGGGGAGCTCGTCGAGATCTTGTGGTCCAGATCCTTCTGGACAAGTTTGGGCTAAAGACGCTCAAGACTAGAAAGGAACTTCTCCTGCAGTACCGTAATGTCACTCAGGATAAGAAGGTGAAACTCCTTCGAGAGCGCAAGGTCGATGAAGCAAGCGAGAACGAAGAAGACAGCTCTTCTGGTGAGTGAAGGGTTCTAACGTCGCCGTCGCGCGGGCCTCCGCCTCGATGCTCGTCGCTCCCCGCCTCCCCCAACGCCCGCTATCCTGGCCAACATCCCCACTTATTGGCTACGATACGCTCCATCATGGGCCGCACCACCACCCCGTCCCTGCCCACCGTCGCTCGCGGTCTCACCCGCCTCGGCGAGAGCATCCGGCTCGCCCGCCTGCGCCGCGGCCTGAGCGCAGCGCTCGTCGCCGAGCGCGCGGGCATGGCCCGCACCACCCTGCGCGCCGTCGAGCGCGGCGAGGCCGGCGTCAGCATCGGCGCGTACGCCAACGTGCTCCATTCGCTCGGTCTCCTCCCGCAGCTCTCGGCAGTCGCCGAAGACGATGTGCTCGGTCGCAAGCTCCAGGACGCCGCCCTCGACGCCCGCAAGCGCGCGCCCCGCAGGCCGCGACCGACCCCTGCCGCCACCCCCACCTGATCCCGCTACCGCTCCCCGCCCACCCGCACCCCCGCGGCCGCCGCCACCTGCTCCACCCGCGCGCTCACCGTCTCCCACGGCGGCCCGTACCCGCTCCAGTCCACGCCCTCGATCGCCTCCATTGCCGCATCGAACGCCCGCTGCCCCTCGTACCCCTCCATCGCGGGGTGCATGTACCGTGACTTCATGTACAGCGGCTGCGGCTCGAACTCCCCTCCAGCCTCATATCGGTAGTAGCTCACCTGCTGCCGCCGCAGATCCACCTTGACCCGCTCCACCAGCAGCGGAATCGCGCTCCCCTCGTAGTCGTCATATCGCATCAGGCTCACCTTGCCCGAGGCGATATGCACCTTCACCACGTCGGCCTCCTGCACCTCTCCGTACAGCTTGCCCGCGCACCCGATGTACACGCGCAGCGCGGGCGGCAGCTCGTTGACCAGCCGCGCGTCCAGCTGCAGCGACTCGCCCTCCACCAGCCACCCGAGCCCCTGCGCCGCCGCCGTCGCGCACGCCGCGCCGATGGTCTTCGCGTCCCGCAGCGAGAAGAGCAGCGCCTGCCCCGCCTCCATCGCCTTCGGGTACGAGCCCCAGAACTCCCTCAGGTCGACCCGCGCCCTCGGACCCCAGCTCCCCGCCGACCGCCTTCGCTCGAAGAGGTTCAGCGCAAGGAACACCGACAAATCCCCCATGCGCCGCTGCCTCGCGCCCTCCAGCGCTTCGACGCCGCGCTCCTCGCTCAAGCGTCGCAGCACCACCGGCGCCGACGCCACCTCCCGGGTCAGCTCCGCGAGCCGCTCGAACTCCCCCTCGCGCGGCGGCCTTCCCAACTCGATGCACGACTGCCAGAACGCCTCGATTACCTCGGCGCTCTTCTCCCAGCGCGTCGGCGCCTTCGCCCTGGCGGCCCGCGGCGCCCGCTCGACGACCGGCCTCGCTGGCACCGTGGGCATCGCACCGAAGCGCCCCGAGGAGCGCTGCCGCCCTTCGAGAAACTCCTGCTCGTCCTCGTCGCGCCGCAGCACGAAGTACAGCCCCGGACCCACCGACACGGGCTCCCGCCCGAGCACCGTCGCGATGTACTCCCCGAGCTCCTCGTGGCCGAAGTACTTCTGGAAGGTGTTGCGTGACGTGAGCACCCCGTCGCCGAAGGCCCGATACCGCTCCTCCGCCGCTCGCCCGCCGAGCAGGGCGGACACCGCGAGCACCCTCCGTGCGAGCCCATACGCCTGCGAGAGCGCCATGCCCCGCTCGTCGGGGTCTTCGATGACGTTGAGCACGAAGCCGAGGTTCACGACGTCGCTCTCCTCGCGCGGACCCTCCGGCCGGAAGTGCGGATCCCACCCTCGCGCCGCGACGCCGTGCGCCTCGAGCGCCGCGAGGTCGTCGCCTCGCCCGCAGCCGTAGTCGAGCACCGTGAGCGAGCCCCCGACGTAGCCGTGCCTCCACAGGGCCTGCATGGGCGTCGAGAGCCCCCGCCGTGCCATCGCCGTCCGGTGACGCAGCACGGCCGCCGCGTCGCTCTCGCCGGGCTTCGGTATGGCCACCAGCGAGTGTCCCTCGACGCGCAGGCCCTTCGCCCGAACGATCTCCTCCCATTGGTTCTTGTGGCCGATGATCAGGGGCTTCGCGAAGAGGTCGTGGCGCTCGGCCTCCGCCGTGAGCTCCGCGAACTCCACGCGGCGTGGGTGATCCGCGCCCAGCAGCAGCTCCTTGCGGTGGAGCACCGGGGGATTGCGGGCGAGGTCGTAGCTCCGTCGCTCGCAGCGCCCCTCGGCGAGGTCGATGGTCCACGACTCCGCGAGGAGCGGAAAGGCCCGCTCGAAGAACGACGGATAGTTCAGCAGCGAGAGCTTCGTCGAGTCGGGCACCACCTTCACGACGTTGAAGCCCTCGGCCGGTCCGCCCACCGCCGCGACCTCTGCGCGGAGGGCGTCCAGAGCAGCCTCCGCCAGGGCGCTCACGTGCACGTAGCGCGCGCCGCCGACCACCTTCCCTCCGTCGATGCTCGCGACGATCTGGAGCCACTGTTGGTGCTTCACGCTGTCCTGCTCCCGCGCACGCTCACCCCATCACCAGGGCCTCTGATAGCATCCCCCGCGCATCTCCGATGAGCCACGATGACGCTACGCCCCCCGTCGCCCCGGTGAAGTCGCGCAGGCGCTGGGTCCTCGCCTTCGTGGCGCTGATCGCGGTCCCGCTGGTGCTCTTCGGGGTGCTGGTCATCCTCCTCGGGCTGCGGATGCGCTCGGCCTCCGCGCTGGCCCGCGGCTTCTGCGCGGAGTTCACCGTCGGCGCTCCGGCCGCCGAGGGCGCCGTCGCCCGCCGTGCGAGGGAGCTCGGGCTCCAGGTGTATGCGAGCCCGCTGGACTCCGGCCGCTCTCGGGTCGAGGCCCGCTCCGGGGTGCTCACGGCCACCTACCTCTGCGCGATCGAGGTGCAGGACGGCCGGGTCACCTCGAGCCGCTACGTGCAGGAAGATTGAGCTGTGGCCTGACGGGCGTGGCGAGTCCCCGGTACGACCGAGAGGCCGTCAGCGAGGAGTCCCCGGTACGACCGAGAGGCCGTCGGCGAGGAGTCCCCGGT
>Ga0066410_1000095_pt1 | contig 38232 bp, 21 predicted proteins | sample LakWasMet14_LOW5_2_FD_59497 | JGI IMG/M metagenome (GOLD analysis project Ga0066410, IMG submission 59497) | Freshwater sediment methanotrophic microbial communities from Lake Washington under simulated oxygen tension - Sediment Metagenome 14_LOW5 | ecosystem: Environmental > Aquatic >...
GTTCGTGCCGACGTGGCCGACGCCGCCACGCAGAAGCGCATCGATGCGAAGACCGGCCGTCTCCTCGGCGCCCTCAAGCTCGAGGACACCGCCAAGGCCGACCGGGTGAAAGGCATCCTCGGCCACTGGCTCGTCACCATGTGGAGCTGGCATCAGCAAAACGATCCGCAGCTCAAGGAGCTGTGGACGCAATGGAACCAGGCCCGTGCCGTCGTGCCGAAGGACGAATTCCCCGCCGAGGTCATCGCCCACAAGATTGACGATGTTTACGCCTCCCTGCGGCCCGCCTACCGCGCCATGGTGGAGAAACTGTCCACCGAGCTCACCCCTGCGCAGGTCGACGCGCTCAAGGAAACCTGGAGCCGCAGTCCGGGCATGACGCGCACCTACAACGCCTATCTCGAAATCGTGCCAGATCTCACCGAGGAGCAAAAGAAGGTGATCCACGACCGCATGCTCATTGCCCGGGAGGACGCCATGCTCACCGACGCCGACAAGGAAATCGTGGCCATCTACAAGCGTCACAAGGTCAAGGTGGAGGCCTACGTCGGCACCCTCGAGTGGGCCAAGCTTCACCAAGCCTTCGCCAAGCGCGGCAAGTAATTGTCCTCCCCGGGGCAGGTCAGCGGCCGCCACCCCGGCCGTTTCCGGACACAAAAAAGCCGCACCTGCGAAAAGCCCGCAGGTGCGGCCTGATGGGATTGGGTGCAGCCGTACCCTGGCTCAGAAGCGACCGCTGAGGGTCAGGGTAAGCGCCGTGCCGCCGCCAGTGCCGGTGCGGGTAGCGCGGCCATCGGGCAGGTGCTGACCTTCGAGGGCGGAACTCACATTGCGACCCGCCAGCGACAGCGTGTAGCGCGAGGTCATGTTGTAGCGAATCTCCGCATCATAAACGGTGCGGGCATCCTTGAGTTCCCCCGTGCCGGTGTTGATCAACGAATCATCCACGAAGTTGGCCAGCAGCTTGAAGAAGAACTTGCCGTCAGGCGTGGTGTAGTTGAAGCCCGCGTTCCACACCTTGGGGGCAAGGGTCGTCAGCCGTCCGTTCACCGTGGGGGTGCCGGTCGTGCTGTAAAGTTTCGTATAGTTGCCGAAAACCTCCAGGCGCTTGAGCCAGGTGGGCAGGAACGTCAGCTGGTAACGGCCGTTGAGTTCATACCCCTTGATCATGACATCACCGCCATTGCGCTTCGTGGTGGCTGTCAGGCCGGCGAGTTCCGGTCCGATGTCCAGCGACGGAATGCCTCCGTTCGGAATCAGGAAGGAATCGTTGATCACATAGTCCTTGCGATCCTTGCTGAACCAAGCGGCGCTGAACACGCTCGTCTTACCCGGGTACCATTCGAGGCTCAGGTCCATGTTTTGGGCGCGCTCCGGCTTCAGCGCCGTGTTGGCGACCGAGACAGACGTGGTGCCAACCGAGATGCCGGGGAGAATGTCCGACAGGTTCGGCCGCGAAATCGCCTCGGAGTAGCTCGCGCGGGCCTGGAGCTTCTTGTCGAACTCGTAGGTCAGGTGCAGATACTTGAAAGGACTCGAGGTGTAGCCCGTGCTGACCGTCGTGCGCGACAAGCGGGCAATGTGATAGGCCAGCGAACCGACCGGCAGGCCGGCGGCCAAGGCATTGTTCTGCTTGGCGCCGGAACCGCTGACACTCGTGTCTTCAATGCGGGTGCCGAAAAGCACCGTCAGTTTGTCAAATTTGACATTGGCCATGAGGTAGGCGGCCTTGATCGTCTCGGCAAATGACTGCTTGCTGCGGAACGCCTGATCGTAGGTGTTGCCCACGTCCTCGACGAAAGCTCCCGGGGCCTGGGTGAAGAGCTTGGCGAGCTGGAACGGGCTGATCCAAGCGTTGGGCGCGCGCTCCCCAAACCAGATCTTGGGAGTGTACTCCTGTTCGGCGAATTGCTGCAAATTGGCCCCGGTGGTGTCATCGGCGGTGCCCGCGATGCCGTCCGGTCCCACGTAGTTCCAACGCTTGCTGGGATTCTGACGATTGCGTTCCTGCTTTTGGAACGACACGCCGCCTTCAACGTAGAACGGAAACTTCGCGGCAAAATCCCGGCGGACTTTCCCCTTCAGCGATGTGATATCGTCCTTGGAGTCGCGGAAGCTCGCCGAAATGCCGTTGGCCGCGATGCGGTGGTTGCCATTGCCCAGATTGTAGACGTCGCCACCACCCGTCTGGGTGAACTTCGTCGCGTAGGCCCGGCTGGGGTCTTTCTCCAGGACATAGCTGATGCCGGAGTTGGTCGCCGTCACCCCGCCGAACATCCAGGGCAAATAGGTGTATTTGTTGTTAGCGACCGAACTGGCGGCGTCGTATTCAATCGTCCAGTTGTCGAAGCGATGCTTGGCGCCGAGGTTGATCGTCTGGGAATCGTTATGCTTGTTGCCGAAGGACATGTTTTGATCCGAGTTGCCTCCGGTTGTCTCCACCCGCGACGGAGTGGCCGTGCCAACGATCGTACCGGTGTTGATCCGGAGGAAACGGTTGCGGAATTCGTAATAGTGGTCGGTGAAGGTCGTGCGGAGGAAAACGGTCGTGGCATCGCTGACCTTGTAGTCGAGATTGACCGACGCCCCGCTGCGCTCGGTGTAGTTTTGGTGGTCTTCCCGCTGATAGCTGGAAACGTAGGTCCCACTGGCATTGGACGTATACGTGTTATAGGCCGTGCCACCGAATCCGTTCACGTTGACCTGACTCACGCTCACGACGACGCCGAGCCGGCCGTCCATGAATGAATTCGAATAGGTCAAGGAACCACCCGGATGCATCTTGCGGGTCGGCACATCGTTGGGTCCGGACGTCTTGGCCGTCGAAAGATTGTCCCCGTTGGCGGTGAGGTTGAGCGTCGCGTTGAGGCGGCGACCTTTCTGCAGGAACGCACTCCGCGTGATCATGTTGACCGTGCCGCCGATGGAGTTGGCCGGCATCGAGGGAATGGCGGCTTTGTAAACCTCAATGCTCTCGATGTTGTCGATGGTGATCTGGTCAAATTCGAACTGGCGGTTCGTCGACGAGCTGGAAGCACTGGCCGCCTGATTGCCGTTGATCATCACCAGATTGTCATTGGGCGCCATGCCGCGCACCATCAGGCCGCGCGGCTCGATGCCGGTGTAATCCATCTGGATACCGGGCATCATCTTCAGGAACTCACCAGGATTGGCGTCGGAGATGACGCCGAAAGCATCCGCGGAAACGACATTCCGCTGCGATTCCGCCATCTTCTGCTGCTGGATCGCATACGCGTTGCCCTCGGGCTCGGCTGATACCGTGATCGTGTCCAGTTTGATCACCTCGCTCTGGGATTTGAGCGCAATATCGGCGTTGACCGTCTCCCCGGCCTTGACGCTGACGGTCTGGGTGGAGTCCTCCAGCCCCGTATAGCTCACCACCAATCTTTGCTCACCGGCCGGAACCCCGACCAGGCGGAACCGTCCATCGGGATAGGTGACCGTAGACAAATTGGTTCCGGCAACCGAGACGACGGCGCGTTCGAGAACCTTTTGCGTCGCGGCATTGCTGACCGAGCCGCTGACAGAACCAGTGCCCGTGGATTGAGCCAAAGCAATCGAGGGCATAGCCGACAAGAGAACAACAGCAACAAACAGTGCCGAGGGAACGAAGGAGCGTACGGTCCAACTGGACCGGCCGAAGCCAGGTAGGGTCATGGGATTGGGGATGGGGTGGAAGAAAGTCCGCTGAACCCGGAGTTCAGTCGGCTGCGGCATCGCGGTACGATGTCACGCCCTCACTATATCGCAGTCTGCACAGCCAATCATCCTGTTCTGAAAACATAATCTACGGTTTTCTAAGGTCGGCTCAAAAAGCCGGTCCTTGCCGACGACCGACCTTCGCGGCGCTCAATGCTGCAACCACTGCAGCCCCGCAAACGCCTCTGCGGCGTCTCGCTTCGCTCCGGCTGGCAGCGACGATTCATCGGCAAAGCACCGCAGTGTCTGCGGTGTCTCGATGGTCACCGCGTTTTCGTCACGGAGCGCCGGATCATCGGCGAGGCCGAGGTGATCCGCCATGAATTGATACATCGCGCTGCGCTTGGACGGGCCGTAGTCGTGTCCTTCCATCGGCAGATGCACGTTCGCCACCTTTCCTTTTGCTCCGAACAGCCCATACACGCTCTGCAGGTACGGAAACTCCACGTCCGGCGTGAACTTGGTCCAATCCTTGCCGTCGGACACCACCAGCATCGGCCGCGGCGCCGCCAAGGCGGCGATCATCGCGTTGTTGGCAAAGTGCTCCGCACTGCGGTGCACGGGCAGGCCGCTCTCGCACGGACAACCACCGAAGAAATAGCTCGAAACCATCACAACCGGCACGCTGACCGCCACCCGCTCATCGAGCGCGGTCAGCAGCAGGGCCTGCGTGGCGCCGCCCGATTCCCCGGTGACCGCCAGCCGCTTCGGGTCGACGCCGTCTAAACCGCTCAGAAAATCGAGTGCCCGGAGGTTGTTCCACAACTGCATGGTCATGGTCTCGGGATGGCGATGGGCCTCGGGGCCGAATTGGATCAGAGAATCCCCATTGCCAAAAGCATCCAGCGTCAGCACGACGGCACCCATGCGCGCGAGGATCGCGGCCCGCCGCTGCACGCCTTCGTTGAACCGCCCGTGGCGCGCCCAATCCGTGGCATCCTTGATCGCCACGGTATGGCCATGCGTCGTGAGCACGGCCGGCATCAGACCGGTCGGGTGCAGCGGCCGGTAAAGATTCCCGCAGGCATATACCCCGGGCACCGTTTCCAACCGCACGTTCTCGACACTGTACAGGTCAAACGCGCGGCGGCTTGTCACCACAGCATTCAGCGGCGTGCGCTCCGGCCAGGGCTGGAGTCCCGCCCCTTCCTGAATCTTCCGCCGCAACACCGCGGCATAGTCGTTCCACGCGGCCTGATCCTTGAATGCTGCGCTGGCCGCGGCGAGCAGCGCCGCCCCTTGCGCGGGCGTCAAGTATTCCCGCGGACACAGTGCCGGACCCTGCTGCGGCAGCGCGGGCAAATCCGCCGGCAACCACGCCAAGGACCGGGGACCCGTTTCTCGGCTTTCTGCCCCCGTCGCGGCGCTCAGCTCCTTGGCGGCAAGTCCTGCCCCGCCCATGAGCAAGAGCGCTGCTACGGACTGCGCCATGAAGATCACTTGTCGGGCTTTCATGATCACCACTCCGTTTCAAATTCGGCGGTGCCGGACGGAATGTCGTGCGCTTCGGAAGCCCCTCCGCGTTTCGGCAGATAAACCGTCGCCGTCGTATTGGCGGGAATCGTGACCTTCAGCCGCAATTTTCCGTCGACCCGATCCCACCGCACAGCGATCGGGCCGTGCACGGACTGGTAGCTTGCCTCCACCCATGTCAGCGCAGTGACCGGTTGTGGCCGGATGATGATGTGCCGGAAACCCGGCTGGGCTTCGTCCGGCTGGATGCCAGCCAGATCGTGATAGAACCATTCCACCACCTGTCCGAGGAAGAAGTGATTCTGGGACGCCCCGAGCTGCGCGGTCCACGACTCGGCCAGCGAGGTATTACCCTGTTTCAATTGGTAGGCATAGCCCGGCATGTCGGGATTGGTGACCAGCTTGTACAGCAGATCTGCCTGGCCTGCATCGGTCAGCGCCCGGAAAAGATAGCGGGTGCCAATCGCCCCGGCGCTGCTGTGGCCGCGCGCGGCGATGTCTTTTAACAGGGCCGCCAAGACGGTCGCACGCTGCGCGGGTTCGGCGATGTCCATGGCGAGGGGCAATAGCAGCGAGGTCTGCGAGCCCGTTCCATAGACCTCCGGCGTGCCGGGCTTGAAGAGCTCGCGATTATAGACGGTGCGAATGCCGTCAGCCTTGGCCGTGAATTGCTGCGCCTCCTCAGGATGCCCGAGCAGCGCGGCGACCTTCGCCAGCACGATGGCATCCTGATAATAATGCGCCGTGGCCGTGATGGTTGGCGGCGTCAGGTTGGCCCGCCCGGGATTGCCCAGCACCTGGTCGTACCAGTCGCCGAGTCCTTCCGTCAGCAAGCCGCCGGCCGCCCTACCCTCAAGGTAGCTGAAGTAGCGCTTCATCGCGGCATAGTGCTCGCGCAAAAGGGTATCGTCTCCGGTGAAAAGATACTGCTGCCATGGCACCATGATAAACGAAGCCCCCCACTCCGCCGCAGCGCGATAGGTGCCTTTGAACACGGTGTACTCGGGCGCAATGTTCGGGATCAACCCGTCGTCGGTCTGCGCCTCGGCCATGTCGTGCACGTTTTTCGCCGCCAGCCGCGCCAGGTCCCATTCGTAGCGCAGCGCCGGACCGTTCAGGTGGTTCTGCTCCAGCCAGCCGAGTTTCTCGCGGTGAGGGCAGTCTGTCAGAATCGACATCAGGTTCGACCGCTGCGCCCAGCGCACGAGGTCATGGATCCGGTTCAATGTCGGGTCTGATGTCGCAAAATGCCCGACCGGCTCCGCCGTCGAGTGGACGATCACCATCTCCAATGACTCAATCTTCGGCAATCTTGTAGGGGCGTCGCTTGACGACGCCCGCTCCGAGTTTGCTCGGTTTGTAGGGGCGCCGCTTGACGACGCCCGGGCGCCGTCAAGCGGCGCCCCTACGGGAAACAACTCGGCATAGATATAGCGCGAGCCGAGATAATAAAACTGCGGAAACCACGTCTCCTCGCCGTCGGTGGCCTTCGTGTATTGCCACCAGGCGCTGCCGCGATGCGCTCCGCCCATCGTGCCGCGGTTGATCGTGCCGTCGGCGTTGACGACTTCTCCGGCGGTCAGCTTGACGACCGACCCGGCCGGACCGCTCACCCGCAGGCGCGGCATGAACGACGCGTTCTGACCAAAATCATAGAGAACCACCCCCGGCGCCAACTCGCGCACCGCCGCTACCGGACGCGTCTCAATCGGCGCGATGGGCTCGGCCGCGCGACTCTGTCCGCGCAGTTCGCCGGACTGGCCGGTGAACACGACGGCGGACGCCCAGCCCGCATCGTCGAAGCCCGGTCGGTCCCAGCCCGGCTGCACCAAGCGCGCATCAAAATCTTCACCGCCGTAGATGCTCGAAAAGGTGATCGGTCCGGCGTGGGTCTTCCATTTCTCATCGGTGGTCACGATCTCCACCGAGCCGTCGGCGTATTCAAGCCGCAGGTGCAAGATCGCGCGCTGGAGTCCGAAGGAACCGAGAAACTTCGCAAAACGCCCGACCGGGCGCACCACGTGCAGCATGCCGTTGCCCAGCGCGAGACCGACGGCGTTCGCGCCCGGCTTCAGCAGGGCCGTGACGTCGCGCGTATCGTAGAGAACGGTGTCGTGGTAGTCGGTCCAGCCGGGAGAAAGCACGTCCGTGCCCGCCTTCTGCGCATTGAAGAAAGCTTCGTACTGCCCCAGTCCGGTGACGTGCACCACGGCGCGGCGCAGGCCGGGCTTCACCGTGAACTCGCGACGCAGGAGCAGATTCTCCTCGCGTTGCGCCGAGGTGAGCCACTTCGCCTTCCACCCGGCCGCATCCGCAGCCAGCAGTCCCATCGTCCAGGTAGCCGGTTGACTCCACGCCGTGGGCTGGCCCGCACGATCCCAACTCCGCACCTTCCAAAATACCTGTTGCGACGACGCCAACGGCTTGCCCGCATAGGGCAGCGCCAGGGTCCGGTCGCTTTGCACGCGACCACTGTCCCACAAATCGCCACGGTCCGCCGCCAGTACTTCCGGCGTCGACGCCACCAGCACCTGCCAGGCCGTCTGGCGCTGGCCGTTCTCCTCCGACGCTACCTGCCAGGAAAGCCGCGGCTGCGCGACGTCAACGCCGAGCGGATCGACGGCGTATTCGCATTTGAGGGTGGTTACACGAAGCGGATCGGCGGCCGCGGATAGCGCGAGCACTGTCGCGAGTATCACCTGTAGGGTCGTTGCTCGCCACGACCTCCCAAACGAGGTCGGCGCAAACGCCGACCCTACACCCGGATGCGATGATAGGATTCTGCTCACAGCTTCTTCGGATCCAGCACCACGTGCTTGATCATTTTGCGACCCCACGTGTAGGTGATGTGGACCAGACCGTCGGAGGTCTGGATCACCGCCGGATAGGCGTAGCCGCTCACGAGGGGCTCGGCATCGAGCGTGAGCACCCGTTGCCAGGTCAGCCCGTCGGTCGAGAGCGCCACGGCGATCGGGAACCGGTCGCCCTTGGCTTCATCCGCGCGATGGGCGGTGGGATTGTAGACGATCAGCTGCCGGCCGTCAGCGAGCGTGACGGCATCGGTGCCGGAATTCGGGTTTGGCAGGTCGGTCGCCGTGAGTGGACTCCACGTCTGGCCGCCATCCGCGGTCCACGTCTGGGCCACCACGCCCTGCTTGGTCCGGCAGAGCGCCTGCATTTTGCCATCCTTGTGAAACAGAATGCTGGGCTGGATCGCGTCGAAGGACGGACCCTTCTTCACCGGGCCGATCTTTTCCCAGGTGGCCCCTTGGTTGCGGGAGCGCTCGAAGTGCACGAGCCAGCCGTCCGGGTTGCCTTCCGTGCTGGTCGGCGAAAGCCAGGCACCGTCCGCGATCTCCACCGGCTTGTTCTTGATCGGTCCGAGAATGCCGTCGGGCAGGCGCCGCGGCTTGCTCCACGTCTTCCCACCATCGGCAGAGGTCATCACCATGCCCCACCAATCGCGCGGGTTCGGCCCGATCTTGAAGAAGAGCTGCAGCGGAGCGTTCTTCGGCGCGAAAAGCACCGGATTCCAGCAAGGGAGGCGTTGGGCGCCGGCCTTGCTGTCCTGAGCCTGTCGAAGGGCATCGGGCACCCCGTTGGCCACCTCGACGGCGGGCAACCATTTGCCATCCACCCGCCGGGTCACCCAGATCCCTACGTCGGGATTGCGTTCCTTGGTGCCCCCAAACCAGGCTGCCACGAGTTGTCCGGGCGCGACCTCGACGATGGTCGAGGCGTGGCACTCCGGATACGGCGCGCCTTCGTTCATGAACTCGGCAGACACCACGGCGGGATGACTCGCCGCGGTGGCGGTGGTCAGGAGAGCGACAGATAGGAAAAGCGGGATCAGTTTCATAAGGTGGGAAATCCGCAAGGGCGTTGAGGTTGGGGAGGCAGGAATATCAAGGGTGGCGCAGCCGCTCGATCACGGCGCGCGGTACGGACAGAATGCAGCCGTGGCGGGCGTCCGCCGGAAAACTGACCCGGTCGCTCACATCCTCCCAGGTTTGCAGATCGCGCGAACGGACCATGCCGATGGCGTTGAGCATGTGCTTGTCGAAATAGACCCGGTACTCGTCGCCGACCTTGATCGCCGTCGGGCCTTCGGCCCAGTAGTTGCCGGTGAGCGGGGCCGACACCGCATCCCACGGACCCTCGGGCGAGCGACCGCGCACGAGCCGGATGTTCTTCTGCGTCACCGGGGCAAAGGTCTCGTCCTTGACGAACATGAGCCAGTCGGTGGTGCCGTCCTCCGCAGGAATCAGGTTGGCATCGATGACGTTGAAGCCGCCGTCGTAGAGGAGCCTGGTCGGCGTGTAGCTCACGAAATCCTTGGTCGTCGTCGCGTAGATGCGGTGGTTGCGCTCCGGCCGGCGGTTCGACATCGCGGTCTCGGGATAGCGTCCGAGGATCGTCGTCGACCAGAAGATCAGGTAGTGCTGCTTCGCCGCATCCCAGATGATCTCCGGCGCCCAGCAGTTCTGCGCCTCCGGCTCATGGGCCATGACCGGGATCGCCTGCTGTTCCGACCAGTGCACCAGGTCGGGCGACGAGGCATAGCCGATAGTCTTCCCGGTCCAGCCGGTCGTCCACACCAGGTGCCACTTTCCCTCCGGCCCGTAGTACAGGCAGGGATCGCGCATGATCTTCGCCTCGCCCGCAAACGGCTGCAGGTAGCTCTTGCCCTCGTTCAACATGGAGAACTGATAACCGTCCGGACTCCACGCGAGGCGGAAGCCCTCGGCCTCCCGGTCGTGATAGAAGTAGGCAAAGAGGTAGCAGGTCTCGGGGAGATCGGCCGCCGCCTTGGTCGGTTCGACGGCACCTAGCCCGCCGGTCAGGCAAAAGAAGAGCACGGCAATCATGAGATGAAACGCGGCTTGAAGCCGCGTCCCGTCCCAAGGCAACCGCTGGGCTGATGTGATCATCATGCGCTCAGTCAACCGGCAGTTCAAATTTGACCGGAGCGCCGTCCGAGCCGAGGCGGCGAACCCGGATCGCCATGCCCGGCTTGCCCGGCAGCTTCACCGTGCGGCCGGCGGCGTCACCGTAGAAATAGCTGTCCAGCTTCTTGGCGACAAATTCGCCGGGCAAGGATGTGATCGTCATGTCCCAGGTGTCGATGACGTCGACGGTGTATTTCTGTCCGTCGGCCACGCCGTTCTTGTAGAGCTTGAAGACCCACTCGGTCGGCCGGTCGTGACCGAAATACGTGAGGTAGTAACTGCCGCCCGCGCCGCCGGTGTTCACGTCCTGCCACTTGTCGATCGGGTCGATGCCGGCGGTCGGACTCTCTTCCATGATCTTGCGCAGGAAGGCCAGACGCGGCGCGCTTTGACCCTTCAGCGTGCCGCCGAAGGAGGTCCAGGTGTCCTCATTGACGAGGAAGTAGTCGCCATGGCCCACGTAGGTGCCGGCCACCGTGCCGCACCAGAACCGATGCACCATCTCCTCGCCGGAGAGGTTGCCCCAGCGATAGGGGCTCTGGCCCTCGTACTTGACCTCGTCGTAGACGACCGGCTTGCGCCAGGCGCGATACATCTCGGCGCGACCGGGCTCGTCGACGGCGGCGCCGTTCTGCATCGAGACGTGCGTGATCCAGGGCCGGCTTTGGTCGAAGATTTCCCGGCCGTTGTGGATCGAAAGGAGATGGTTGAAGGGATCGCTGGCCCGCACCGTCACGCCGATCCGGTCCCAATCAGCCTCGGTCTTCGTGCGCAGAAAATCGTATTCGTTGGCCACCGACCACCAGATGTTGCGGTAGGCCGCGAAGCGCGCGACGACGTAGCGCACGAAGCGCTCGTCACCGGCCGGATCCAGACGCTCGAATCCAAATTTCCCATACGGATTGAACAGGATCACGTCCGCTTCGATGCCGAGGTCGCGCAGCTGGGCGACGCGCTTTTCGTAGTGCCGGAAAAACTCCGGGTTGAAGCGTGTGTAGTCCCAATCATGCGGCGGCTTGCCTGCATAGGGCCAGCGCGGCGGGGCAAACTGCTTCCGATAGGGCGTCGGCTGCTGCGTGAGCAGCATGCGGGCCTTGTTGAAGGGCGCCGCGGCCAGGGTCTGCAACGTCTGCTCCTGCACCTCCTCGGGCGTATCGATCCAGTTGTAGATCGTCGTGCCGATCTGCTTGTACGGCGTGCCGTCCGCGTAGGCGAAGTGGTAGGTGTTGTGCACCCGCACCGGCCCGTGGTTGCCCTTGGTCGGCGCCGTGACCAGGAAGCTGCCGTTGCTGCCCGACAACTCCCAGCGGTTGCTCTTCGTCATGTAACGCCACTCGCCCGTGGCCTCCGGCATGAAACGCACGCGATAGACCCCCTCGCCATCATAGAAGCCCGGGACCTCGATCGTCTTGCTGCCGTTGGTGAAGGTGGCGTCGAGCCGCACGTCCATGAACGGGTTGCCCTCAGCCGGCCCTTTGAGCTCGATCTCAAAGAGCCCCCATTTTCCCACGGTGTCCGGAGCCGCCGCCCGACCCGGCAGAACGACCGCGACCAGCGCGGCGAAAAGAAGAACGACCTGTTTGGGCATTTTCATAAGCATAGAGTGGGATTGAAGAGTAGACTGGGTGTTTGGGGAACGGAGAATAAAGGGAGTATTGAGTCTGGGAAATGAGAGATGCCCGACGCCCGATTTTCAGTTTTCAAGATACTGCGTACGTCAGCGGGGTTGGATGTCCCCGGCTTCACCCAGGCCGGTGATCACGGCTTTGCCGGGGTACTTGCTACGATACTCGCGGACCATCGCGGCGACAGATTCCGCGCTCGGGCGTCCGCCCTTCCACAGGCGCAATTGTTGACGCGGGGCGAGCGACTGGCCCCCGGCCGGGGCGAACAACTGGCCTTCCTTCGTCCGGAACCAGTAGGTCAGGTCGATGACGTCGACCACCGCGCTGCGCACCGGATCGGCGAGAATGGCATCCTGCACATCCTTGCAGGCGCTGAGCGCGATCAACGGATGCCGGCCCGTCTCCCGCTCCCACTCCGCCACCACATCGAGCCAGAACTGCATGAAGTGGAGCGGGCCGCTGTTCTCGGCGCTGAGAGTGTGGATGACGTTCGGTTCATCGGCAAGATTGGCCAGACACTGCCGGATGTAGGCGCGGTGCAGGGCGCGGTAGGCCGGATCGGACAGGTTGTAGAATTCGTCCGCCATCTTGATCGTGTCGCCGTCGAATGGCGGAGGCTCGGTGAATTTCGTGCCGTTGATGTTGTTCACCGGCCGCCACGGACCGTCCACCCAGTGGGCGCCGGACTCGATGATGTTGTGCTGAAAATACATTTCGTTGATCAGCACCAAGCCCCGGACCCGCGCTTCCCCGGCGAAGGCTTTCAACCGCGAGAAATACCACGGATTGTAGCGGGTGAGATCGTAGCGGCTCAGTCCGTCCCACGCCGTCCCCTGCCCGCTGCGCGCGAAAGGCTGCTCGAAAAACGGCGGCCACACGTCCGCGTCCGGCCGCCGGATCATCTGGTGATCGATGCGGCGGCGGTCATACCACAGGCCATAATGATGCCGGAAGGCAACCTGCCCCGCCGCCACCATGCGGTCGGCCACCGTCGGGATCTCGTCGGTCAGGCCCGTGCCCGTGCGGCCGGGCGCAAAGCGGGTCAGGGCGATGCCCAGTTCCGCCGTCCGCTTCGGTTCCAAGCGCCCCAACCACCAGGCACCTGCGGTGTCTGTGCCGGACAAGCGTTCACCGCCGACCATCAGCACGCCATTCACCAGGGTCAGCGGCTTTCCGTCCGGCAATCGCTTCGGCGCCAAGCGTGCCGCCAGGTCGGGCACTGCCTGTTCAACCGTGGGCAGGCCGGTCGCCAGCGCGTACTGTCGGGGTGCGAGCGCAACAGTGCCTGACGCGCCGAGCCGCTCGGACAACTGCGCCCGGTAAAGCGATTCGGGCCGCGCAAAGGTGTTGGTCTGGCTCCAGCGACCGTCACCCACGTACTGGCCCCAGACGCCTACGACCCAATTGTGCGCACCCGGGGGCTGCCTGCTGACGATGACCGCAGCGGCGCTCTGCCAGATCATCGAGTTGGCGGCGGCCCAGCCCACGCCCTGGTTGAAGGTCTCGAGATTGTCGAGGCGCAGGGAGCCGCCGTCGATCCTCACGCCATCGAAAAGGAGTCCGGACGCCCAGGCCCCGATCGAGCCGCTGAAGCTCGTGCTGCCCTGCGCGGTGCAATCCAGGAATACCGTCGGACCGGCCACCTGATACCCGACCGTGAAATCATTCCGCCCCTGCTCGCTGCGGCAGCGCAGAAAAAGCACCTGCTGCCCGCGCGAGTGAAAGGCCAGCCGCCGGTAGCCGGCGTTCTCGGACACCGGTGCCAGCGACGCACAGTCCTGCACCGTGACCCGCTCCGCGAGGGCGCCGACCTGCACCGCCGAGCCGGCGAAATGCACCGCCGTGACGTCGGCCACCCACGCATCGCGCACTGCGTGCAGGTCGATCGCGTTCCAGGCGTGCTGCTCATCCAAGGGGTTCGCCGCGTCAAAGGCCGATTCGCACCGCAGGTGCTCGACGCCCACGTCGCGCAGATAGCCCGTGTCGGCGTAGGCCGTCAGCGTGCCGCCCCCGAGCGCCGGATCGAGCGAGGTCGTGATCGGCGCATCGAGCGTCACGCGGTTCCCGTCGATCGCCGTGATCACCCGGTCCCAACGCAAATTAACCGTCCCCGGTTTCCAGAAATAGGGTTGCCGACCGGGCCCGACGTCCATGCCGAGTTGCTGCAGCCACTCGGCCGGACTCGGCCGCTCGATGGCAACCGTCTGCCCCACCGCCAGACCAGCCGCATCGCTCAGCCGCAACTCTGTCGCGCCAACCGGCACATACGCGTCGGCGATCGCCCGGGCCGACCCCAACGCCTTGCGCGCGTAGCGGCCGGCGATCTCGATCAAAGCGCGGCGATCCGTACCGGTCGCCACCAACACCGTGCTCGAATCGCCCGCGCCTCGGAGGACCACCCCGCTGGTCGCAATCTTGAGCTGACCGGCGATCTCATAGCGACCGACCGCCAACTGCACTGCGCCGCGCCATCCCGATGCATCAGGCGTGAGTCCGGAAACATGATCGATGGCCGCCTGGATGCGGGCGCCGTTGTCACCGTCCACCGGGAGCACGGTGATCGTGGCCGGGATCACAGGCAGCGGCACGCCGCCGCCGCCGTATCCGGCGTGCGAAAAATCAGGCACCCGATCGCCCTGCGCCAAGGTCTCGTAGACGAGGCGTCCGGCCTTGTCGGGCACGACCGGGGGCGGCACTTCGCGGGCCACCGCCGCGATGACGCCGGACACGATCAGGGCAATAGAGAGGAGCCGTTTCATGGCATCTGCCCGGAGATTCTCTCCAGCTTGTCGGATTTGGCGACCACCTGCCCGTCCACGATGACCTGCAGGCCGGCCCCGCGGCCGTAGCGCCGGCCGTCCTTGTCCCACAGGATCGCCACGTCACGTCCGTGGTAGCGCACATGATCGAGACAAAACCAGTCCCACGTGCCCGCGGGCAGCAACGGCGCGACCTCGATTGTGTTGTCCGCCCGGGGCTGCAGCCCGACGAGCCCGGTGATCACGAGGTCCGCATAGGTGGAGTGATTGTAATAGAAGCTGCGCGGATCCCGCCCCTTGAGCCAGGCACCGGTGGTCTCGTCCTGATATTCACCGATATACGGCAGGCCGTCGTAAACGTGGCTGCGGGTGTAGGTCTTGAAGGCGTCAAACCAGTCGTGATTGGTCACCACCTCCTGCGGATAATGCCGCAGCACATTGCCGAGCGCGGTGAGGGTTTGGGACGTGGCAAAGGGCCAGACAGCGCCGTCCCACTCGCACGTGCCGGTCCCGTGCGTGCGAAACTGCGGATGGCGGCGCTCGGCGGTCGTGATGCCCCACGGGGCCTTGAAGCCCTGCTCGTCGGTCAGCTGTTTCCACGCCACCTCGTAGCCCCGCCCTGGCTCCGGCAGGTTGAAGTACCACGGAATGAATCCGATCTCCTCGCGCACCGCAATCGGTTCGAGCTGGTCGGTGTAGGAGCCGAAGAACTGCAACGCCGGATTCCAAAGGGTCGCCGGCACGAGCCGGCGCAAGTGTGCGGCCTTGGCGGCAAACTCCTGCGCGATCTCCGTCCGCCCGGCGAGCTGCGCGATGGCGGCGAGGGCCGTGGCGTTGCCGTACATGTAGACACTGATCGTAGGACGGACGTTCTGCACCTTGCGTCCTCCGCTGATGGATTCCTCCATCGCGTCCCGCACGTCAGTCTGCCAGAAGAGCCCGTCCGGGCGACCCTGCTCCTTCTCCCAGCGACGGTATTCCGCCACGAGATCGTCGAGCAGGCCGGTGAGCCCGGCCGTGTCCTGCGTCACGAGCCAGCGCGACCACAGCGCGTAATCCAGCCACTGCGAGAACTTGTGCAGATGCGTCTGCGGCTGACCGCCATTGCCGCGCAGCCAGTAGAGCACGTAGTCATCGTGGTAACGGCTGTCACGCAGCCAGCGCCCTTCCATCAGGTGGTGACCGAGGGCGCTGCTGACCGGCTTCGCGCGCGTGATGAACTCGCCAAAGACAAAGCGTCCGCTCCCCGGATCCTTACGCAGCTGCTTGCGCAGCGCCCACCACCGGAACCAATAGATCTCCTCGATGGCCGCATCCGGACACTCGAAGCGCGGCACGTTCGTCTCCAGCCAGGCCGCCGCCTCGGCGTTGGGCACGACGTTGACCACGCCTTCGGGTTCCATGGCGTTGAACTTCTCCACGTGATGAACGAAGGCGCGAAAGGTCAGCACATCGGTGCCTGGGCCGGCCGCGGACAGCAGACCGGCCAGCGACAGGAAACAGAGGACGCGGGAAAGACGGCGCATCATGGGGTCCGCCCACTGTTGGCGGTTGCGTGCAGCGCGACAAACAGTTTCGGCTCCCGGAAACGGGCCATGGTCGCCTTGGCATCGGACGAAAGGGAGGGAGTCGGCATGTTCTCGGGAAGCGGCGGGAAGGAGTGATCGGGACACATCGGGGCTTGGGGTCACCGCGACGATCAGGAAAGCAGCAGCGAAAGGGTTAACGGAACAAAATAGCCGATACCGAGGGAAACATCTGCCCAATTTAGGAAAATTACTTGCCGAATACTAACCCATCCCGGACGCGCGATTTCACTCGGGTTGACGCTGTTTTCAGGTGTCGTTTCCGGACACACACAGAGACAGTGACTAAGAACAGCGCCGCGCTCCTGTGCCCGCTCCCGCCGTGAATTTCACTCGGGAATCGGGGCGGCGGAAATATTTTCGGCCGACCACCCGAAAAAGTTTCTGCGATTGCCATGCGGACAAACGAAGTTTCTGGGTGATGCTGCATCAACCCCGTGATGATCAAGCTGCCCCCGCTTACCCTGCTTCAGCCGCCGCGCATTCACTTTGGCACCGGCTGTGCGACCGACGCCGTCACCGGTCTGGCCCGGCGCGGGTACCAGCGTGTGTTCTTGCTGACGTCCCCGGCGGTGCGCGCCCACGCCGAGGCGTTGGCGGCAATTTTCCGGTCCGCCCCGGCTACGGTGGAGATCGTCACCGGCATCCCGCCGGAACCCACTGCGGCCTGTTGCGAGAAGCTCCGGGCGGACGCCCACCGCTTCGGACCCGATCTCGTTCTCGCGGTCGGGGGCGGCAGCGTGCTCGATGTGGCCAAGCTCGTGGCCGCGCTGCATGACACGCCGGAACCCGTGGGCCAATACTACGGCGTCGGCCTGCTCAACCGCCGGCAGACGGCTCTCGTCTGCGTGCCGACCACCGCCGGCACCGGCAGCGAGGTCTCGCCCAACGCCCTTCTCTACGATGAGTCGGCCCGCGCCAAGAAGGCCGTGATCAGTCCGGCCCTCGTGCCGGATGCTGCCATTGTCGATCCCACCTTCATGCTGTCGTTGCCGCCCGCGCTGACGGCGACCACCGGCCTGGATGCACTCACCCATTGCCTTGAGGCTTATACCAACCGCGCCGCCCATCCGGTGGTCGATCTGCACGCTTTGGAAGGCGTCCGCCTCATCGGGGCGCACCTGGCCGACGCCGTCCGCGACGGTACCAATCTGGAAGCCCGCTCCGCCGTGGCCCTCGGCAGTCTCTACGGCGGCCTCTGTCTCGGTCCGGTGAACACGGCCGGCGTCCACGCCCTCGCCTACCCGCTGGGCGGCGACTATCATCTGGCGCACGGTCTTTCGATTGCCTTGCTGCTGCCGCATGTCGTGCGCTTCAACAGCGCGGCCGTCCCCGAGCGGCACGCCGCCCTCGCCCAGGCCCTCGGCGGCCGGTCCGCGGCCGACCTCGCCGGGTTGCTCGAAAAACTGACCCGCGACTGCGGCGTGCCCATGGGGCTTTCCCACCACGGCATCCCTCGCGACGACCTGCCGCGCATGGCCGACGCCGGCATGCTGGTCACCCGTCTGCTCAAGAACAACCCGCGGGAGATCACCCGCGCCGACGCCCTGCACATTTATGAATCAGCCTGGTGACAACAAAAAGTTCCCGGACCACCGGGGCGTGATCGTGCCGCTCGTGACTCCGGTCACGGCTCAGGGCGAACTGGACGAGTCCGCCGCGGTCCGCCTCGTGGAAAATCTGGCCGCCAACCGCTGCGGCATGCTCGTGCTGGGCACGACGGGTGAGGTCGCCTCGATCAGCCACGCGATGCGCCGCCGCTATGTGGAGATCGCCGTGCAAACCACGGCCCGCCGCACCCCCGTCTTCGCCTGCATCGCGCACAACTGCGTCGCCGATTCCATCGAGCTCGCCCGCGACCACCTCGACGCCGGCGCCGATGCCGTCGTCGCCATGTTGCCCGGCTATTTCAAACTCGATCCGGCTGGCATGGAGGCCTACTTCACGCAGCTCACCGCGGCGATCCCCGGTCCGCTGATGATCTACAACATGCCCGCGACCACCGGCATGTCGATTCCGCTGGAGGTCATCGAGCGGCTCAGTCACCTGCCGCGCATCACGGGCCTCAAGGATTCGGAAAACACCCCCGGCCGGCGCGAACTGGTCGCCGAGCGTCTCGGCGGCCGGCCGGACTTCGCCCTCTTCATGGGGATCGCGGCGCACGCGGTGCCGGCCCTCCGCCTGGGCTTCGTCGGTCTCGTCCCCAGCTCCGGTAATCTCTATCCGGCCCGCTGGCGGAAACTTTACGACGCGGCACTGGCCGGTGACTGGACCCAGGCCGAGGAGTTGCAGCGCCAGCTCGACGGCATCAACACCGTCTTCCAACGCAACCGGATCCTCGGCCCCTCGCTCGCCGCCCTCAAGGCCGCGCTCGCCGGCCAGGGGCTGTGCGGTCCGCACATGTTGCCTCCGCTCCAATCGCTGCCCGCCGAGGAGCAGGCGGCCATTTGCGCCGAGCTCCAGGCCTTGGGCTGATCACTGTCATGCCGAACCGACCGATTCTTGTCCTTGCGGATGACCTGACCGGCGCGGCCGAGGTGGCGGCCATCGCGCATCAGAGCGGCCTGAAGGCCGTGGTCATGACCTCGCGTCCCACCCGTCAGGGCAGCGGCGACGCCGATGTCGTCGTGTACGATACCGACACCCGCCTCCTGCCCCCGGGCCTGGCCTCGCGCCGCACCAAATCCCTGCTGCGCCGCCTCAAGGCGCAGACCATGGTCGGCGTATTCATCAAGACCGATTCCGTGCTGCGCGGTCCCGTTCGCGCGGGCCTCGAGGCCGCCGCCGCCGTCCTCGGACGTCCCCGCACGCTGCTGGTCCCGGCCAATCCCTCGCTGGGCCGTGTGATCCGGGACGGTCGCTACGCCATCGACGGCATTCCGCTCCACGAGACTGCCTTCGCCCGCGACCCGCACCATCCCGCCTTCAGCCCGGTGGTCACCGATCTCCTCGGTTCCGCCAAGGACCTGCCGACAGTCTGCCTCGCGCCCGGGGCAGCCCTCGCGCCCACGGGTCTCATGGTGGGTGACTCCTGGCAGGGCGACCAGATCACGGCCTGGGCCGCCCAGATCGATGCGACCACGTTGCCCGCCGGTGGCGCCGATTTCTTCCGCGCCTGGCTGCAGCGTCAGAACCGGCCGGGCAGCAAGCCCGCCCGTTTCAAGCTGCCCACCGGCGCCGCCCTGCTGCTGCATGGCACGATGGTCGTCTCCGCCGGTTCCACGGCCCTCATTTTCCACGGCCTCCGCGCGCCCTCCACCAAACACGCCGCCTTTGAGCTCCGGCGCTGGGGCGCCGCCGCCATCACCGCCGCGCCGGTGACCAAGAAGGACCCGCTTGCTCCGGCCATCGTCTCCCGTGCCTTTGCAACCCTGGCGCGCGAACTCCACGAAACCGCCGCCTTCCGGCACCTGCTCATCGCCGGCGGCGCCACCGCCGCCGCGGTGTTGCCGGGGTTGCTCTGGGACTCGATGAAGGTCGTCCGCGTCTGGGCGCCCGGCGTCGTTACCTTGCAACCCGCCGCCGATCCCGGTTTTGTCGTGACGCTCAAACCCGGCAGCTATCCCTGGCCCGCCACGCTCCGCCGGGCCCTGCCGGCCCGCCTCTTCACCTGAAACCATGTCCGCCAAACCGCTCATCGCCATCACGCTCGGAGACCCTGCGGGCACCGGTCCGGAAATCATCCTGAAGGCGCTCGTCCAACCCGACGTCGCCGCGTTGGGGCGGTTGCTCGTCGTCGGCGACGCGGCCACGCTCGACCGGGCCCAGGCGTACACCGGCACCAAACTCGCCATCCAGGCGGTGGACACCGTGGGTGACGCCGAATTTTCTCCCGGACAGATCGCGGTGCTCGACCTCCGCAATGTTCCGGCCGGCCGGCTCAAGCTCGGCCAGATTGATCCCTTGGCCGGTCAGGCCGCCTACGAGGCCATCCGCCGCGCCACCGAACTCGCGCTTTCCGGCGAGGTCGCGGCCATTGTCACGTCCGCCATCAACAAGGCTGCCCTCAACGCCGCCGGCCATCACTTTGACGGCCACACCGGCCTGCTCGCGCACCTCTGCGGCGCGCCCGGCGCAACCATGATGCTCGCCGCGGACAAGCTGCGCGTCAGTCACGTCTCCACCCACGTTCCCCTGCGCGTCGCCATCGACCGCGTCCGCCCCGAGCGCATTCTCAAGGTCCTGCAACTGACGCATGAAGCCATGCAGCGCCTCGGCATCGAACGACCCAGGCTCGCAGTGGCGGGGCTGAATCCCCACGCCGGCGAGGGCGGTCTGTTCGGGGACGAGGAGGCCCAATACATCACGCCGGCCATCGAGCAGGCCCGCGCGGCCGGACTTATCGTTTCCGGGCCCTGGCCGGGTGATACCGTCTTTTTCCGCACCTTGCAGGGTGAGTTCGACGCCGCCGTCGCCATGTATCACGACCAGGGTCACGTCGCCGCGAAGATGCTCGGCATCTGGCGCGGGGTGAACGTCACGCTCGGCCTCCCGATCATCCGCACCTCCGTCGAGCACGGTACCGACTTCACCAACGCCGGCACCGGCCGTTCCGACCCTCGCAGTCTCATCGAGGCCATCAAACTCGCCGCCACCATGGCGGCGAACGCCGTTCCCACGCTTCCCCTGAAGGCTTGAAGTACCGTCGCGTTTCAGTCGCGCCGCCCTATCATGCTGCCAGAGGATAACCCCCCCACCATCGCTGCGCATGAAAAACCTCTTCGCCCTCGCCCTGAGCCTCGCCACCGCCAGCCTGGCCCTCGCGGCCCCGCCGGTGACGTACGTCGGCACGGTTCAGGCCACGCCCACCGCCGACGGCGGACTGCAACCGGTCGTCGGCGTGCAGAACATCCAGGTCTACCGCGCAAATCGCACGCATCCCGACCGCGCCGACGGTCTCACCGACACCTACACGCACGCGCCGATGCTCGCGTACTGGCACGGTCGCTTCTATCTGGAATTCCTGAGCGGCACGGTCAACGAGCACGACGACCCTACCGTGACCTCGCTGACCAGCTCCGTCGACGGACTGAACTGGGAGCAGCCGCAGGTGATCTTCCCTTTTTTCACGCTCCCGGACGGCTCGCACACGATTTCCCATCAGCGCATGGGATTCTACGTCGCGCCGAACGATCGTCTGTTGGTGCTGGCCTTCTACGGGAAGCACCCCTCTCCCAACGACGGGACCGGCCTCGGCCGTGCGGTACGCGAGATCCAGGCGGACGGTTCACTCGGTCCGATTTACTTTATCCGGCTCAACGGCAAGCAACCGTTCCCCGATTTCGCGTTGCCCTACCCGCTCTACACCTCCGCGACGGATGCGGGCTTCGTCGCGGCCTGCAATGCCTTCCTCGCCAACAAACTCATGACGGCCCAATGGTGGGAGGAGGACCAGCTCGACGAAAGCGGCTTCTACACCGTCCGTGGCAAGGCCCTGTCTTTCGTCACGCGCCCCGACGGTTCGACGCTCGGCATCTGGAAAAACCGTCTCGTCGCGACCACCACCAACCAGGGCAAGACCTGGACCCCCACCCAGTTCGCGGGCAACATGCCCAACAACGGCTCGAAATACTGGCTGCAGCGCACGGCCGACGGCCGCTACGGGCTCGTGCTCAATCCGACCAACCGCAACCGCTACCCGCTCGCGATCATGACGAGCCCCGACAGCGCCAGCTTCGACGGCCTGCTCGCCGTGCACAGCGAACTCCCCGACCAACGCTTTGGCGGCTACCTCAAGAACATGGGCCCGCAATACGTCCGCGGCATCGCCGAAGGCAACGGCACGCCACCCGACTCCGCCCACGCTTTCTGGCTCACCTACTCCGTCAACAAGGAGGACATCTGGGTCGCCCGCGTGCCGGTCCCGGTCACCGCAATCGCGGCCGCTCCGGTCAACGACACCTTCAACAGCACCGCCGCCGGCAAATTGCCCGAAGGCTGGAACATCTACAGCCCTCTCTGGGCCCCCGTGCGCATTGTCAGTGTAGGGGCGACGCTTGACGACGCCCTCGCTCGCGGCCAGCCAGCGCCCGCTCTTCCTGTGGGAGCGAGCTCGCTCGCGACGACTCCCGCTTCACCCACCAAGTCGCGAGCAAGCTCGCTCCCACAAGCAAACACTGAAAACCGGGCCCTCGAACTCCGCGACGAGGATCCCTACGACTACGCGCGCGCCGTGCGCATCTTCCCTGCTGCCCACGGCGTGAAGATTTCCTTCCGCCTGCTCGCGCGCCAGACCAATGCCCGCTTCGAAATCGATCTGCTCGACGCCGCCGGTCTGCGTCCGGTGCGCCTCGCGCTCGGCGAGGACGGCCATCTCTGGGCCTGTCACGAGGGTCAGTGGATGGACGCCGGTCCCTACACCGCCAACCAATGGCACCAGTTCGAGCTCGAGATTCCGGCCGACCCCAACGCCGACCGCTGCGCCGTGATGGTCAACGGCCAGTTCCCGCTGCCCCGCCCCGCCTACTTCACCGATCCGGTCGCGACCGTCGAACGCCTCTCGTTCCGCACCGGTTTCTTCCGCGATCGCGGCTATGGCGGACGCGATTTGCCCGGCGCGGACACCAAGGTCCCGGTGGCTTCGTTTCTCGTGGATGACGTCGTGATCACCCCGGTGACGGCGACCGCTCCCCACTAATCCCCTTGCCCGCGCCCGGGCACGCCGCGGCCACTCCCCCGGTGCGCTGCCTGCTCCCTTTCGGATCCCACGCTTAGCTGCCTCCCCAATGCCCCACCTTCAAACCCTCGATCTCGTCGTCCTGATTCTGTACTTCGGCGCGATTGCCGCACTCACCTTGGTGCTGTCCAAGCGCAATCGCACCACGGAAGACTACTTTGTCGCCGGTCGCTCGATGCCGGCCTGGGCCGTGGCCATGGCCATGATGGCGGCGCTGATCAGCAGCAACACGCTCGTCGGGCATCCCGCCACCGCCTACCAGAAAGGACTCATTCTCCTCCTCGGCAGTCTCACGCTGCCGCTGGTGCTGGTCTTCGTCGCCAAGATCATCGTGCCGTTCTACCGGAATGTCGTCGGCATGAGCGCCTACGAGTACCTCGGCGCCCGCTTCGGCATTGGCGGACGTCTCTACGCCTCGGGCTGCTTTGTTGCCGACCGACTGTTCGACGTCGGGGTCACCATGCTGACGACCGCCGTGCCGGTGTGTGTCATGACCGGTTGGGACCTCACGCGCGTCATCCTCGCCATGGCCGGCTTCACCGTCCTCTACACGGTGATCGGTGGCATGAAGACCGTCGTCTGGACCAGCGTGGTGCAGGGATTCATTTTCGTAGGCGCGGCCGTGATCATCGCGATGCGCCTGATCTTCGCGCCGGAGTGTGGACCTCCCGGCACGGTCCTCGGCGCGGCGTGGGACGCGGGACGGCTCTCCCTCGGCAATTTTGAGTTCTCCTGGCGGGTGTTCACCGACCCCACCATCAGCTCGCAATGGCTGCTCCTGCTCGCCTACACCACCAACTGGGCGCGACGCTACATCTCCGACCAACACATGGTGCAACGCTATCTCATCGCCCGCACCGATCGCGACGCGAGCAGGGGCGTGCTGTGGAACGGCCTGATCTGCGTGCCGGTGTGGGGCGTCTTCATGCTCATCGGCGCCTGCCTCTACGGCTACTACGCCACAAGCGGCGCGACGCCGCCCGCTGTCAGCGACGAGGTCATGCCGCACTTCATCATGACCCAGCTTCCGGCGGGCATCGTCGGCCTGATGCTGGCGGCCATTCTCGCCGCCTCGATGTCCTCGATCAGTCCCGACCTCAACAGCATCGCCACCGCCTTCACCGCCGACCTCGTCGGCCATCTGGCCCCGGGCCAGAGTGACCGTGCGCGCCTGCTCACCGGACGCCTCGCCGTGGGCGGGGCCGGTGTCCTGGCCATCGGCGTCGCCCTGGTCATGGCGCCGCAGGACAACGGCGCCACGATCATGGAACGCGCCGTCACCATCGCGGCCATCCTCTCGGGCGGCATGCTCGGCTTGTTCTTCCTTGGCTTCTTTACCCGGCGCGCCACCCGCCAGGGCTGCTACATCGGGCTCGCCGCCTGCGCCCTGTTCACCGCCTGGGGTATGCTGACCGAGCCCCAGAACCGCGTCCTCGACCTCGGCTACAACTTTCCGCTGAACCCCATTCTCATCGGCATCCTCGGCCACCTGATCGTCTTCGTGGTCGGGTACGTTGCCAGCCGTTTGCTGGGTGGTTACGTCCCGCCCAATGTCGACCAGCTGACCTTCCGTCGGGAATCGCCTTCCCGGTGACTTGCGCACCGCCGCTTTCGCCCTAAAAATACGACTCATGATCCGCCTGTCCCTCTGTCTGCTCCTCGGAGTCCTTCCGCTCGCGGCGAAAGTCACTTTCGAGCCAGACGCAGTCCCTCGCGTCCGCTATGGCGTTCAGCGTCTTGAAACCGCGCTCGCCGGCACCCCGGCCGCGGACATCGTCGTCGGCACGCGTGGCGACCCGGTCATCCGGCGGCTGACGGAATCCGGACAACTGACCTTGGCGCCCCAGGAACCGAGCCAGCCCGAGGGCTTCGAACTCGTCAGCTGCCGCGATGGCACCATCGCCGTGATCGGCACAGATGACACCGGCGCACTGTACGGCTGCCTTGAACTGGCCCGGTTGCTGCCCGCCGGCTGGCCCAAGGGTCCCCAACGCCTCGCCGACGCCCCGGTCATGGTCCTACGCGGGCCCTGCATCGGCATGCAGAAGACGTATTATCTGCCCGGACGCAAAGTCTACGAGTACCCGTACACGCCGGAGGAATTCCCGTTCTTCTACGACAAGGCGATGTGGACCGAATACCTCGATTTCCTCGCCGACCAGCGGATGAACACCCTCTACCTGTGGAACGGTCATCCCTTCGCCTCGCTCGTACGCCTGCCGGACTACCCCGAGGCCGTCGAGGTGAGCGACGCGATCTTTGCCCGGAACGTCGAGATGTTCCATTGGCTGACCGCGGAGTGCGACCGCCGTGGCATCTGGCTCGTGCAGCAGTTCTACAGCATCATCATCTCGAAGCCTTTCGCGGAAAAGCACGGCCTCTCGACCCAGCTCCATGAATCCACGCCGCTCGTCGACGACTACATGCGCAAGTCGATCGCGGAGTTCGTCCGCCAGTTTCCGAATGTCGGTCTCATGCCCTGCCTCGGCGAGGCGCTGCAGGATCAAGCCGCCCAGACCCGCTGGATGACCGACGTCATCTTGCCCGGCGTGAGGGACGGCATGAAAGCCGCCGGCCTGACGAAGGAGCCACCCATCGTCCTGCGCACCCATGCCACGGACGCCACCAAGGTGATGCCTGAGGCCCTCAAGGTTTATCACAACCTCTACACCGAGGCGAAGTTCAACGGCGAATCGCTCACGACCTGGGAACCGCGCGGCGTCCGCCAGGAACTCCACCTCACGATGAGCCGCGTCGGCTCCAGCCACATCGCCAACGTCCACATTCTGGCCAACCTCGAGCCGTTCCGCTACGGCGCCACCGACTTCATCCAGAAGTCCGTCCTCGCCATGCGCGACCGTCTCGGCGCGAAAGGCCTGCATCTCTATCCGCTCTTCTATTGGGACTGGCCGGTGTCGCCCGACATTACCACGCCCAAGCTGAAACAATGGGACCGCGACTGGATCTGGTTCGAGGCCTGGGCCCGCTATGCCTGGAGTCCCGACCGCCCTGCCGACGGCGAACGCGCCTACTGGACCGCGCGGCTCACTGAGCACTACGGCGCGGCCGCCGCGGGGCTCATCCTCGACGCCTACAACTTCTCCGGCGAATGCGCCCCACGCATTCTCCGCCGCTACGGCATCACCGAGGGCAACCGCCAGACGATGTCGCTCGGCATGACCCTCGACGAACTCGTCCATCCCGAAAAGTACCGCGAGTTTCCCGAACTCTGGGAATCCCAGTCGCCCCCCGGCGAGCGCCTCAAGGAATACGCCGAGCGCGCATGGAAAAAGCAGCCGCACGAGGGCGAGACCCCGCCCTCGATCAATGCGGAGGTGCTCGACTTCTCGGCCCGCGCCGTCGCCGCGATTGACGCCGCCGCGCCCCTCGTGACCGCCAACCGCGCGGAGTTCATCCGGCTGCAGAATGATATCCATGCGATCCGGGCCATGTCCCAAAACTACGTGGCCAAGACCGAGGCCGCCATGGCCGTGCTGCGCTTCCGTTACAGCAAGGACCTCGCCGACATGGAGCGCGCCGAGCAGGCGCTGGCCGAAAGTCTCAAGCACTACCGCATGCTCACGGCGCTCACCAAGGACACCTACACCGCCGCCAACTCGATGCAGACCGCCCAGCGCCGCATTCCCGTCCCCGGCGGCGTCGGTGGCAAGGCCGCCAACTACCACTGGACGCAACTCCTCCCGATCTACGAAAAGGAACTCGCCGACTTCCGCGCCCAGATCGCCGCGCTGAAGTCCCCCGGTGCCGCCCAAGGCCGCACCCACGCCCCCCTCACCCCCGCCGCCTGGAAACTCCTCACGCCCGGCCTCACCACCTTCACCGTGCAAGTGGGCAATACCGTGTTCCCCGACTCCCCCGCCACCTTCACTTCCGTCGCCCCCGAGTTGGAAGGCCTGCAGGGCATCAGCCTGCCCCGCTCCGGCCAGACTGATTCGATCGAGTTTGAGTGCCCCACCCCTGTCCGCGTGCTCATTGGCTACTTCAACAACCGCTCGGCCGGCTGGCGCCAGCCGCCCACGCTCGAAACCGACGCCTCCGCCGCCGATAATGGCGGTGCCGAGCCCTACATCCTCGACGCCGCCAAATTCGACCAGTTGCCCTCGCTCAACGTCCACGCCTTCGACTACCCCGCCGGCCGCCACAAGATCGAAGTCCGCGGCACCGGCACCTACGTCATCCTCGGCATCGTCCGGTAAGGCGCCGAGTCCCCTCGCCAGGCGTCATTCTCCTACTCCGCCCGATTGGGGAGTAAGGGTACGAGAAAGAGCAGGAGCTCCCGGTGGAGGGCCGGTCTCCCGACCGGCCGTGCCGTGAATGAACGTGATTCCTTTCCCAACCACGGTCGGTCAGGAGACCGACCCTCCATCAAGGCAGTGGCGCCGGCGGCGCGCATGTCAGGATGGATCCTTCGCATGGCTCAGGATGACAACCAGAGCTGCCTTGAATTCCCATCCGTGTAGATCCGTGCAATTCGTGGTCAAAAGGATCGAGGCTCGGGTTCATTTGACCAGCAGGGAGATGATCTTCGGTGAGCCGCCGAGAGTGACCAGCGTCACCGTGTAGTCACCCGCGTTCATACCGACGTCATCGAGCGTCACGGTGTTGCCGGCGGTCAGCGCCAGTTCCAATTTACGCGACCCCATCAACGTGCCATCCGCGGCGTGAACCTTAAGCTCGACCGGCACGGGCAGCGGACCGGGGTTGGCGTAGCGGATCGTGAAATCATGCGCGCCGCCGAGGCCGACTTGGATGGACCAGACGAAACTGCCACCATCCTGTTTCGCCTGCGCCACGGGATAAGCCATTTCACCCGGTAGGGGCGGTTGCTCCCCACCACCCTGCTTCGGATGCGAAGACCCGCCCGAAGAGCCGATTGGGGAAACGGCTTCGGCCGGAATCGTGGCCTTCATATCCGACGTGGAAATCGCAATGGCCGAGATGACCGCCTGGTACGAGGCGACGCGGGGGAAGGAAATCGTCAACCGGCCATCCTTGGCCCGAGCGGTGACCACCTTCTTCGTCGCCCGGGAAAAGCCGGCCTCTTTCCACAAGTCCACGTCACGCAGCACGGTCTCGCCGTTCACCGCCACATCGAACAGCCGCCAGCCGGTGCAGTCGCCGCCGCCGGCGCCATACCATGGTTCGGAAAAATACAGCTCCACGCGATACTCGCCAGCGGGCACGGCAAACTCGTAGCGCAGCTTTTCCCGGCCGTAGCGATAGGCCTGAAACAACGCCGCGTCGTTCGTGCCGCGGATGATCTCGCTGTTCACGCGCTGACTGCCGAAGTGGGCCGGCACATCCGGGTATTCTCCGGCCCACGAGACCGAACGCCATGAAGCATTCGTTCGGGAGCCGTCGTCAGCCGTCCAAAGCTGACCATTCGTATCCGTGTAGTCAGGCCCTCCACAATTCACCCGATAGAGATAGTTCTGTCCGGTTGCGGCAGCGGTAAGATTCACCTTCAGTCCGCCAAGTTCGCCCAGGCGTGCCGCACCGGGCAGTTGGCGCAGCACGATGGCGTCCGACGCCACCACCTGCCCGTTCACGCGACCTTCGGCATAGAGGACGTTGGTCGCGATCTCGACGTCGTCCCACGAGAAATGCGTGCCGACTGCACCGCGCTTCCTCACCCCGAGCGAGTGATCCTTCACGTCATTGAACAGTTCAACCTCGTCGCAGTTGGAGTAAACGATGATGCCGCTCTTCTTGCCCGGGCCGTTCCAGCGGTCGGGCCAGGTGTGGGAAACGATGTAGACCATCGGGTCCTTTGCCCCCGAAACGTAGTTGGCCCGGTAGAGGTAAAACGCATCCGTCGGCTCGCCCCAGAGCGTGAGCAGGCCCTTGTTGTTGGCCGGCCCGACCCGGTCGAGCTCCGCCCAGCCGTCGCTGCCCTGCTGCTGCTTGGCGTTGATGGTACGCCCGGGATTGTCGTGCGTCGCAAACGGCCAGTGAAAGTGCCCGGCCACCTCGCCGCGCACCGACTCGGCCAGAAAGATCTTCTGTTCCATCAACGCCGCCATGCGGTCTTCGCTCAGCGGGTTGTCCCGGATGTAGCCGCCTTCCGTGTGGAGGCCGAGGCTGCGCCATGCGCCATATTCGCCGACGAGTTTCTGTCGCTTCAGGTCCTCGGCGTATTCCTCGGGCTTGCCGCCGTAGGTGCCCGTCCAGTTTTGCGGCACGTTCCAGTCGGTGCCTTTGCCCGCGTTGCAGGTGGTCACGAGGCGCTGAGATGGTGAGGTCGGATCGAGTTCCCGGATGAGCGCCACGCACTCCGCCGCGAAATCGGCCGGCAGCTTGCTCTCGTTGGCCAGCCCCCAGAGGATGACCGACGGACTGTTGCGCCGCTCGCGCACCCAGTCGCGGAGCAGTGCCTTGAAATTCGCGCGGAACTCCGGTGTATCAAACCAGATCTGCGCCGCCATCTGCGGCCACCAAAGCAGGCCGTCGCGGTCCCAATACTCCTGGTAGCGCAGGTTGTGCGGCTGGTGCGCGTCGCGGAAAGCGTTGAAGCCGGCCGCCTCGATCTGCCTCACGCGGGCGCGGATCTGCTCGTCGGAGAAGGCGTGGCTTGCGCCGAGGACATGCTCGTACTCGCAGGTGCCGTTGATGAAGACCGGTTTTCCGTTCAGGCGGAACGGTCCGCCCGTCGGGTCGTCGGGGTTCACCCACTGGATCGTGCGGATGCCGAAGGACGTTTCGACGCGGTCGAGAATGCGGTCCCCGTCGCGAATGGTGGTTTCGAGCGTGTAAAGCGTCGGCGATTCGAGCGACCACAACGCGACATCCTGCAGGTCGACGCTGCCCTCGACCTGCGCCTCACCGGGGAGAAATTCCCGGCCTTTGCTCACGGCGACGACCTGCTCGCCCAGGGGATTCAGGATCCGTGACTCCACGACCAGCGGTCGCATCTTTCCATGGTGGCTGACTTCGGTCGTGAAGTGAACCCGGGCCGTGTTCGCCGTGACGGAGGCGTCATTCCATACGTGCACGCCGAACGGCAGGACCCGCGTCTGCTCCGTCGTGACCAGCGTCACGGGACGAAAGATCCCCATCGGCTGGCTCCCCTCGGAGAACCCCGGCGCCGTCGAGCAACCGCCGCAAACCCACGGCAGATCCGTGATGCCCGCCGGATGGTCGGCCCGCACCGCCAGCAGATTGGTCCCGCCGACTTTCACCAAATCGGTCACATCCAGCGTAAAGGTTGTGCGTCCGCCCGCGTGATTTCCGGCGAGCCGGCCGTTTACCCAAACCGTCGCATAGGAGCCCACGCCCTCGAAGAAGATGAACACGCGCCGGCCCTGCTCGGTGGCTGGCACCTCAAACGACCGCCGATACCACGCATAGCCGTGGCGGTTGCCGTGCACGAGGCGGTGCGCGCCGCCGTAGTCGTCCCAGTTGTGCGGCACGTCCACGCACATCCACGCCGAGTCGTCGAAACCGGGTTGCTCGAAGCCGTCATAGCGGCCGCGATTGTCATCATCCGCCACCGTTCGCCAGCCAGCGTCGAGGCTCGTCTCGTGCCGGGGAGATTCGCCCGCCGTGGCAGAAAATATCGTTCCCAGAAAACACAGCACGCCGAACAGGATTCGTGCGTGAACCTGTAGGGTCGGCGCTTGCGCCGACCTTGCGCACGAGGTCGCCGCAAACAGCGACCCTACACCAGGCGGCGGGGCTTGGAGACCCCGTCCTACAGCCGATGCAATGAAACCCGTCATTTCCAATTCGGTATTGTTTGGCGTTTGGATTTTGGCCCTTGGGACTTTCCGCAACTCACGGCTGATCCAGCAACCGAATCACGAGCGAGCCCTTCACCGGTCCGGTGATGTTCTGTGGCTGACCCTGCGGGCCGAGATTCGACGGCAACGATCCCTTCGTGCCGATGCCGGGAATCACCTGGTACGCACCGAGTCCGAGCCGCGGCAGGGCGAGCACGGGGTTGTTCTTGCCGTCGCGCGGCGAGTAGACGCCGAAATAGGGCTGTCCGCCGTTGTTCAACAGTGCAAAGCGCCCTTCGGTCGTGGTGAAAGCTATCCACTCCCAGCGCGAGAACCAGCCCTTGAACTCCGGGTAGGTCCAGCTGAGCCCCGGAATCGGGTCATTGTACTCGGTCTCCCAACGCTCGAGTTGCACGCCACGGAGCCGGTTGGCCCAGACGCGATAGGGACCGCCGCCGAACCACTCCTTCGATTTCATCTTTTCCTCCGGATAGTCAAAGTCGACGCCGAGGATGTCCACCAGACCCGGTCCGGTGAACTCATAGTCGAGCTTCACGTCGCCATCGGGTGAGACCGTCCAGCGCACTTCGCGAAAGGCGCCGTCGTAGTTTGCGGTCACCACCACATTCTCACCCTCGCGCACAGTGGTGAGCTTGGTGAGTTTGCCGCTGTCACCCCCGACTGGCACGAAGCTGCGCGCGACGCGCTGGTAAGCCGTGAGACGCGGCCCGTTCGCGAGCGAGATTGTGCGGCCGTCGCGGGCGAGCGAGGCCAGCCGCCCCGTGGCGGTGCTGAAATGGGCGGCATTGCGTCCGGTGGTGACGACGATTTCGCCGTCCGCCTCCGCGGTCGTCACCGCCGCGTGGTTGGTGAAGGCATGGCCAATGGCCTCGGCTCCGCTTTTCCAGCGCCAGGTCCACGTCCAGATCGCGCGGTTGCGCGCATCGCTCGCCGTAAGCACGAGGGTGTCGGCGTCGCGCCAGTCGGCCGGCAACGCCAGGGCCAGCGTGCCATCCGTGCGCGGGGCGAGGTCGGGGCCTTGGAAACGGCCGAGCGCCAGCAGCGTGCGGTGGAACAGCAGTGCGCCCGGCGGCGCGTGCTTCATCAGCCGCCACTCGAACGTGACGTGGCTGAGGTTTGTGTGATCATATCGGTTGCGCACCGGCAACGTGCCGGCGAAGTCGGCCGGAAGCGCTTCGAGCGGCACCTGCACCGGCGACCAGATCTCGCGGATGGCGTTGAAGCTGCCTTCCTTCTCGTGGTGCGGACCGACGATGCCGTCAGGCGCGAGGTCGCGGCGCGCGTCGAGTCGTCCGTTCTCATCGGTGCGGGCCACCGCCTCGTCGGCCCAAACCCAGAGAAAGCCGCCGGCGGCGTGGGGCTTTTCGCCAAGGTATTTCCAGAGATCCTCGAGTCCGGCTCCGTGACCGCCGTCATAGAGTCCGTGGAGGAATTCCGTCGGCATGAAGATGTCGGGGCCTTCCGAATACTTCACCGTGTCGGCGTACTCGCGATAGTGGTACGTGTTCATGCCCCGGAAAGACAGCGCCCACGGGTGCAGCACCGGCCGCTTCTGCGGGTCGTGCTTGGCGAACTCGTCGTCGTTCTCTGGGTTCTCGCCCCCCTCGTTGCCGTTGTCCCAAAACAAAATGCTCGGGTGGTTGACGTCCCGGGCCACCATGCCGGCGATCAGGCGCCGGCCGGTCGGGGTGTCGTAGCAACCCTGCCAGCCACCGAGTTCGTCCAGCACGTAGAGCCCGGCCTCGTCGCAAAGGTCGAGGAATTCGCGGTCCGGCGGATAGTGCGACATGCGCACCGCATTCATGTTGGCCTCCTTGATCAGGCGGATGTCCTCGCGGTGACGTTCGAGCGAGAGCGTGCGGCCGGTCTCGGGCCAGAAGCTGTGGCGGTTGACGCCCTTCATGGTGATCTTTTTCCCGTTCACGTAGAGTCCGTCACCCACCCGGAGTTCAAAGGTGCGGAAGCCAAATCGCTGCGTGAGCGTGTGGGATTCTGGAACGATCGCCCCGGACCGCAGCGTGAACTCGGCGAGATAAAGAGCGGGCGTTTCGGCCGACCAGGTGGCGGGGGCCTTGGCCTGGGCGCGGACCTTGACCTGGGTCACTCCGGCCGGCACCGCCTGGGCGACCGGATCGCCAACCGCCGTGCCGTCGAGTGTGCGCAGTTGGAGCAGCAGTTCCGCCGCCGGTTGCGTGCCACCGAGAACGACGTCCGCGGCGAAGCTGCCATCGGCCTTCGCGTCGATGGCGACCCGGTCGATGAACTGCGTCGGCAGCGCCTCCAGGCGCACCGGGCGGAAGATGCCGCCGAAATTCCAATAATCGCCGACCCGTTCGGCCCGGTTCACGCTGGCATTGGCCGAGTGCTTGCTGACGGTCACCTCGATGACATTCGGAGCGTCGAAGCGCAGCTTGTCGGTGATATCGTACTTGAACTGGTAGAAACCGCCCTGGTGGACCGGACCGGCGGCCTGTCCATTGATCTTCACCTCGGTATCGGTGAGCACGCCTTCGAAAACCAGCCGCACCACCCGGCCGCGCCACGCCGCCGGCACCGTGAATTCACGACGGTAATGCCCCTGCTCGTCCGGGGCCTTGACCTGCTCGGTCAGCCGCTTCTTCGGCTGGTTTTCCACCCCGTAATCGTAGGTCCCAAAACCCTGCTGCTCCCAGCAGGACGGAACATTGATCGTGGTCCAGAAGCCGCTGTTGCGTCCGCCCGTGCAGTAGAAATCCCACGGCTGGGCGTCGTCACTCCCTTTGCCGGAGAGATAGATGTTTTCGGTCTGGGCTGCGGAAACGCCGAGGACGGTGACAAGAAACAGGAGGACTGAGGGTATTCTCATGGGGGTCGGAGGCTGACAGAAACACGAGCGTATCAGGACCCTCAAAAATCCCTTCACCAAGGACGCCTGCAAGCCTTTAAGCCCACAGGATTCGCCCGTCATCTTGCCACATCCTAACACGCCCCCACGTTCGAGTTCCCCCTGGGGCGTGGGCGACCCGCCCGCGTGCCTCGCCCCTGGAGGGCGCGCGTCCCCGACGCGCCGTGCTCGTGTGCCTCCCCCTAGAGCGTGGGCGACCCGCCCGCATGCCTTGCCCCTGGAGGGCGTGTCTCCCGACGCGCCGCGTTCGAGTTCCTCCCCTAGAGCGCTCGCGCTTGTCGAGCCAAAGCCCCGCGAAGGCTGATCCCTGCGAGCCGGGTAGGTGTCACCACCGAACACACGTAGGACTTCATCATATCAGTTTAAACACAGAGGGCACGGAGAGCGCAGAGGAGCAATGCCTGCAAAAGTTGTTGGTCTGCCTGGAGGGCGTGTCTCCCGACGCGCCGGGCCTTGTCACCCCGACTTGGTGGAGGCCCACGCTTGTCTCGCCGAAGCCATTGCGAAGGTGAAAGCCCGCGCAGGCTGATCCCCAAAATTGGCTTCAGCTGGTCAAAGTAACCGCCATTCTCCAGCGACGCCGGCCTTGCAACGCCAGTGAGCAGCGCACTGACCAACAGGTAAAAAGCGCCGCGTTTGTCCGGACCTCACCTTCCTCGGAATTCCTGCGATACGCATGTTCCATCTTGAGCTCCAACAACTCCCCTGATTTTGTCCCATTCACGGGCCTCAAAAAAGTGAAGCTTTAGCACGAATCTGAATAACACTGATCGGCGGAAGATGAAGATCGCTGCACATGGTTGTCCTGTTTGTGGTTTTCCCGAGTTCGTCGCTCTGGAGGAAGGCGGAGGGCCCACCGACAACATCTGTCCGTCGTGTGGATCACACTCTGGCTACACCTATCAGGACGAAGTCAGCGAGGAGCATCTCGAAAGCGTTCGCCGCGACTGGCTCTACAAAGAAAGCGGAAGGTGGTGGAGCCGTCGTTTGCCGGTTCCATCCGGATGGAGCGCCCAGTCGCAAATGCGGCTCGCTGGCATCGCCATTCCTAAGCCATGAAGAAAGAAGCCGATCCAGTCTGCCACAACAGCAACGCCCTTGATCTCACCTTCTTCGATGATTACACCTACGCTCAACATGGCCCAGTCATTCAAAAGAGACGGCTCGCCCGCCCGCCGGGCGTGGCGAATCTGAGTCGATCGGCGGAAGAAAGATGATCCTCCTTGGACGAATATTCGGCAGTAAGCCCCAGGCAATCGAAGACCCTGTCTTTGGCCGCATGGAATTTGCTCACGGTGTTTGGACCCGCGTCCCAAGAGAAGAGAAAGATTTCATGGTTGTCGTAGTAGCACCTGAAACCGGTCCTGTTGATAGCCAGCGAGCGTTCTTTAAGAAGCACTCCGCCTCCCTTGCCGAGATTGTAGAGAGCGCGAAACGATTTGTGCAGGCATCGGCCGGAAGCGTCGAGGTTGCGTCCCTTTCGCTCTATTCAGTTGAGATCGGCCCTGAAGAGGAGATCGACCGCGATGCTTTCGTCATCGAGCTGACTGGTGCTGGGCAGAGCCCCATACATCGCGTTGAGTTCATCGGCGGCAAGCCCTCAGTCTATGGCTGCGACGACTGAAGAGCCGATCCAGACCGCCAGAGAACAACGAGCGGGATGTGACCTAAATCGTATGTGCCTTCTCCGCTCAGCATCTCCCGTAATTCAAAAGGGCTCACTCCACGCTCTCCCGCGCGTGTCTCATCGGTGACGTTTGGACGAAGAATACCGTGATCCATCGTCTCTCCCTACTGTTTCTGCTGATCGTTCTGCCCGCGCTCGCAGCGGATCCTCTTGAGGTATCCAGCCAGAGCATTGCCGACGGGCATGTATCAAGGAAGAGAGCCGGGAGACTGAGCGTTGTCGCCACAAACACGAGTAGTGATGAGCCGCTAGTGTTTGTGTGGATCACCGTCGAGAAGAAGGGAGCCGACGGAAAATTTCAGACCTTCCGGACGGACATTCTCTGTCCCTGCGACTCCAAATGTAAGCGCGAGCCATTTCGCCTGAAGAAAACCGAATCAGCTTCCGGTAGCTGGGACTTCCTTTCGAGCGATTGCGAACCTGCTGTCTCGGGCGTCTATCGCTTTGCTGTGATCGCTCGATATTCCGCAGCTATATCTGGCTATGTTTATCACGGTGTCTCGAAAGAGTTCACCATCACAGAATGAAGAAGAGCGCCCAACCTCCAGGCAACCCGATCCGACCCATTTCACCGCGTCATTCTTTTTGAGCCTTCTGGCGCCTTTTTGTGGCCACTTCTCTCTGGATTTTTCCGTGTATTCCGTGTGTTCCGTGGTTAACCATTCGCCATCCTGATACCGCCTCGGCGTGAGCAGGCCCCATCAGGCGCGACGCAGCACAGACCAGTACCAGTTTGCCCACGAATCACACGAAAGGAAGCGAATCGGTCGATCCGACCCGTATTGATCACCGTTCAAACCCGTCGCCAGCGGCCTGTAATATTCCAGCGGCGATCAGCCGCGCGATTGACGGGGTGCTGACGGCAGTGCAGCCTGCGAGGCGAGTATCGCGAAAACTCCCACCCCACCCATTCGGGTCCTTTATGTCCCTCCGCCCCCTGCCCCTGCTCGGTCTCTTGCTCTCGCTCCCGGTCGCCTGCCTGCAGGCCCAGGATGCCTTCGCCACCGACCCGGCGTTCCTCAGTCCGGAAACCACCACGGCGGATGCGCCGCCGCGCTTCAAGCACAAGGTCCATGCGGAATACCCGGACGACCTGAAAAAGGAGGATGTGCAGGGTTACGCGCTGACTTTCTGGCGCATCGATCCCGCCGGCGGCAAGGTCATCGTGGCCAATGCCGCCACCCACCCACTCTTTGGCGGCGTGCTTGGCATGCTGGGACGCGAGGAAGGCGCCACCACGCCGATGCTCAAGGACGGGAAGCCCGTCGCCGGCCTGATCTGGCACAGCGTGATATTCAACCCCGCCTCGGCCGGAGCCAAGAAAAAGGACGCTTCGCCCCGGCTGCTGGCCGTGGCCCCGGCCCAGGTCACCCCGAAGGAACTCGGCAAGGTGAAGCCGCCGGAGTTGCCCTACACCTGGGTCAAGCTCCAGCTCGACGCCACCGGGGCGATCACCTCGTTTGAGCTGGAGAATCCGGAGGCGGAGAAATTCAAGCCGGCCATTGCCACGGCGCTCAAGGCCTGGCGCTTTGCCCCGGCCCGGCAGGGCGGCGAACCGATCGCCGTGGAGTGGCGCGCCCCCGTGGTGATCTGTCCCGACTTTCGCGCGGTCGTCAACCGGCTGGACCAGGTCCCCCCCAAGGTGCTGCGGGCCGTCGAACCCGTGTACCCCCGGGCCCTCGTGCGCGATGACATCCGCGGGGAGGTCAAGCTGAACTGCCTCATCGACGAACAGGGCAAGGTGAAGGAGATCGTGGTGGAAAGCTCCAGCCATCCGGTCTTCTCCAAACTGGCCATCGCGGCCATGGAGGAATGGAAATTTGCGCCGGCCACGAAGGCGGGCAAGCCCGTCAGCACCAAGATCAGCCAGAGCTTCCACTTTGCTCCCGATGGGATGGATGTGCAGAGCGGTCAAAATGCGGTGCGGATCGAGAAACCCAAGAACCTCGACAAGCTGCCGCCGGAACTCCGTTACGACACCCCGCCCAAGGCGACCGGCGTCGCCCTGCCGGTTTACCCGCATGCGCAATGGGTCGCCAAGACCAAGGGCAAGGCGTCCGTCGCCATGGTCGTCGACGCGAATGGCAACGTTTCCCAGACGAAGATCCTTGAGGCCTCGAGCCCGGAGTTCGGCCTCGCCCTCGCCGCGGCGGTCGAAGAAAGCACCTTCACGCCAGCCCTCAAGGACGGTCAGCCGATTCCTGCGGCCGTCCGCCGGAATCACGATTTCCTGCCGTCCGGCAGTGATATCCTCTCCACCGATCAAGACCGGGACATGCTCAAGGTTATCGCGAAACACCCCGAACGCATCGTTGCCGCCAGTGCCTTGGACAAGGCGATCAAGCCCACCCTGGCCCGCAAGCCGCTCATCCCGACCGCCCACCGCCAGAGCGGTGCCACGGGATCCGCCACTTTGGAAATGATCATCGATCAGGAAGGCCGGGTGCTGCTGCCGCAGATCATCGAGGCCAGTGCCCCGGAATTCGGCTATGCCGCCGTCCAGGCCGTCAAGCAGTGGACCTTTGTCCACCCGACCGTCGACGGCAAACCGGTCTACGTCCGCGTGCGGATTCCGATCGATTTCGTCATGCCGGAAAGCGCGAAGAAGAGCTGACAGCGCCAAGAGGCCTTGTCTTCCGAACCGTCGTGTTGCGGGGCGGCCGCTCGTCAGCCGGCCGATTCGTAAGCGACTACCGGCCCGGCGACCAGCGCCGGCCCTACCCACCTGAATGCCGATCCACTCCTTCGTGCGTGGAATTCGCTCCGCGGCATCGCGCCCGGTAAGAATGCGGCATTCCAAGGACGCTGAGGGGACACAAACCGACCGACTTCGGCTTCCTCCTCGCCCAGTCGGGTCGGTTTCTGTTCCCAAAAATGGAGCGGCCCCGGTTGTCGTGCGAGGTTTTGCCTCTCTCGCACGACTCCCGGGGCCGTATACCCATACACTTCACTAACCAACCTATTGAGACTTACGTTAACAAGTGACACCCGCCACTGCCTGATTGCGATGCTCCCCAACACACCCCGCCCTGGCGGGCACCCCTCTTCCTAGCGGGGATTTCCGGACCAGTTGATCGGGTCCCCTCTAGGAAGAGGGGTGGCGCGAAGCGACG
>Ga0066410_1000132_pt1 | contig 29699 bp, 24 predicted proteins | sample LakWasMet14_LOW5_2_FD_59497 | JGI IMG/M metagenome (GOLD analysis project Ga0066410, IMG submission 59497) | Freshwater sediment methanotrophic microbial communities from Lake Washington under simulated oxygen tension - Sediment Metagenome 14_LOW5 | ecosystem: Environmental > Aquatic >...
GAGGCCCTGACCGGGCGTTTCGCCGAGGCCCTGACCCGGGTCCGCGTGGAGCCGTTCATTCTGCCCGTCGGCGGCCTTGGCGTGTTTCCCCGCCGGGGTCCGGCCAAGGTGGTCTGGGCCGGGGTGGGCCGCAGCCATACCCGTCTTTACCAACTCCGAAAGCAGGTGGACGAAGCCCTGCTCGCGGTCGACAGCAACCTGCCGATGCCCGGGTTTCATCCCCACTTCACGATCGGCCGGCTGGGCGAAAACCACCACGCCAAGGAACTGGCGCAATACCTCGAGAAACACCGGGACTACGAGGCACCACCCTTTCTCGTCGCCGACTTTCACCTGCTAGCGAGCGAACTCACTCCCGGGCATCCGCCCGTCTATCGGACGGTGCAAAGCTTTCCGCTGGCCCCGCAGGACCGGTGACAATTGGCCGCAGCCCCGATTGCAGCTTGAGCCATCCGGGGCTCTGGTCACGTTTTTCGCCCATGTCGACCTCCGCCCCCGCCCCGGCCAAGCCCTCCTTTCGGGAGGCCGTTGCCGTCTGGTGGAAAATCGGCCTGCTGAGCTTCGGCGGTCCGACCGGGCAGATCGCGCTCATGCACACCGAAGTGGTGGACCGGCGCCGGTGGGTGACCGAGTCCCGTTTTCTGCATGCCCTGAACTATTGCATGCTGCTGCCCGGTCCGGAGGCGCAGCAACTCTCGGTCTATATCGGTTGGTTGCTGCACGGCCGCTGGGGTGGCATCGTGGCGGGCACGCTCTTTGTGCTGCCCGGGGCCGTGCTCCTGTGGGCGCTGAGCTGGGTCGCGGTCGCCCATGGCCATGTGCCGATGATCGGAGCGGTCTTTCATGGACTGAAGGCCGCGGTGCTCGGCCTGGTCTTGCACGCCGTCCTGCGACTCGGCGGCCGGGCGTTGAAGAACGCCGTGATGTGGTCGGTGGCCGGCGCGGCCTTTGTCGGCATCTACTTTCTCGGAGCGCCCTTTCCGTTGATCATCTTCCTGGCGGCTCTGCTGGGACTTGCCGGCGGACACTGGTGGCCGGGGCTTTTTCCCGCGGCCAAGGGACATGGCGCCGGCCACTCCGTGATTCAGGATGATGCGGCGACGATGCCGGCGCCGTCCCTCTGGACCAGCCTGCGCACCGCCCTGACGTGGCTCGTCGTCTGGGCCGCTCCGGTCGTCGCGCTCTGGCTCTGGCTGGGCCGCGGCCATGTGCTGACCCAGGAAGGCCTGTTCTTTTCGAAGGCCGCCGTCGTGACCTTCGGCGGCGCTTATGCGGTCCTGCCCTATGTCGCGCAACAGGCGGTCGAAGTCCATGGGTGGTTGAGCGCCCCGCAGATGCTCGACGGCCTCGGGCTGGCCGAGACAACGCCGGGGCCCCTGATCCTCGTGCTGCAATACGTCGGCTTCCTCGGAGCGTGGCAGGCGCCCGCGCCTTTTTCACCACTGCTGGCCGCCACGCTTGGAGCCGGGCTGACCTCGTGGTGCACGTTCATGCCCAGTTTCCTTTTCATCTTTACCGGCGCGCCGTACATCGAGGCTCTGCGGGGCGCCCGCCTCCTCGGCTGCAGCCTCTCCACGATCACGGCGGCCGTCGTCGGCGTGGTGCTCAATCTCGCCGTCTGGTTTGCCCGCGGCGTTCTCTGGCCGGAAGGCGGTCACGTGGATTGGTTCACGCTGGCCGTGGCGGTCGGCTCTTTCGCCGGACTGCAATGGGGTCGCTGGAATGTCATTCCGGTGGTCCTGGGCAGCGGATTGCTCGGACTGTTTTTCAGTCTGCTGTCCTGACAGCCGACGAGTGTGTGCTTGGCAGACGGCGGAAGAAGCCCTTTGCTCGCTCCTAATAATTATATGCCTGCCACCGAAGAGTCCGCAGTCGCATTCACTCCGGGCCTGCTGATCGCGATAACCGGCGGACGGGGTGTCGGCAAAACCCACCTGATGGCGCGGCTGGCCGAGTTGCAGCAGGCGCGCGGCCAGCGCGTCGAGGGCGTCCTGGCCCTCGCCGGCCACCGCCAAGGGCCGGACCAGGGCGCGGACGAATACTGGCTGCGCATCATCGGCACGGAGGAAGACCTGAGCTGGGCGGTGCGGGATGATTCCTCCAACCCGCCTTATGCGATTGAACCCGGCACCGAGCGCAAGCTGCGGCTCTGGGCCGAACAGCTGGCTGCCCGTCCACCGCTGCTGCTGCTCGACGAGTTCGGCAAACTGGAGATTGCCGGGCGCGGCCTCATGCCGGTGTGGTCCCGCCTGCGGGCGACCCAGCCCCAGATCGTCGTGATCACGGTGCGGGAGGAAAACATTCCGGCGATCGAACAGCTCCTGGGCCGGAGATTTGACCTGTGCCTGCCCGCCGACGATCCCGGCACCCTCCCGGTCCTGTTGCGCTCCAGCGAAGATTTCGGCGAGTGGACCCGGCTGGGACTGGTCGGCGGCGCCGCCGGTGGCATCGAGATGACGATCGGCTCGCTGTTGCACGCCACCAAGATGCCCCTGCGCGGGCTGCTGATGAGCAGCCTGCAGGGCGCCATGATGACGTTTGCCTGCTTTGGCCTCGCCCAGCCCGGGCGGGTCATCTGGGTGCCGTTTATTTCCGCGGGCCTGAAGGCGCTGTCTCCGGCCGGCAGCCGGGTGCGTCCGATGATCGCGATCAGCATGCAGGGGTTGCTCTATGGCGGCAGCGTCCAGATTTTGGGATTCAACGCGCCGGCCGTCGCGCTCGGCGGGTTGCTGGTCGGGGCTTGGTCCGCCCTTCAGGGCTTTTTCCTGCAGTACCTCCTGATGGGCGATGATCTTTTCCGCGCCTATGACGCGGCCGTGCTCTGGATGGCCAACCGTTGGGATCTCACCGCGCCCAGCCTGCCTTGGCTGGTGACGGCCTGGGCGATCTTCTGCGGCCTGTTCGCCGGCGGGGTCGCCGTCGCGGCTTGGCGTTGGCGCTCTCCGCCGGCGGCGCTCAAACGCTTGATCGAAAAGGAGCCGGTACCCGCACGACAAGGCAAGGCCGGCAAATGGCAGGACCTCGCCCACTGGCAGTTCTGGCTCCCGCTCGTCATTGTCAGCCTCATCTTGCTGGCCACCGGACACACGTGGGAAAACGTGGCGTGGCTCGGTTTGCGCTTTGTGGCCGTGGGCTTTGTTCTCGTGACCGTGGTCTCGCTACTGCGTCCGGCCCGCTGGGCCGAAACGCTGCGCCGGCACGGTTGGTGGGGACCCGCCCTGGCAATGAGCGGGGCGATGAGCCGGCACCAGTCCGCCAAGAAGTAGCCGCCGTCGGGACGCTTATGGCGGCCCTTGCTCAAGACTTCGCTGGCCTGCTTCCGTGGCCCTGACCGAACCAAGCCGGCTCCGGCCCGGCAACCGAACCCAGTGCACAAAAAAGCCGGCGACCCGTGGGATCGCCGGCTTGGTAAAAGGTTCTCCGCTTACTTCCAGTTGAGAATCAGACTGGTGAAGTAGGTCGTGTCGAGGCGGTCGACACCCGCCGGCGGAATGCTCTGGTAGTCGTTGGCGACACCCAGACGCAGCTTCCAAAGCGCGGCCGTGAGCGGAAGTTCGAACGCCGTCTCGTGACGCACGCGGTAGTTGCCAAAATCCTTGAAGGCAGGCGTGTAGGTCAGGGAATTCGTCATCTTCGAGTTGCCGAACGTGTAGCTGTGCAGGAAGGCGATGTCCAGGCCCAGGGAGCTGAACTTGGTATTGTTGGAGTAGGTCTCGTACAGGTAACCCGTACCCAGACGGAACTCGAGATCCTGCTGCTCCTTCTTGATCAGCTTGCGGCTGAAACCGAAGCCGCTGGAGGAGCGGAGATCGAGGGCCTTGATCTTGTCCTTCTCGATTGAGCTGCGGACGTACCAACCGTTGTCCGGCGAGAAGAACGAGGAGTAGTCCACGCCGCCGAACTGGCGGTCGGCGGTCTTGACGCCATTGTCCTGCGCGCGCTCGGCTGAGGCGGAGAAGATCAGCTTGTCCTGGTTGCTGGCCAGAGTGGCCTTGAAGCCGAAGGCGGCACCGAACTTTTCGCTGGCTCCGGTGCGACCGGCGATGGCGACGGAGGCCTCGTAGGCCCATTTGCGCGCGGCCTTCTCGGCTTCGAGCTTCGCGGCCCGGACGCTCGGGCTGTCCGCACCCTGACGCCAGACGGCGGTGACTTGGGCGGTGCCCGCGGTCATCTCGCCATTGGCAGCCGCGACCTTGATGCCGGCATCGGTGGCCTGCACCTGGCCCAGCACTTCGGAACCGCTGGCCAGACCGACATTCACGGCCTCGTCGGTGGAAAATGACTTAACCGCCGCCTGGGCGATCTCGATCGTGCCGGCAAAAGCCGTCTCGACCTTGAGCTTGCCACCATTGGCAGCGAGAATCTTGCCTTTGATGACGGAGCCATCATTGAGCTCGACCCGGTCGGCCGAAGCGTTGGTCGCCAGCAGCGCCAGAGTGACCAGGCTGACAATTTTACGGAGCGTTGGATTGATCATAGGTTTGCCAACGAAGCAGGCCCCGGGGTGCAAATCAACCGGAAATAAGCGGTCTCATCCCCGGCTTCCGGATTGCGACCGGACCGGCCTTCGGATCATCTGTTCCCATGCCCATTCGCCCCTGGTTTCCCACCTTCCTCTACCATGAGCCCTTGCAGAAGTCGGGGTTGACCAGGTTCAACGCCGAGCTCGCCGACGAATGCCGCAACCTGCGGGAATACGATGCCTCCGGACGTCGCTGGTCTGCCAAGAACTACCCGGGCGGCTACACTTCGTACGCTTCCCTCAACCAACTGCACAAGTTTTCCTCCACGTTTGCAGGTCTGGAGAAAAAGCTGACGGGCCACGTGCGCCGCTTTGCCGCCAAGCTCGACATGGACCTGCGGCGCCGTGAGATCCACATGACCGACTTCTGGGTGAACATCATGCCGGAGCACGCCGCCCACAGCCTGCACCTGCACCCGCTCGCGTTCATCAGCGGCACCTATTACGTCGTCACCCCGCCCGGCTGCCCGGGATTGAAGTTTGAAGACCCGCGTCTCAGCCGGTTCATGGCCGCCCCGCCCAAATTGCCGGATGCCCGGCCGGCGAATCGCACCCACCTCACCTATCCGGCCAAAGCCGGCCATGTGATCCTCTTCGAGAGCTGGCTCCGCCATGCGGTCGCGGCGAACCGCACCTCCGCCGAGCGGATCAGTGTGAGTTTCAATTATAACTGGAGCTGAGAGCCCGGGCCCGGTCCGACCCCACCCACCCAACAGGCCGAGCCCCGGCGCGCATCTTCGGGGGCGATTGGAAGGAAGATTACTCGCAACCTTTCGCGATTTTGGGCGTCTGATCGCGAGCATGTTTCCTCTCGTTTTCACGGCTGTCCGCCAGCCGCTGCCTCTCCTCTTGCTTCTGACCTGCCTCATCACGGCGGGTTGCGCCACCGAGAATCGCCCCCGACGCGGTCCCGGCGCCCGCCAACCGATGCCCACCTTGGAGGGCAAGGAAACCTTTTTTGCGGGACGCATCACCGCCGAGGTACAGATCGGCGCCATGGCCGGCTTCGAACGCCCCGGCGCGAGCAACCAGGACGGTGCCGAAGAGTCCGCGCGTCCGGGTCGGCGGCGCAGTGGCGGGATGGGAGGGGACATGGGAGGCGGACCCGGCGGCCACGAACGGGAACAGGACGGCACTGAGCGCCCAAGACCCTCCAGGCCCCGGATGCAGGGAGACGGTTCACCGCCGGTGGCCATTCACCTTCGCCTGACCAACGAGAGCACTGGACCCGTCGACGTTGAAATCACCGATTTCAATTCGGCCCTGGGCAACTTCGCCGTGCAGCCCTCGCACCTGGTTCTGGCGCCCTCCCAATCGCTGGAAGTGGAACCCATGGGCTCTCAACTGGCGAATGATGCCACCTCCGGAGAAATCTCCCTCTCGCTCCGGCTGGACGGAGTGAAGGAAACCAAGATCCTCACCGTCCAGGCCAAACCCGCATCGCCGGCCGCACCGGCAACAAACTAGCAAGCCTGCGCGGCGAAAATGCAACCGGTCAGGAATTGTTGTCCGGCGCCGGACAGAAACCACCGAGGTCCTGGATCTCGTCGGAGGGAAACACCAACAGGCCACGCGCGCCCTGGCCCAGCGAGCAACGGAGCATCGCCCGGGCAACCGCGTCGGCCCGGATCGCCCGGTATTTCCTGAGCCGCCCCAGCAGCAAAGGCTCCACCAGCCAGAGCCCGGCCGCCAGCCAGCGCTCCCCCCGTCGCGGCTGGCTCCGTTTCCCGAGCAACAGGCTGGGTTGGAAAACGGCCAGCGTCTCAAAACCCAACACCGCGAGCGCGACCTCGGTCTCTCCTTTCACGCGATTGTAGAAAAACCGTGAGTCAGGATCCGCCCCCAAGGCCGAGACCAGGAAGAACCGCCGGGCCCCCAGGCGGCGCGCCGTCCAGGCAAACGCCAACACCGCCGCATGGTCCACCGCCCGGAACTTCTCGCGGGAACCGGCCGCCCGCAGGGTCGTGCCGAGACAACAGAAGGCATCATCACAGCGCTGACCCGCGAGCACGCCGTCCAGCGCGGCAAAATCCACGACGACCTGCCGCAGCTTGGGATGACGCGCATCGGGACTCTCCCGCCGGCCCAATGAGACCACCTGGTCATACTCCGGCGCGGCGAGCAATTGCTCGAGCAGGGAGCGACCGACCAGTCCGCTGGAACCGGCGATGAAGGCGACAGACATCCCGCCACCATGGCCTTTCCGCTCCATCCCGAAAGCGGGAAATCCGGTCAAAGGTTACAAATTTTGCAGAACCTGCCGGTTGCCCACGCCCTGAAACGGGAGTATCCTACCTCCATGAAAACGGTGGAGCTCAGTGACGAGACTCACGCCGCTCTGCTGCGACTCGCATCGGCGCAACACCTCACCCCGGCGGAGCTGATTGCCTCCATGTTGGACGCGGAACGTGCCGGCTTGGCGGGCGACAGTCTCCTGTCTTATCTCACCGGTCCGGAGTTCAACCGCGAGTCCGGCCCGGATGAACGCTATCTTGATCTCCTCGGCTGGTGCGCCCGGAACCACGCGGCCGACTTCGCCGACTTTGTGTCCCACCAGGAAAGCGGTCGGCGCTACCTGGCCTGGCATCGCGCCGAAATCAACGAGGCGCGCGCCCGCAACCAGGCCCGGCAGATTGGCGGCACGCAGTATTGGGCGGTGATGACCCTCGACCTGGCCGGCCGGCGCCGGTTTCTGTGCCGTCTCCTCGAGTTCATCGGCTGCCATGACGAGACCGTGGCCCGCGCCGGCGAGTCCATCGACCCGCCCGCTTCCGTCGGGAACCTCCGCCTGCACGGAACGTAGACCCGGCCAGAAAAGGGATTGTCCCGGCCGCCTCCGACGGCTCAACTGCCCGGGTGAGCAATCCCGTTCCCACGCCGGAAAAAAAGCGCCGCGACTTTCGGAATTTCTTCCAGTCCGTGGGCTACGCGATCGAAGGTTTCTGGGCCGCGCTGAAGCACGAGCCCTCCTTCCGCGAGGACCTGCTCTTTGTGGCCATCCTCACCCCGCTGGCCGTCATTCTGCCGGTGAACGCGGTTTCCACCGCGGTCATGATCGCCTCGCTTTTCCTGATCGTCATCGCGGAGCTGCTGAACTCGGCCGTCGAATGGACCATCGACGACATTTCCTTGGAAAAACGCCCGTTCGCCAAGCGCGCGAAGGACATGGGCAGCGCCGCGGTCTTCCTCGCCTACATCAACTGCATTGTCGTGTGGGGTCTGATTCTGTATTCCAACTGGGGGCGCATCGCCACGCTCCAGTTCCTCACCTGGCCGCCCCCCTTTCTGCCCTGATCCGCATCGGGGCACGGGAAGCGCCCACGGACGGCGGGCTCAGCGCATGCGGCCGAAGAAGAACGCCGCAAAGCCAACCATGACCAGGTTCGGCAGCAAGGCCGCCCAGAGCGGCTCCAGCGCCCCGTTGTTGCCCAGAATGGTGCGGATGCCGATCAAAACGTAATAGACCGCAAACAGGCCGATGGACTTCGAGACGCCGACTGCCGGGCTCACGCGCACCCCGGACACGGCAAAGGGAATGGCGATGGCGATGATGATCAGCGGCCCGATGGTGTCGGCGAGCAGGCTGTAATACCGCACCTCGTAGGCTGCGAGCTTCGGACTGTGCTCGGACGAGAAATGGTCGGTGATGCGTTGCAGCTCGTTGAACGAGAGTTCGCCCGACTTGCGGTCGATCAGCAGCATCAAGGCGGGATCCTCGTTGAAATGGGGCACGGTCTTCTTGTCGAAGGTGACCGTCCGCATGATCTCGCCCAGCTCCGGATCAAACCAGATCTCGCGACCGTCCCGGAAGGTCCAGGCCTGGCGCTCCGGGTCGTAGACTCCTTCCCGGGCCATGATCCGGGTCTTTTCCCGACGCTGCGGATCGAGCTCGGAAACCGTGACCCCGTAGGCTTTCTGCGTGTGGCGGCTGAAGCGGTTGATGAACCACATGCGGTGCTGCGGCTGGTTGTCGAACGTCACGCTGCTGACGAGGCTGAGCGTGTCGCCATCGCTGGTTTTCGAGGCCGCCCGCAGCTCGAAGCCGTCGAGCAGGCTGCGCGAGGTTTCCACCGACCAGGGCACGACCTTGGCGTTCAAGAGCAGCGTGACGCCGCAGAGCAGCACGCCCATGATCCAAAGCGAGCGGGTCGCGGAGAAAATGTTCATGCCCGCCGCGCGCATCGCCGTGAGCTCGTTGTTGCGGTGCATCTTGCCCAGCACGAAAAGCAGCGACATGAGCATCGAGATACGCAGCACCGCCGTCAGGTTGCTCGGCATGAGGGTGGCATAATAGTACAGGATGTCGCCAAAACCCACGCCCAGCTGGATCAGATCGCGCAGGTTGTCATAGAACGCGATGATGAGCAGCAGGCCCATGGTGGCACCCAGCAGCAGGCCCAGCATGGTCAGCCATTCGCGCAGAAGATAACGGTCGAAGAGGTTCAACAGGGCATCAGACAACCGATCCGTCCCTTGGTGGCAAAGCCGAATCGGTCCGTCCGTCGGATGAAATATCATCAGAAGGAGTTTGCGCGACCGGGGCTTTGCCCTTTCATCCCCGCATGGCAAAAACCCCTGAGGCGTGGAGTTCCCGTTTAGGTGTCATCCTGGCCGTGGCGGGCAGCGCGGTTGGACTCGGAAATTTCCTGCGCTTCCCGGGCCTGGCGGCCCAGTACGGTGGCGGGGCGTTCATGATCGCCTATTTCATTTCCCTGCTCCTGATCGGCATCCCGATCGGTTGGGCGGAGTGGACCATGGGACGCAAGGGCGGCATCGCCGGTTTCCACTCCTCCCCGGGCATCTTCTACAGCATCGTCCGGCACCCGCTCGGCAAATACCTCGGCGTCTTCGGCTTCATCGTGCCGGTGATGGTGTACATGTACTATGTGTACATCGAGGCTTGGTGCCTGGGCTACGCGCTCAACGCCGCGACCGGCACCTTCAGCCAGCCGGGCACCGACTTCGGCGCGTTCTTCAGCCGTTTCACCGGCGCCAATGAGGATGGGGCCTCGATCCAGTTCGGGCTCCACGACGTCGGCATCTTCGTGGTCCTGGTCTATGTGCTGAATTTTTTCTTCATCTACCGGGGCATCAACAAGGGCGTGGAACTCGTCTGCAAGTGGGGCATGCCCGTGCTGATCGCCATCGCCCTGATCATCCTCGGCCGGGTCCTGACGCTCGGCACGCCCGATGCCACCAAGCCCGACCAAAGCGTGATCAACGGCCTGGGTTACATGTGGAATCCCGCCAAACCGGTGGTCGAGCGGCAGGTCAACGGCCAGTGGACGACAGTCGAGATCCTCGTCAACGACCAGCTCGCGGAGACCCGCCGTGCCACCCTCGCCACCGACGGTTCGGAGCGCATCGCCACCCCGTCCATGATCACCAACCTGCGCAACCCACAGCTCTGGCTGGCGGCCGCGGGCCAGATCTTTTTCTCCCTATCCGTCGGCGTCGGCGCGATCATCACCTATGCCTCGTACCTGCGCCGCAAGGACGACGTCGTGCTCAGCGGGCTCACCGCCGCCTCGGCCAATGAGTTTTGCGAAGTCGGCCTCGGCGGCCTGATCACGGTGCCCGCCGCCTTCGTCTTCCTCGGCGCGGCCGGCATCATCGGACAGGGCACCTTCGCCCTCGGCTTCAATGTGCTGCCCTTTGTCTTCTCGCACATGCCGGCGGCCGACTTCTTCTCGACGATCTTCTACCTCCTGTTGTTCCTCGCGGCCATCACGAGCTCGCTGTCGATGCTGCAACCCGGCATCGCCTTCTTCGAAGAAGGCCTCGGGCTCACCCGCAAACCCGCCATGATTTTGCTCGGCCTGCTGACCGCCATCGGCACGGCCCTCATCTGGTGGTTCTCCAAGGACCTGAAGGCCCTCGACACGATCGATTTTTGGGTCGGCACCGTCGGCATCTTCCTCGGTGGCGCGGTCCTGATCATCGTCTTCAGCTGGGTCATCGGCATCGACGAGGGCATCAGGGACGCCCATGAAGGATCCGAGATGCGCATCCCGGCCATCTACAAGCCGATCATGAAGTACGTCACCCCCCTCTACCTCGCGGTGATTTTCATCATGTTCCTGCTCGCCAATGTCTTTGGCTGGAACTTCGCCTTCGGCGCCGATGCCCGCTTCAACCCAACCGGGTATGTCACCGATCTGGTCGGCCCCAACCCCAGCGGTTCGGCCCGGCTCACCTTCGGCTTTATCGTCACCTCGATCATCTTTGTGTGCATGCTCATCCAACAGGCCGGCAAACGCTGGGACAAAGCCGCCCATAAATCCCGGGGGAAACAATCATGACAACAGGCGGCTGGCTAACCATGATCCTTTCGGTCGGTTTCGTCACCGGCCTCTTTGTCTATTGCGTCTGGCGCGTCCTTTTCGGTCCGCACCCGAAACACGAACTGGGCCATATCGAGCCGCTGCACGAGGATCAGGTCGACGATCACTGAGACCGCGCACCCTATTCTCCCGCTTGATTTTTTCGGGAGCCCGCTAATATAGCGGGCTCTTTTGTTTTTTCCTCTCAACCTCCGTACATCCCTATGTCCACCACCACACCGCAAAAGTTCGAGTTCCAGGCTGAGATCAAACAGCTCCTCGATATCGTCATCCACTCGCTCTACACGGAAAAGGAAATCTTCGTCCGTGAACTGGTGTCCAACGCCTCCGACGCGCTCGAGAAGCTTCGTCACCTGTCGTTGACCGAGAAGGACATCCACGACGGCGACGCCCCGCTCGAGATCACCATCACGACCGACGAGAAGGCCAAGACCATCACGATCCAGGATACCGGTCTGGGCATGACCCGGGCGGAGCTGATCGAGAACCTCGGCACCATTGCCCACTCCGGTTCCAAGCAGTTCCTCAAGGCTCTCGGCGAGGGCGGCGCCAAGAACTCCAACCTCATCGGCCAGTTCGGCGTCGGTTTCTACTCCGCCTTCATGGTCGCCAAGTCCGTCAAGGTCTACTCGCACTCCTGGCGCAGCGCCGAACCCGGGCATGTCTGGACCAGCGACGGCTCCGGCTCCTACGAGGTCGAGGAGGTCGCCGACCAGCGCCGCGGCTGCAAGATCGTGGTCGAGCTCAAGGACGAGTGCGACGAGTTCGCCAAGGACTGGCGCATCAAGGACATCCTCACCCGCTACAGCGCCTTTGTCGGCTTCCCCGTCACGCTCAACGGCAAGAAGCTCGAGACCGTCCAGGCCCTCTGGCTCCGGTCGAAGAACGAGATCAAGGACGAGGAATACACCGAGTTCTACAAGTTCCAGGCCCACGCCACGGACGATCCGCGCTACCGCCTGCATTTCTCCGCCGACGCCCCGCTGGCCATCAACGCCCTCGTCTTCGTGCCGCAGGAGAACACCGAAAAACTGGGCTTCGCCCGCCTGGAGCCCTCGGTTTCGCTCTATTGCCGCAAGGTCCTGATCGACGCCAAGCCCAAGGACCTCCTGCCCGAGTGGCTGCGCTTCATGAAGGGCGTGATCGACAGCGAGGACCTCCCGCTGAACATCTCCCGCGAGACCATGCAGGACAAGGCCCTGCTCGACAAACTCGGCAAGGTCATCACCAAGAAATTCCTGAAGATGCTGGAGGAAGAGGCCACCGCCCGCGCCGACGCCTACAACGAGTTCTACAAGGAATTCGGCATCTTCCTCAAGGAAGGCGCCGCCCTCGACTTCACCCACAAGGAGCAGATCGTGAAACTGCTCCGCTTCGAGTCGTCGCTCACCGAGAAGGGCAAGACGACCTCGCTCGCCGAGTACGTCTCGCGCATGAAGGACGGCCAGAAGGAGATCTATTATCTCGTCGCCCTCAACCGCGAGGCCATCGAGTCAGGTCCGTATCTCGAAGGCTTCAAGGCCCGAAACATCGAGGTGCTCTTCTGCCACGAACCCGTGGACGAATACGTCTTCAACAATGTCCGCGAGTTCGAGGGCAAGAAGTTCCTCGCCGCCGACCACGCCGACGTGAAGCTCGACGACGTGCCGCAGCAGGGCGAGGCCCTGTCGGAAGCCGAGGTCAAGGAGCTGACCAAGTGGCTGCAGGAAACCCTCGGCACCCAGGTCTCCGAGGTGAAGGCCTCCGACCGCCTCGTCGGTTCCCCCGCCCTCGCGACCAATGCCGACAAGTTCATGACCGCCCAGATGCGCCGCATGATGAAGGCCATGAAGAAGGGCGACGAGCCCGAGGCCCCGGTGAAGGTCAACCTCGAGATCAATCCGCGTCACGCCGTCATCAAGAAGCTCGCGGCCCTCCGCGGCACCAATGCCGAGAAGGCCGAGCTGGTGGCTGAGCAGCTGCTCGACAATTCCCTCATCGCCGCCGGCCTGATGGAAGACCCGAGCCGCATGATCGCCCGGCTGAACAAGCTCCTGGAATCCGTTTGATCCGCAAAAAGGCGGGGCCGCCTGGCCCCGCCTTTTTTATGCCTAGACCCCGTCAGCGGGATTAATGCAGCCCAAAACCGTCGGGTCAGCCCTACTGCTTCTTGATGCCGACGTATTCGAGAAAAGCGTCCTGCGAACGCGGACGGCCGAGGAACTTCTCCACCGACTCGCCGACATCCCGGGTGTTGCCCGGACCGTAGATTTCCTGGCGCAGGCGGCGGCCGGTTTCCACGTCGAAAAAGCCATTGGGGGCTTTCTTGAAGATGCTGGCCATGTCGAAGGCCATGACGTTCGACCAGAGGTAGCCGTAGTAGCCGGCGTCGTAACCCGTCAGGTGCCCGAAGTAGGCGACAAACGCCGTGTTCGGATCCCTCACCATGGTGACGCGGGCAAAGACGTCGTTGCTCAGCTTGACCACATCCGCCTTCCAGGCCTCGTCCACCGGCAGGGTGTGGAAGGTCATGTCAACCAACCCGAGGGCGAGCTGCCCGCGGTTGAAGCGCCCGGCGGTGGCCTGACGCGCCCGGATCATCGCTGCAATCGTCTCGGCCGGGATCTTCTTGCTCGGGTCGCGGTAATCGGCGGCAAAGGTGTCGAGCACGTCCTTGTCCCACACCCAGCTCTCCAGCATCTGCGACGGGGCCTCGACGAAGTCGCGCGGGACGGACAACATGCCGACATAGTGCGCCCGGCTGAGCACGTTGTGCATCACGTGGCCAAACTCGTGGAACAAGGTCTCCACATCACCGTGCTTGAGCAGGGAAGGCTTGTCCGCCGACGGCGGCGGGAAATTGCAGATCAGCGCGGCCAGCGGCAGCTCAAATTTCCCATCGGCCAGGACGTGGCCCTGCTGCTGCGGGAAATTGGCAAAGTGGTTGTACTTCCCCTCGCGCGGAAACATATCGAGGTAGAACTGGCCGAGCAGTTCCTTCGTGGCGGAATCCTCGACCACGAACAGCTTCACCCCCGGGGCCCACGTGTAGGGCGGCTCCACTTCGGTGAACTTCAGGCCGAAAATCTTCTGATAGATCGCAAACATGCCGTTCAACACGGACTCATAGGGAAAATAGACCCGCAGTGCCTCGGTATCGACCGAGTACTTTTCCTTCTTGAGACGGTCGGTGTAGTATCCGGTGTCCCAGGGATCCAGCTGGACATCGGGCTGGCCCAGATGGGCGGCCTTCATCAGGCGCAAGGCTTCGGTTTCCTCCGCGAACTTCGGCTCGAGGCCTTCCACGAGATCATTCTCGAACTTGAGCACGGCGGCACCGGTCTTGGCCATCTTGACCTCGGTCTTGTAGTCGGCCCAGGTGGCGTACCCGAGGCGCTGCGCAATCTCGGCCCGCAGCGCGACGATCTTGGCCAGCACCGGGATGTTCTTGTCCCGGGCCAGCGTGTTGCGAGCCAGGTAGACCCGGCGGCGGACCTCGGGATTGTCAGCATGCGAGGACACCGCCTGGAGATGCCAGGTGATGTTGGCCATCACGCGGTAGGTGCCGTCCGCTTGCTTGACGCCGGGGCTTTCCAGAAATGTGGCCGCCACACCCTTCATTTCCTCGGCGGTGAAATCCAACGGGGCGCGGGCCTCGTTGATGTTGATGTCATATTGCTGGCAGAGCTCGGTCAGCACTTTGCGCAATTCCTCCACCCGCTTCCGCTCGGCCAGGGGCAGCGCGAGACCGGCCCGGCGATACTCGCGCAACGTGAACTCCACCAGGCGCTGCTGTTCGGCATCGAGTTTGGGTTTGGTGTCCGCATAGGCCTGCAGCACCTTGAAGATATCCTCGCGGTAATCCAACCCGATGCCCCACGCATCGATCCGGTTGCCCTGCTCGCGCGCCATGTCGCGCATGGCCTTGTCCGGATGGGTTTCCGCCAGGGTGCCGATGTGGTTGCCGGAGATTCCGGCCACATAGGTGATGTCATCATAAGCCGCAAACGTGCTGGCAAAGGTGGCCTTGGCCGGGTCTTGGGCGACCAGCGCGGCGAGCGCGTCATTCGCTGTCTTCAGGGCGGCATCCGTGTAGCTGACGATCGCCTCCGGCGTCAGGGGATAATCAGGCACGCGCAACACCTGGTTGGCCTGACCGGCCTTGGCCTGAAAAGTCGCATAGGCCGCGATATCGGCAGCCCGGGCAGGCAGGGGGACAATGCCGGCTCCCAGCAGGAGGACGGCCAGAGGACGAAGGGTAGACGGGATCTTCATAAGGTGGAAGCTGGCGGGTCAGTGCGGTGACTGATAACAGGTTTGGATGAACGGAATTGCAGCCGGTTTGGCCGGCGATTTGGACGCGGCACCGGAGTGAAGCCTGATTGCGCCCCTGCTCAAGTCACATTTATGACATTAGGCTCGCATCGAGTCACGGGAGCACGTTTTTTCATGGTTTCACCGCCTCCCGGTGAAGTTCCTCACAACGTCTGCCCATGCGGGATTATTTCATCCGAAGATTTCTTCTTATTCCACCCACGCTGCTGGGGATCACGCTGATTGTGTTTCTGATCACGCGGGTCGTGCCAGGCGGCCCCTTGGAGCGGGCCATCATGGAAATGCAGCAGGCCGACATGTCGTCCGGCCGGGGAGCCGGCGCCGCCGGCGGCAACATGGCCCTGTCGGAGGAACAGCTGAACCAGCTGAAGGCCTACTACGGGTTCGATAAGCCCGCCCTCGTCAGCTACGGCCTCTGGCTGGGCAAGATCGTGCGGGGCGACCTGGGATCCTCCTACCGCTACAACGAACCGGTCTGGCACATCATCCGCGATCGCTTCCCGGTCTCCCTGTTCTACGGCCTGATCACGCTGGTCATCACCTACTCGATCTCCATTCCCCTGGGCATCCTCAAGGCGATCAAGCACCGCACCCTGCTGGACAACACCACGTCCGTTTTTATCTTCATGGGCTACGCCGTGCCCGGGTACGTGCTCGGCGCTCTTCTGCTGCTCTTTTTTGCCGCCCGCCTGCCGTGGTTTCCGATGGGAGGATTCACCAGCACGGAGTTCGCCGACCTCTCGGCCTGGGGCAAGGCCGTCGACCTGGCCCGTCATGCCGTGTTGCCGCTGGCCTGCTACCTGGTCGGCAGCTTCGCCGTGACCACGCTGCTGATGAAGAACAACCTGATGGACAACCTCGCCGCGGACTACATGCGCACCGCCGTGGCCAAGGGCGTGTCCTTCCGTCAGGCGGTGGTCCGCCACGCCCTGCGCAACTCCCTCATCCCGATCGCCACCACCTTCGGCCAGAACATCACGCTGCTGGTGTCGGGCTCGTTCCTGATCGAAACCATTTTCGACATCAACGGCTTCGGGTTGCTCGGCCTGACCTCCATCTTCGACCGCGATTATCCCGTGGTCATGGGCATCATCTTCCTGGCCAGCTTGCTGCTGCTGCTGGGCAACATCCTCTCCGACGCCCTCGTCGCCCTCATCGATCCTCGCATCCGCTTCAAATAATCCCGAGCGATGGTTTTCAATCCCCTCACCGTCCGCAAACTCCGCCGCTTCCGCTCGATCAAGCGGGGCTACTACTCGTTCCTGATCCTCACCGGGCTGATCGTGCTGTCCTTTTTCGGGGAACTGCTGGTCAACAACCGGGCGCTGATCGTGCGCCATGACGGCCATTGGTATTTCCCGACCTACGGGTCCAACTTGCCCGGCACCACGTTCGGCTACGACTACACCTACGAGACCAACTACCGCGATCTCCAGGCCCGCCTGCGCACCGAGAACAAGGGCGACTGGGTGCTGATGCCGCCGGTCACCTACAGCCCCAATGAGAACACCTCCTTCGAGGGCGTCTTCAAACCGGCGCCCCCGTCCTGGATGGGCGGGCCTCCCGGTCACTGGCTGGGCACCGACACCACCGGCCGCGACATCTTTGCCCGGCTCTTCTACGGCATCCGCATCGCGATCCTGTTCTCCCTCTCCTTCATGGTGCTCACCTACCTCGTGGGCATCACCATCGGCTGCCTGATGGGGTATTACGGCGGCGTCTTCGATCTCATCGTGCAACGCCTGATCGAGATCTGGTCGAACATCCCCTTCCTCTACATGGTGATCATCTTGTTCTCCGTGATCCCCTCGACCTTCAGCATTCCCGTGCGCATCGGGCTGCTCCTCGTCGTGATGGTGCTCTTCTCGTGGACGTCGATGACCTACTACATGCGCACGGCCACCTACCGGGAAAAAGCCCGTGACTACACCGCCGCCGCCATCGTGCTGGGCGCCGGTCCCGGCCGCATCATTTTCAGCCATATTCTGCCCAACACTATTTCGACGATCGTCACCTTCATCCCGTTCACCGTGGCCTCGGCCATCACGGCCGTCACGGCCCTCGACTTTCTCGGTTTCGGTCTGCCCCCGCCGACCCCGAGCATGGGGGAACTCCTGAAGCAGGGGACCCAGACTCTCACGACCGCCCCGTGGATCGTCTCCAGCGCTTTCACGTCGCTGGTTTTTATTCTCATCCTCGTTACCTTCATCGGCGAAGCCGTGCGCGAGGCCTTCGATCCCAAGAAATTCACCACTTACCAATAAGCCCATGACGTTCACCTCATCTTTCCGTCCCATCGCCGCCCTCCTGCTGGGCACCGCCCTGCTCGCCCTCAGTGGCTGCGGCAAAAAGGAAACCGCCAGCACCGAGCCCAAGAAGGACGCTCGCGACGAGGCCAAGGCCTTTTACGCCGCTCATCCGGAATTCTTCAAGTTCAAGACCCCGGCCGACATTCCGGCGAACCTCGAATGGGAAGACGGCATGGACCTCCCGGAGTTCGCCGACCCAGCGGCCAAGCGGGGCGGCACCTTCAACTGGTGGATCCAGGATTTTCCCCGCACGCTGCGTTTTGTCGGCCCGGATTCCAACGGCAGTTTCCGTCCCTGGATTCTCGATGACAATGTGATGCAGTTCGCCCGCCGCCACCCCAACGAGACCGGTTTGTCCAAGAATGGCTTCCGCTATTTCCCCGGCATCGCCGACCGATGGGCCCTCGACCGCGCCAACAAGACCGTCTACGTCCACATCAATCCCGCCGCCCGCTGGTCCGACGGTCCGCCGATTACGACGGACGACGTGTTCTTCGGACACTTCTTCTACCGCACGAGCTACATCAAGGCCCCGTGGTACAACAATTACTACACCACCAAATTCGCCAGCCTGACCCGGTTCGACGAGCACACCTATGCCCTGCAGTTTCCCGAGCTGCGTCCGGACATCCTAAGCCAGACCCTGGAAAGCGAGCCCACGCCGGCCCACTTCTTCGCCGAGCTCGGGGATGATTTTCCCGAGCGGTATCAGTGGCGCAATGTCCCGACCAGCGGCCCGTACATCGTGACCCCCGAGGGACTCGACAAGGGCCGCGCGGTCACCCTCACCCACATCAAGAACTGGTGGGCGCAGGACCTGAAATTCTGGCGCTATCGCAACAACCCCGACCGCATCCGCCTCAGCGTCATCCGCGACAATGCCAAGGCCTTCGAAGCCTTCCGCAAGGGCGATATCGACTTCTTCGACCTGCGCCTGGCCGAGGACTGGTACGACAAGCTGCCTGACACGGCTCCCGAGGTCCGCGATGGCTACATCCAGAAAATGAAATTCTACAACGACATCCCCCGTCCCACCTATGGCCTGTGGATGAACCGCAACAAGCCCCTGCTCGACAATCGCGACATCCGCATCGGCATCCAATACGCGATGAACTGGGAACTGGTGATCTCCAAGTTCTCGCGCGGCGACTGGAGCCGTATGCAGACCGCTTCCGATGGCTTCGGGGAGTTCACCCACCCGACCTTGCGCGCGCGCACCTTCTCCGTCGACCAGGCTCTCGCCAGTTTTGCCAAGGCCGGTTTCACCAAGCGCGGCCCGGATGGCATTTTGGTCAACGACGCCGGACAGCGCCTCTCCGTCCAGGTCACCACTGGCTATGAGCATTACAAGGACCTGCTCACGATCTTGCAGGAGGAAGCCCTCAAGGCCGGTCTCGACCTGCGGGTCGAGGTGATCGACCGCACGGCGGCCTTCAAGAAGGCCCAGGAAAAGAAACACGAGATCATGTTCTCCGCCTGGAACGTCTCGCCGGAAATGTTTCCCCGCTATTGGGAGACGCTCCACTCGGCCAACGCCTTCGACGACGCCTTCCTGCCCGACGGTTCCGTCAACCCCAAGCGCCAGGTCAAGACCCAGACCAACAACTTCCAGGAGATGGCCAACCACGAGTTGGATCTGCTCATCGAGGCCTACGACAAGTCCGCCGACATCGCGAAGATGAAGGAACTGGCCTTCAAGATCGAGGAGATCAATTACGAGGACGGTTCCTTCAGCCCCGGCTTCGTCATCCCCTTCCAGCGGACCGGCCTTCAGCGCTGGCTCGGCGTACCCAAGGAGGGGAACGTCAAGATCAGCACCCAGTTCGAGGAATACCGCCTTTTCTGGGTCGATGAAGCCCTCAAGAAGGAAACCGAGGAGGCCCGCAAGTCCGGCAAGACCTTCCCCGCCGTCATCCGCACCCTCGACCAATACAAGGAAAAGTAAGCCACTCGCTCGTCCTGCCCGTGGCTAGGCCATCGGCTTTCCGTCCGGGCAACGACGGCCGCTCAGTCGCCCACCCTCCCATCGGTTCAACCCAGTTCAATCCCGCATGAAACCCTCCGCCTTCCCCACCCTCCTGCTTGTAGCCATCAGTCTGCTGCTGGGCGGATGCGGCGGGAAGGAATCGGGCAAGGCGGATGCCGGCAAGCCTGACGCCCTCGCCGAGGCCAAGGTCTACTACGCCGCCCATCCCGAGTTCTTCCACTTCAAGACCCCGGCGGATATCCCCGCCAACCTGAAGTGGGAAGACGGCATGGAACTGCCCGAGTTCGCCTCCCCCGAGGCCAAGCGCGGCGGCACGCTCAACTTCTGGGAGCAGGACTTTCCCCGCACCCTGCGGGCGGTCGGTCCCGACTCCAACGGCAGTTTCCGGACATGGATCCGCGACTACAACGCGATGAGCTTTGCCAACCGTCATCCGAATCTCACGGACCTGACCCCGGACGGGTTTCACTATTACCCCGGCATCGCCGACCGCTGGGCCCTCGACCGGGCCAACCGGACCGTCTACATCCACATCAATCCCGCCGCCCGCTGGTCGGATGGACCGCCGATCACGGCGGATGACATGATGTTCGCCTTCTTCTTCTACCGTTCGAGCTACATCAAGGCGCCCTGGTTCAACAATTTCTACGGGACCAAATACGCCGGCATCACGCGGTTCGACGACCACACCATCGCCATCCAGCTGCCCAAACTGCGCCCCGACATCTACTCGATCACCCTCGGCCTCGAGCCCGTGCCGGCGCACTTCTACCGCGAGCTGGGCGACGATTTTGCCGAGCGCTACCAGTGGAAATTCCCTCCCACCAGCGGCGCCTACGAGGTCCGCGAGGAGAACATCGAGAAGGGCTCCGCGATCACCCTCACGCACGTGAAGAACTGGTGGGCCCAGGACCTGAAGTTCTGGCGCCACCGCTTCAACCCCGACCGCATCCACCTGACGGTCATCCGCGACAGCCCGAAGGCTTTCGAGGCCTTCCGCAAGGGCGACCTCGATGTCATCGGCCTGCAACTGGCGCAGTACTGGTACGACAAGCTCCCGGACTCCGCTCCCGAGGTCGCGCAGGGTTACGTCCAGAAGATCAAGTTTTTCAACGACGTCCCCCGGCCGACCTACGGCTTTTGGATGAACCAGTCCAAACCCCTCCTCAACAACCGGGACATCCGCGTCGGCATCAACTTCGCCCTGAACTGGGATCTGGTGCTCAAGAAGTTTTCCCGCGGTGACTGGGTGCGCATGCAAACCACCTCCGACGGTTACGGCGACTTCACCCACCCCACCCTGCGTTCACGTCCCTTTTCCATTGATGACGCCCTGGCCAGTTTCGCCAAGGCGGGCTTCACCAAGCGCGGCCCCGACGGCATCCTTGTCAATGACGCCGGCGAGCGGCTCTCCGTGGAGGTCACCACCGGTTACGAAAACCTGAAGGACGTCCTCACCATTTTGCGCGAGGAAGCCCTCAAGGCCGGCCTGGAACTGCGCGTCGAGGTGCTCGACAACACCGCAGCTTGGAAGAAGACCCAGGAAAAGAAGCACGAGATCACCTTCACGGCCTTCAACGTCGGTCCCGAGATGTTCCCGCGCTACTGGGAGACCTATCACTCGGCCAACGCCTATGATCAGGCGTTTCTGCCCGACGGCTCCGTCAACCCGGCCCGCAAGGTCAAGACCCAGACCAACAACCTGCAGGTGATCGCCATCCCGGAGCTCGACCGGATGATCGAGGCCTACGACAAGTCAGAGAGCATTGATGAGATGAAGCAGATCGCCTTCAAGATGGAGGAACTGCTCTACGACGATGCCTCTTTCTGCCCGGGCTTCGACCTCACGTTCATCCGGAACGGGGCCTGGCGCTGGTTGGGCGTGCCCGCCGAAGGCAACGTCAAGATTGCCACCGATTTCTTTGAATACTCCCTCTATTGGATCGATGAGGATCTGAAAAAGGAAACCAAGGCCGCCATGGCGGCCGGCAAGACCTTCCCGCCGGCCATCCGCATCTTCGATCAATACAAGCCCCGGAACTAAACCGTGCCCGCCACTCCTCCAAAACCCATGACCGCCGATGCCCCCGTGCTGGAAGTACGGGACCTGGTCACCACCTTCGATACCGACTCCGGCCGCCTGACCGCCGTCGACGGCGTCAGCTTCCAGGTCCATCGCGGCCGTACCCTCGGCATCGTCGGTGAATCCGGCTGCGGCAAGAGCGTCACGGCCTTCTCCATCATGCGCCTGCTGCCGCAGCCCATGGGCCGGATTGCCGGCGGCCAGGTGCTCTTTGACGGCCAGGACTTGGTGCAGGTGCCCGCCGAAGACATGCTGAAGATCCGCGGCGGCCGCATCGGCATGATCTTTCAGGAGCCCATGACCGCCCTCAATCCGGTCCATACCATCGGCCGGCAATTGAGTGAGGTTTTTCTGCTGCATCGGACCAAGGACAAGCGGGCCGCCCTCGAAATGTCGGTCGAGATCCTCAGCAAGGTCGGCATTCCCTCGCCCGAGGTGCGCGTCGGTGAGTACCCCCACCAGCTTTCCGGCGGCATGCGGCAACGCGTGGTCATCGCCATGGCCCTCGCCTGCAAACCGGCTGTCGTCATCGCCGACGAGCCCACGACCGCCCTCGATGTCACCATCCAGGCCCAGATCCTCGAGCTGATGCAATCCCTGCAAAGCGAGATGGGCATGGCGATCATCCTCATCACGCACGATCTCGGCGTGATCGCCGAGATGTGTGACGATGTCGTGGTCATGTACGCCGGCCAGGTGGCGGAGACCGGACCGGTCGAGAAGATCTTCGCCTCCCCCAGCCATCCCTACACCCGTGGCTTGCTCGCCTCCATTCCGCGGCTGGAACACCAGCGGAAGTCCCGCCTCAGCGTCATCGAAGGTCTGGTGCCCTCGCTCGACCAGATGCCCCGTGGCTGCCGTTTCCAAAACCGCTGCCCCTTCCGCACCGCCGTCTGCGACCAGCCGCCACCCATCAGCCGGATCTCCCCGGACCATCAGGTCGCCTGCCATCGCTGGCAGGAACTACCCGCCTTCAAGCCATGACCCAGTCCGCCCCCGCCCCTTTGTTGGAAATCCGCGACCTCGCCATGCACTTCCCCGTGCGCGAGGGCGTCCTCCTGCGCGCCACGAAAAGCTGCAAGGCGGTCGACGGCGTCAACCTCGCGATCGCTCCCGGCGAGACCCTCGGCCTCGTGGGCGAATCCGGCTGCGGCAAATCCACGCTCGGCAAATGCGTCGTGCGCCTGCACCAGCCGACCTCCGGCCAGATCATTTTCCAAGGCAAGGACCTCGCCCATGAGCATGGCCGCGAGCTCAAGGCGCACCGCCGCCAGCTCCAGATGATCTTCCAGGATCCGGTCGAGTCGCTCAATTCCCGCCACACCGTCGGTGACATCGTGGCCGAGCCTTTCCTGATCCACGGGATGGGCGATGCGGCGTGGCGGCAACAGCGCGTGCGCGAGCTGCTCGCCCGCGTGGGCCTGTCCCCGGATGCGGCCACCCGTTTCCCCTTCGAGTTCTCCGGCGGCCAGCGCCAACGCATCGGCATCGCCCGCGCCATCGCCCTGGAGCCCAAGCTGATCGTCTGCGACGAACCGGTCAGCGCCCTCGATGTTTCCATCCAGAGCCAGGTGCTCAACCTCATGCTCGACCTGCAGCGCGAGATGCAGCTCAGCTATCTGTTCATCGCGCACAACCTGGCCGTCGTGAAGCACGTCTCCGACCGTATCGCCATCATGTACCTCGGCCGCATCGTGGAGCTGGCCGACGCCGAGACGATCTACCGCGCCCCGCGCCATCCCTACACGCGGGCCCTCATCTCGGCCATTCCCGAGCCCGACCCGACCCGCAACAAGCAGCGCATCGTGTTGCAGGGTGACGTGCCCTCGCCGATCAACCCGCCTTCCGGTTGTCCCTTTCACCCCCGTTGCCCCCACGCCACCGAACGGTGCAAGGCGGAGATTCCCGCCCTTCGGTCCGTCGGCGAAGCCGGCCAACAGATCTCCTGCCACTACGATCTTTAGGGCAAACGGGCCGAACTACGGTGACGGCAGCTTCGTCACCAGCAGCGTGCGGATTCGGTCACCTTCCAGGTCGATGACCTCACACCGGAGCCCCCGCGTTTCCACGGTGGCGCCTTCCGCAATCCGTCCACCCAGCTGCGTCGCCACCAGTGCGGCCAGCGTTGCCTCCGCCGTGTCATCCCGCCCCGGGAAATCGCGCATAGCGAGGAGCCGGGTCAACTTGCCGACGTCGTGACGCCCATCCACCAGCCATGATCCATCCGGCCGCTGGATCGCCGAGGGTTTCATTCTTTCCTCCGCGGTGGGGATTTCACCCACGATAGCCTCGAGCACATCGACCATCGTCACCAAACCGATCACCTCACCGCCGGTGCCGACCACGAGGGCGACGTGTTGACCTGCCTTCCTGAATGATTCCAGCAGCTGGGTGACGGTCTGCTCGGCCGATACCTGTAACGGCCGCGTCATGAGATCGGCCGTCCTTGCAGGCGCCCCGGCGGCGAGGTTGGCGTAGATCGACTTAACCGACAGCATGCCAACCACGTTGTCGCGGCTACCTTCGTAGACCGGAAAGTGGGAGTGCCCCGAAACGACGATCTTGTGCCAGATCGCCTCGTGGGAGTCGGCCTTGTTGAGGTACATCAGCCGCACGCCGGGCGTCATGATCTTTCGCACGGGCAACTGGTCAAAAGACAGGACCGATTCCACCATCCGGGGCTCCGTGTGATGAAAGACCCCCGCTCTGAGTCCATCCTGCAGCAACTGCCTCATCTCATCCGCATAGACCGGATCTGTTTTCGGCGTCTTGGCGCGCAGCAGGCGCAACGCCAGATCCGTCGCCGTGCTGAGCAGCCAGTTCATCGGGTACAGCATCCGCCCCAGCCACTCCAGTGGCTTTGCCACGCGGCTCGCAATCACCTCCGGATTGGCCAGGGCCAGTCGTTTGGGCACCAGTTCGCCAATGATGAGTGACAGGAAGGTGAGGACCAAAACCACCAGACCGACCCCGATCACATCGGCTTGGCCCGACAAAAGCGGGATCCGTCGAAGAACCTCGGTGAACTGGCTCGCAATGGTGACACCACCAAGTGCCCCGGCGAGCAAACCCACGAGCGTGATGCCGGTCTGGACCGTGGACAGAAAGCGATTGGGCGATGTTGCCAGCCCCAGCGCGACCCGGGCCCCATCGTCGCCCGCAGCCGCCAGCTGGCGCAATTTCGGTCGCCGTGACGCGACCAGGGCCATTTCCGCCATGGCCAGCACCCCGTTGAGCACCAGCAGCAGGAGAATGGCCGCGATTTCTACGGTAAGGATGATCATTGCTCGTCCGGAGGGCTCGTCCCGGCTTCGGGTTGCTTTGGTCGCAACAACGACATCACCACCGCGGCCGTGAGGCTCAGCACGATCACCCCGAGTGACACCAAGGTGTCGATTTTCCAGGCCGTGTGAGCCAGGAGCATCTTCACGCCCACAAAGGTCAGGACCACACCCAGGCCAACCTTCAGGTAGTGGAATTTGTCCATGACCCCGGAAAGCGCGAAGTACAGCGACCGCAATCCCAGGATGGCAAAGACGTTTGAGGTGTAGACAATGAACGGATCCGTGGTCACGGCGAAGATGGCCGGGATGGAATCCACGGCGAAGATCAGGTCCGACACTTCGACGAGCAGGAGCACCACAAACAGCGGCGTGGCCATCCGCACCCCGTTCTCACGCACGAAGAATTTGTCTTCGCGATAGCCGGCCGTCACCGGCATGAGGCGTTTGAACCACCGGACCACGGGATTGTTCTCCGGGTGGATCTCCTCCTCCTTCTTCACGATCATCTTGATTCCCGTGAGGATCAGGAACCCGCCGAAAACGTAGATGATCCAGGCGAATTTCGCGATGAGCAGCGTCCCGGCGATGATCATGACCGCCCGCATCACCAACGCCCCCAGAATGCCCCAGAACAGCACCCGGTGCTGGTACTTGGCGGGCACCGCGAAATAGGAGAACAACAGCGCGAACACGAAGATGTTGTCCACGCTCAGCGAGTACTCGATCAGGTAGCCGGTGAAAAACTCCAGCGCCTTCTGCGGTCCGGCGAGATACCACAACCCGAGGTTGAATATCATCGCCAAACTGATCCACACCACGGTCCAGATGATGGCCTCCCGCAGCGACACCACGTGCGCGCGGCGATGGAACACCCCCAGGTCAAGGGCGAGCATGGCCAGTACGAAGAGATTGAATCCGATCCAGAACCAGTGTTGCAGGGTCATGAGATAAGCGATTTCCGCCGCGAGCCGGCCGTCAGAAGCAGGAGGTAGCCGCCCACGCCGGAGACAACCGAGGCGATGAGTATCGCCATCTTCGCCGTGGCGATTTCGGGGCCGTCGGTGAACGCCAGGCTGGCGATGAACAACGACATCGTGAAGCCGATGCCGGCCAGCAGCCCAACGCCGATCAGATGACGCCACGAAATACCCGGCGGCAGCACCGCGAGTCCAGTGCGGACCGCCAGCCAGGACAAGAGCCCAATCCCCACCGGCTTCCCGAGGATCAATCCGAGCAAAATGCCCAGGCTGACCGGCTGACTGATCGTAGCCAGCACACCACGGTCAAAGACCAGCCCGGCGTTGGCCAAGGCGAACAACGGCATGATGGCAAAGGCCACCCACGGATGCAGCGCATGCTCCATCCGGTTCAGGAGCGGCTTTTCCCTGCCTGACAGCGTGGTCGCGCCGGCGGGAGCAGCGTTCGGTCGGGCCGAGGCTTTCGCGACTCCCGATGGAATCGCCACGGCCAACAACACGCCCGCAATGGTCGCATGCACTCCTGATTTCAGCATGGCCAACCACAGGCCGAAGCCCAGCAGCAGGTACGGCCAAGGCTGCGTTATGCCCCGTCGATTCACCAGGAAGAGCAACAGGCCGAAGAAACCGGCCAGCCCCAGGCTCCACCAGGACACCTCCGCCGTATAGAACAAGGCGATGACCAGAATCGCGCCGAGATCGTCCACAATGGCGAGAGCCGCCAGCAGGATCTTGAGCGCGGGCGGTACTCGCCGACCGAGCAGGGCCAGCACCCCGATCGAAAAGGCGATGTCGGTTGCCATGGGAATACCCCAACCGTTCGCGCCCGGTCCGCCCAGATTGATGGTGGAATAGATGAGGGCCGGCACGACGCCGCCACCTATCGCCGCCATGATCGGCAGGCTGGCGCGCTTGATTGAAGCCAGCTCACCGGCAAGCAGCTCTCGCTTGATCTCCAGACCCACCACCAAAAAGAACAAAGCCATCAGGCCGTCGTTGATCCAATGCAGCAGGGATTTGTCCAGCTGCAGCGGTGCGAACCCCAGCGTCAGCTTCGTCTCCCAAAGCGCGGCATAGCTGCCGCCCCACGGCGAGTTCGCCCACGACAGGGCCGTCACCGCGCAGACCATCAGCAGAATGCCGCTGGCCGCTTCCAGTTTTGCAAACCGGCGGAAAACGGAAATCACCCTGACCCCCGTTCTGATGACATGGCCGGCATCTGCGCCGCAGCCGCGCACATAGCCGCGCACATGCGGATCGCGCTCGGGTTCCACCGGCGAACCAGCCTGGAGAGCCTGCCTGGCTTCACTGACAAGGTCGTCTGAGGTGATCCCGTCATTTGATTTCGGGTTCGGACCGGTGCACGGACAGCCAGTGCGCCCTGATGGCTTCCTGGTGGCGCCCAAGGACTGCCTCGACCAACAGCGCGTCGTCCACCAGTCCGATGTGGGGAATCGTGTCAGGTATCAGATCATATCCCTTGAGGAAATAGATCAGCACAAAGCCAATTTCCCGCCGCGTCTCCGCGTCAGCGAATTCCACTGCCTCCGTCTCCTCGAAATAGGTGATCAACGTCTCCAGCCGCCGGCGCAGCCGCGCCGAGTCTGTGATCGCTGAGGTCTTATTGCGAAGTTCGGGCAGCAGCCCATGCAGGGCTTGCAAGGCGGACGGGGTGACCAACTGCGCCCCGCGTTCGAGGTAGCCGGCGGGACTGGATCCCAACCCCTCTTTCGTGGCGGTGCGGAGGTAAGTGTCGAGTTCGTGGGGAATGGAGTGCTTGGGCCGTTTGCGGTCGGTTGGGGATTTTGTACTCATGGTTCTCAAGGAACCGCACCTCGCCATCATCTCAAGGCAGACTGGACTGGAAAATCCCACCAAGATTCCACGTACCGAGCGCGGTCCAGCAAAGACACTCCGCTCCACGGCAACCCTGCTCACGAAGGTTTCCGCAGCGACTGGCGACAGGGCAAAGTGATGAGCGCGCGATGGTGCTAGGTGCGAGATCGATCGGCTACCGCTTGAGCGCGACATCCGGCAACGCTGACGAACGCAGGAAAATCAGGCCCAGCAGACCCAGAGCGGCCATGCCCAGCAACGCAGGGCCGTAACCGAAATTCGCCACGCCCCGACCGCCGACCCAGACTGCCCAGGCCTCGCATGCGTTGGTGGCGGCCATGAAGGTGCTGAACTGCGTCGCCCCCAGGCGCACGTCGGTGAGATCCATGAACAGCGCATAGGACGAAGCGGTGAACCAGCCGATACCGAGGTAGACCAGAACGAGACAACCCATCGCCACGGAGCCGGATGCTCCCCACGAAACCGCGAGGGCCAATCCCGCCACCGTCAGACTCAGGGCGATGAGCGCCACGCGCACCCGCCGTACCCGCTTGCCCCGGTCGGACCAAGGCCCGCCCACGATCCCACCGATCGCCATGGCCGCGACCACCGGCAGGGAGAAAAACCAACCCGTGGTGGTCGCCGGCACCTTCAGATCAATCAGCATCGGGCCGGCGAGCGCGCCGGCTGCCTCGAACCCAGCCCCCGCCAGCAGCGCGAAGCCTATACCGAGCCACGTGCTGCGTCGGGCAAGCACCTGACGGAGCGTGGGACCGAAATGACGCGTCGCCCGCTCGACCAACGGCGGCTCCTTGATGCGCGTCAGCAGCACCAGCAGCGAGAGCCACACCGCGGTCACGAGCGCACCGAACACCACCGGCCACCCTCCCTGCGAGGCGAGGATGATTGCTCCGCCACCAAAAAGACTGCGGCCCGTCAACATGCCGACCTGCATGGCAGCGTTGAGGCCACCCCGTTCCGCCGGCGGCACCGCCGAAATCGCCAGGGCGTCAATGGCGACATCCTGGGTAGCCGCGCAGACGGCGTGAGCCAGCAGCAGGAAAAACCAAATTCCGAACCCGGCCGACGGGGAGATGAACACCAGCGGCAAAAGGCAAAGCCCCATGCCGACCTGCGCGCTCGCAGCCCAATGGCGAAACCCCCAGCGCGGTCCGCGCCAGGCGTCCACCAGCGGGGCCCACAGGAATTTCAGGGTCCAGGGCAGCACCAAGGCCGCCGTCAACGCGGTGATCCTTTCAATCGCCACCCCTTCGTCCCGGAGCAATGTCGGCATGGCCCACCAAAGAAAGCCTATCGGCGCCCCCTCGCTGAAATACAGCATGCCAAAGGACAGGTTGCGGGCACGGGCGCTGGCAGCAGGTGCAGACACGGCCTTACTCTGTAAACGCCAGCAGAACTTGTCAGCCCAGTTCCACTCAAGGCCCTATCCGCAGCCCAACGAGAGAAGCTGGCGGAGGGGGTGGGATTCGAACCCACGGTACCTTGCGGCACGCCTGATTTCGAGTCAGGTACGATAGACCACTCTGCCACCCCTCCGTGACAAGGAAGGGCAACGTAGGCCAGGACCCTCAAAACGGAAGCCGAAATTCACCCCGAACGGCAAAATCAGACGTTCTCGTCTTCGGTTCCATCCAATTTACGCCGATTGGCCGGCAGGTGCTGCGGGAAAAAACAATAGTACAGCATCAGCTGCCAGCTGCGGGACGAGCGATAGAGCAACATGGGCACGATCAGCGCACCGCCGATGGCCAGCCCCACCGCCAGGCGTCCGCCCAGGATCCCGAAGTACCACAGGAGCACGACCGGGACAAGATACCCCACCAGGGTGACCCCGTAGTTGAGCGACATGGCGCCCAGAAAAAAACCCTCGTCCTTCTCAAAACGGAGCCCGCAGTCCGGGCAACCATCATTGAGCTCGAACAGCTTCCCTTCCTTGAAGAGCCGGTTGGCCCCACAATTCGGGCAGCAGTTGGTCAGACCGCGGACGATGATCTGGGTTTGCGGGACTTTCATGCTGTCCAA
>Ga0066410_1000166_pt1 | contig 25188 bp, 19 predicted proteins | sample LakWasMet14_LOW5_2_FD_59497 | JGI IMG/M metagenome (GOLD analysis project Ga0066410, IMG submission 59497) | Freshwater sediment methanotrophic microbial communities from Lake Washington under simulated oxygen tension - Sediment Metagenome 14_LOW5 | ecosystem: Environmental > Aquatic >...
ATTCCCCCGGGGGATCCGGTTTCCTGCTACAGCCTGGAATACATCGAGGCGCCCACCCTGCGCGAATGCCTGAAGGAACGTCCGCTTGTCACGGAGGAAGTCATCGCGCTTGGACGTTTCCTCACCTCGGCCGCCCAGTTCCTGCTCGGCCATGACCTTGTGCACGGCGACATGAAGCCCGAGAACATTCTTGTCCGCCGCCGGGGTATCGCGGCGGAGTTCGTGCTGCTGGACTTCGGCAGCATCGCCCCGCTCTTCGCCCCGCCGTCGCGCGCGGGCACGGCAAGTTACATTGCACCCGAACGCTTTCAGGGCGCGCCTCACTCCGAGCGCACGGAGATCTACGGCATCGGGGTCACCCTGTTCGAAGCGGCCACCCGCACCTATCCCTACGGCGAAATCGAGCGCTTTCAAAACCCGCGCTTCAACACGCCCCGTCGTCCGGCCCGGCTGAACCCGGCCCTGCCTGACTGGCTGGAGGCCGTGCTGCTCCGCAGCGTCGCCGCTGAGACCGGTCAGCGCTACCAGCACTATTCGCAACTGACCTACGACCTCGACCACCCCGACAAGGTCGAGCCTTTCTTTGCTCCCGACACCCCCCTGCTGGAGCGCAATCCGCTGCTCGTCTGGCAGATCGCTGCCGCCCTGCTGGCCGCCCTGAACCTGCTGCAAATCTACCTGAGGAAATGAACCTGCCCTCCACCCAACCCTCGCCGGCCTCCGGCTCCTTTTCACCCGACCAGAAGGAATACCTGCAAGGCTTCATGGCCGGCGTTCTGGCCAGCGGCCAATATGCCTACGTCGGCGCCACCGCCGGTGGCCAGCTCACCGGCTCGCCCGTCGCCGCGGCGACAGGAAACCTCGCCGCACCTCCTGCCCTGAGCGGAGTCGAAGGGGCGGAGGAGACCGTCTTCGGCACGCCCCTCGCCGATCTTTCCAAGCCCGAGCGCTGGAAGCACGAGGAGAACGGACTCGATGTCTGGGAGAAGCTCGTGGCCCACGCCGAAGCGGACAAGTTTCCCAACGAGGCCGACACCTTCCGCTTCAAGTTCCACGGCCTGTTCTACGTCGCGCCGGCCCAGGACAGTTTCATGATGCGCCTGCGCATCCCCGCCGGCGAGATCAGCTCGCACCAGCTCCGCGGCTTGGCCGGACTCGCCACGGAATGCGGCAACGGCGCCACCGACATCACCACTCGCGCCAATCTCCAGCTGCGCGAATTCAAGCCCCGCGCCATCGTGCGCGTGCTCACCCGCGTGCAGGAGCTGGGCCTCACCTCCCGCGGCTCCGGTGCCGACAACATCCGCAACGTCACCGCCACGCCGACAAGCGGATTTGACCGCGACGAACTGATCGATGTGCGGCCCTACGCACACGGACTGCACCACTACATCCTCAATCACCGCGACCTCTACGGCCTGCCGCGCAAGTTCAACATCGCGTTTGACTCCGGCGGCGCCATCTCCGCCGCGGCCGACACCAATGACATCGGCTTTTTCGCCGTCCGCGTGACCGAGAAGACCCTGGCCGACACGCCGGTCCCCGGCGTCGTGCCCGGCATCTATTTTCGCTGTGAAGTCGGCGGCATCACCGGCCACAAGGATTTCGCCCGCGACACGGGCATCCTGCTCCGGCCCGCCGAGCTCGTTCCCGTGGCCGCCGCCATGCTGAGGGTGTTCCGCGAACACGGCGACCGTACCGACCGCAAGAAGGCGCGCCTCAAATACCTGTTGGAAAAATGGGGCGGCTTCCCGCGCTTTCTGGAAGAGAGCCAGAAGAAACTCGCCTTTCCCCTGGTGTACGCGCCGCGCGGTTGCGCCGAGCCACGCCGGCCCGTGCTCAAGCACGGCCATCTCGGCGTCTACAAGCAGGCCCAGTCCGGACTCAACTATGTCGGGGTCGGCGTACCGGTCGGCCGTATGACCGCGAAACAGATGCAACGCCTGGCCGATCTCGCCGACCACTACGGCACCGGGGAACTCCGTCTCACCGTCTGGCAGAGCGTGATCATCCCGAACGTCCCCGACGCCTACTGCGCCACCCTGGTGCGCTCCATCGAGAGCCTGGGGTTCTTCACCGCCGCGCACGCCACCGCCGGCTGCGTCATTGCGTGCACCGGCAACAAGGGCTGCAAGTACGCGGCCGCCGACACCAAGGGTCACGCCCGCGCCCTGATGGCTCATCTTCGCAAGCGCGACATCCAGCTCGACCAACCCGTCAACGTGCACCTGACGGGGTGTGCCCACTCCTGCGCCCAACACTACTGCGGCGACATCGGCGGCGTGGCCACGAAGCTCGCCGACGGCCGCGAGGGTTACCATCTCGTCCTCGGCGGCGGCCTCGACCAGGAACAAGGCATCGCCCGCGAGATCTTCCGGGGCGTCGGCGCCGACGAACTCCCCGCCCTGGTGGAGAAAACCTTGCGCACGTACCGCGACCGGCACACCGCCGGCGAGACCTTCGTGCAATGGACCCGCCGTCACTCCGTGAAGGAACTCCAGGAGATGCTCTCTCAATAATGATTAATGATTCCAGAACTACGATTGGCGTGAAGGCAACCGACCGCCCCGGCCTCTGCACCTCCCATCATTAATCATAAATCGTAAATCATAAATTCCCTCCCGTGAATCCCGCTCCCCTCATTCCCGACAACGCCCCGTTCACTCCCGAGCAACGCGCCTGGCTGAACGGCTTTCTCGCCGGCGTTTTCTCCCGCGGTCCCGGCCTGAGTCCCACCTCGTCGCCCGCCGCGCCCGCCGTCGCATTGCAGCCGCTGACCATCCTCTTCGGCTCCCAAACCGGGACCGCCGAAGGCCTCGCCAAGAAGGTTGCCAAGGAGGCCGGCAAACGCGGCTTTGCCGCCACCGTGCTCGACATGGCCCAGACCGACCTCGCCAAGTTGGGGGCGGAGAAGAACCTGCTCGTCATCACGAGCACTTACGGCGACGGCGAACCACCCGACAACGCGAAGGCACTCCACGCCGCGCTCAAGTCCGCCTGCGCCGGCCTCACGGCCGCCGGCTCCCAGCTCAGCGCTCTCCGCTTCAGCGTCTGTTCCCTCGGTGACACCAACTACGCCCAGTTCTGCCAGTGCGGCAAGGACCTCGACGGCTGGCTGGAGCAACTCGGCGCCACGCGGGTCGCCACGCGGGTCGACTGCGACCTCGACTACGAAGCCGCCTTCGCCGGCTGGCAGGAGTCCGCCCTCGCGGCGTTCGGCTCGGCAGCGGCGGCAAACAGCGATCTCGCGGCAGCCGCAGCGATTCCCGCCTCCGAAACCGCGGTGACCTACTCCAAGAAGAACCCTTTCCCGGCAGCCTTGCTCACCGTGCGCCACCTGAACGGTGAGGGTTCAGCCAAGGAAGTGAACCATGTGGAGTTTTCTCTGGAAGGCTCCGGACTCGCCTACGAGGCTGGCGACGCCTTGGGCGTGGTCCCACAGAATTGTCCGGACCTGGTCTCCGGCATCCTCGCGGCCCTCGGCTGTGATGGGGAGGAAGCTGTGCCCACGCCGGTCGGCGAGCTCCCGCTCCGCCGCGCCCTCACCGAATGCTACGATCTCGGCAAACCCAGCAGCGAACTGCTGGGCCTCTTGAGCCTGAACACCGCGCCCGCCGGCGGCGGCGGCGCCACCCGCGAGGCCCCCGCGCCCTTCCATGTCATCGACGCCCTCGCCGCCGCGCCAGCCAAACCCTCTCCTGCCGAATTCGTCAGCCGGCTGAAGAAGCTCCAACCGCGCCTCTACTCGATCTCGTCGTCGCCGAAAGCCCATCCCGGACAGGTCCACCTGACCGTCGGCGCCGTGCGGTACGAAAAGGAGGGCCGGGCCCGCAAGGGCGTGTGCTCCACCTTCCTCGCCGAGCGTGGCCTGAGTTCCGGCAAGATCGGGGTCTACATCCACCCGAACACCGCCTTTCGCCCGCCGGCCGACGGCAACGTCCCGATGATCATGGTCGGACCCGGCACCGGCATCGCCCCGTTCCGCGCCTTCCTCGAGGAGCGCCGCGCGACCGGAGCCCGCGGGAAGAACTGGTTGTTCTTTGGCGACCAGAAGGCGGCAGCCGATTTTCTCTACCGCGATGAACTCACCGCCATGCAAAGCTCCGGCCTGCTCAACCGGCTGGACCTCGCCTTCTCCCGCGACCAGGCGGAGAAAATCTATGTCCAACACCGCATGCTCCAAAACGCCCGGGAACTCTACGCGTGGCTTGAGGCCGGCGCCCACTTCTACGTCTGCGGCGACGCCTCGCGCATGGCCAAGGACGTCGACCTCGCCCTGCACCAGGTGATCGAGCAGGCCGGCGGCAAATCCCCGGAAGCCGCGGCCGCGTATGTGCAAAACCTCAAGGCCACGAAGCGCTACGCCCGCGATGTGTACTAGGCCCATGCTTTATAGGACCTATGGGACCTATAAATCCTCTTCAAAATAATGGTCGCTCCCCGCCAACAGCCCCCGCTCCTCGCGCTCGTGGACGAACTGCTCTCCGAGCAGAGCCGGCTGCAGACGCCAGTCGTCGCGGCCAGCCGGGCCTATGACCAGAGCCAGACGGGTATTCTGCGGGCCGCGTTCAGCCCGCAGCTGATTCCCCTGACCGCCCCCGGCCCGGGCGAACAATACGCGTTCGAGGTGGATCTGGATTCCTGCACCGGTTGCAAGGCCTGCGTGGTGGCCTGCCATTCCCTCAACGGCCTCGACGAGACGGAAGCCTGGCGCGATGTCGGGCTGGTGGTCGGCGGCTCGCGCGCCGCCCCTTACCAACAGACCATCACCTCCGCCTGCCACCACTGCGCGGACCCTGGTTGCCTCAACGGATGCCCCGTCCTGGCGTACGAAAAGGATCCGGTCACCGGCATCGTCCGCCACCTCGATGACCAGTGCATCGGCTGCCAGTATTGCATCCTGAAGTGCCCCTACGATGTGCCGAAATACAACGAGCGGCTCGGCATCGTACGGAAGTGCGACATGTGCCACCAACGGCTTGGGGCCGGCGAGTCCCCCGCCTGCGTGCAGGCCTGCCCCACGCACGCCATCAAGATCATCAAGGTGGAGGTTCACGTCGGCCGCGCCGATACCCGCCATTTCCTCCCGTCCGCACCCGACCCGTCCTACACGCAGCCAACCACGCACTACGTGACGCAACGCGCCGCTCCGGTCGACGCGCACCCGGCCGACGCTGCGTTGCTCCGCCCCCAGCCCCCGCACTGGCCGCTGGTCGCGCTGCTGACGTTGATGCCCATGGCCGTTGGCTGCGGGGTTGCGGACCAATGGCTAGATCTCCCGACCCCGGCCCTGGCGGTCGTCGGTTGGATCACGGGATCCGCCGGTCTCGCGCTCGCGGGACTGCATCTGGGCAAACCGATGCGGGCCTGGCGCGTTTTTCTCGGACTGCGCAAATCCTGGTTCAGTCGCGAGGCCGTGGTTTTCGGCGCCTGGTTTCCGCTTGTCACCACCCAGGTCGCCGCGCGTCTCGGCTGGCTTCCCCTGCCCGACCCGCTTCGCGTCCCCCTGACCCTCGGCACGACCGCCCTCGGTGCCGCCGGTCTGTTTTGTTCGGTGATGATCTACGCGGACACCCATCGCGTGTTCTGGCGCTTCACCAACACGGCCCCGCGGTTTTTTGGCAGTGCCACCATCCTCGGGCTGGCCGCCGCCCTCACCATGCCTGGTGTCCCCCGTTCAACCGGCCTTGTCCTGGTCCTCGCCATGTTGGCAAAGCTCGCCCTGGAAGCACGGGCACTGTCGCCCTTGCGCGAAGCAGACGACGGAAGGAATGCCCCATCCCGGCAAACCGCCCGCCTCCTTTCCGGTCCCTTGCGCGGTGCCAATACGCTGCGAGTGGGCGCCGCCCTGCTGGGAGGCGTGGTGCTACCACTCAGCCTGGCCTTGGGCGTGGTCCCGACGATAGCCGCGATCCCGGCCCTGTTTCTCTGCCTGGTTGGGGAACTCACGGAACGCTACCTCTTTTTCCGCGCCGTGGACGCCCCGAAAATGCCCGGGCAGCCCGACCCGGGACATACCGCCCACCCTTGAACACACTTGAAGAACTGCTGCACGCGCGGACCGGCCCGATGACCAGCGAACTGGTCCAGCACCCCGGCGCGTTTGGCCTCGGCAAGGTGCCCGCCCGTCTCGCTCCGGCCAGCACCGCCAAGGCAATTTGCGGCTACTGCAGCACCGGTTGCTCGCTGGAGGTCCACCTCAACGAGCGGGGCGAGGCCATCAATCTGACTCCGGATCCCGACTATCCGGTCAACCAGGGGATGGCGTGTCCAAAAGGCTGGGAAGCCCTGACGCCACTCAGTGCCGGCGACCGCGCAACCACCCCGCTGTTGCGCAACGGGGACGGTTTGTTCCGTCCCGTGGACTGGACCCAGGCGATGACGGTCTTCACCGAGAAGCTCCAGTCGATCCAGGCCCGGCATGGCAAGAACGCCGTCGCTGTCCTGAGCACCGGACAGATCGTGATGGAGGAGATGGCGCTGCTCGGGACGCTCACCAAGTTTGGCATGGGGATTGCCGACCTCGACAGCAACACGCGGCAATGCATGGCGACCTCCCACGTGGCCTACAAGCAATCCTACGGCTTCGACGCGCCGCCGTTCACGTACGCCGATTTTGAGGAGAGCGACGTGCTGGTGTTCGTGGGCGCCAACCCCTGCATCGCCCACCCGATCATGTGGCAGCGCGTGATGCGCAACCGCCGCTCCCCGGCCATCATCGTGATCGATCCGCGGCGCACCGAGACGGCCATGGCCGCGACGCTCCACCTGCCGGCCTACCCGAAGAGCGACCAAACCCTGCTCTACGGACTGGCCCGCGAGATCATCCAGCGGGGAGCGACCGATCCGGGATTCATCGCGGAGCACACCGAGGGTTTCGCCGGGTTTGCAGAGTTTGTCGCCGCGTTCACGCCGGAGCGCGTGCTGGCGGAGACCGGCTTGTCCGCAGCCGACTATCAGTGCGCGGTGGATCTCATCACCCGGCCCGGCGCCCGGGTCTCCTATTGGTGGACCATGGGCGTGAACCAAAGCCACCAGGCGACGCGCACGGCCCAGGCCTTGATCAACCTGTCGCTCATGGCCGGACAGATCGGCCGGCCCGGCACCGGCGCCAATTCGATCACCGGTCAGTGCAATGCCATGGGCTCGCGCCTATTCGGCAACGCCTCCTCTTTGGTCGGCGGCTACGAATTCGCTAGTGAGGAGCACCGGCGGCACGTGGCCGCCCTGCTCGACCTCGATCCCGCCGTCATCCCGACGCAGCCCAGCCGGGCCTACGACAAGATCCTTGATGCTGTGGAGTCCGGGGAAATCCGCGCCCTTTGGATCATCGCAACGAACACCGCCCACTCGTGGATCGGATCGGGCCGCTTCTCGCGGCTGCGCGACAAGCTGGAATTCCTTGTCGTGCAGGACATGTACGGCACCACGGAAACCGCCCAGCAAGCTGATCTCCTGCTGCCGGCCGCGGGTTGGGGCGAGAAGGACGGGGTCTTTATCAACAGCGAGCGTCGCCTCGGCTACGCACGCAAGGTGGCCCGCGCCCCCGGGCAGGCCTTGAGCGATTTCTCCATCTTCAAACTCGTAGCCGAGGCCTGGGGCTGCGGTCCGATGTTCGCGCGCTGGAGTTCGCCCGCGGCAGCCTTTCAGATCCTCAAGGCGCTTTCCCGGGGCCAGCCCTGCGATTTCACCGGCGTGCGCGACTACGCGCACCTCGCCGAGGTCGGCGGCATCCAGTGGCCCTATCCGGAAAACCCGTCGCCCCGGATGGAAGCCCGCGAGCGCCGGCTGTTCGCCGACGGCAATTTCTTCACGGCTTCCGGCCGGGCCACGTTTCTTTTCGACGAACCGCGTCCGCTGCCCGAGCCCACGGACGCCGCATATCCTCTGCTGCTCAACACCGGACGTGGTTCTTCCGCCCAATGGCACACGGGGTCCCGCACGGACAAGAGCGCCGTGCTGCGCAAGCTCGCCCCCACCTCGGCCTGGATCGAGCTCAACCCCGCGGATGCCGCCACATTCAATCTCCTGACCGGCCATCGCGTCGCGGTCCGCTCCCGGCGGGGATCGACCACCGCCCTGGTCTTGGTCACGCCCATCGTGCAGCCGGGTCAGGTTTTCATGCCCATGCACTTTCCCGGGGTTAATATGCTGACATTCCCCGCCTACGATCCACACTCGCGCCAACCCGCCTACAAGGCCTGCGCCGTCACCCTCTCCCCGCTGCCACCCGACCCATGAGCTCCCCCGTCCTGACGACCCTGATGCTCCACCGCATTTTTGTGGCGGGCGGGCACAGCTACTTCGGTCGTCACGGGCTCGGTGCGGCCAGCCACCCGATCCGGGAAGTCGACGCCGCCGAATGCGTCGCCGGTTGCGGCCTGCGCGGGGATCGATTTTTTGCGTACAAACCGGATTACAAGGGCCAGGTCACCCTCTTCTCACGGGAGGTCTTTTCCGACATGGTCCAAGCCTTGCATCTGGGTGACGCAAGTCCGGCCGCCCTGCGCCGCAACCTGCTGGTCGAGGGAACCGATCTGAACGAACTCATCGGCCGGCAATTTGAGCTGCAAGGCGTGCTGCTCGAAGGAACGGAGGAATGCCGGCCCTGTTACTGGATGGACGAGGCATTCGCGCCCGGTACCGAAGCCTGGCTGCGTGGCCGGGGCGGTCTGCGTTGCCGGATCCTGACGGATGGTTGGCTGCGGACCCAAACATGATTCCGGCGGGACAGCTGACGGGCGTGGTACTGGCCGGCGGCCTGTCGCAACGGATGGGTCGCGACAAGGCGACGATCACCCATGGCAGCCAACCGCTCTGGCAACGGCAACGGGAGATTCTTCTCTCAGCTGGGGCCGTCGTGACGGCCATCGTCCGTCGTCCCGGCCAGGCGCCCTTGGGCCTGAAGGAAGATTGCCAGCTCTGGCACGACGAGGCGATTAACGTGGGACCCCTGGCCGGCCTGCACGTGGCGTTGAGCCAATGCCGCACCAGCCAGCTGGCCGTGCTGGCCGTGGATATGCCGCGCATCGACCCCTGGTGGTTCCAGTGGCTGGGCAGCTTTTGCGGCAGTTCCATCGGAGCGCTGGCCTGCCGCCCGGACGGCCGTTACGAACCCCTCGCAGCCATCTACCCGCGCATCGCCCTGGCCGAGGCAACGCGTCACCTGCAGGGCACGGATCGCTCCCTCCAGTCTCTGGCCGCCAGCCTCATCGACCAGAACCTCCTGCGCTGTGTCCCCCTCCCGGCTGGTGAACTCTGGCGGGTGACGAACTGGAACAGTCCCGACGATACCTCGACCGGCTCGGGTTGACAGCTTGCCCGCGCACCACGCCACGGTCACGCGGTGTCCCAGGCGTTCCGGTCCACGACGCGGTCAGCTCCCGTTCGCCGAAGAGATCATATGCCGGCGTACCACCTGCAACAGGACATCCATTTCATAGGGCTTGTTCAGGACTTCGCAAAAGCCGATGGCTTTAAGCTCATCCATGCGATGCTGATGGTACAAGCCGGACACGCCGATGATCTTCAGGGCCGGGGCAATTTTCCGCAACTCGACGGCCAAGGTGGGACCGTCCATGTCTGGCATGGAAAAATCGGTGATAACCAGATCGATTTCGGCGCGCTTTTCCGTCAGGATCTGCAGGCCCTCCGAGCCGTTCGTCGACGTGAAGACCTGGTAGCCTTCCGTCTGCAGCAGCCGTCCGGTGACCGAGAGTACGCCGGGGTCATCATCCACGACCAACACGCTGCCCCGGCCCTTGGGCTTCTCTGGTCTGGCCGGAGGCGCGGGCTTCGCGACCGGTGCCGGCCGTGCCTTGCCATCGATCGATCCCAGCAGAACTGGCAGATAGACCCGAAAAACGGTCCCCTGTCCCACCCGCGTTTCCAAGCGGACAAAACCGTGATGGGACTTGATGATGCCATGGACCGAGGCGAGACCCAGGCCCGTTCCCTTGCCCTGCGACTTGGTGGTAAAGAACGGATCAAAGATCCGGTCGATGATTTCATCCGGAATACCATGGCCGGTATCCGCCACGCTGAACACCAGGTGCGGGCCATGGCCGGCGATGCTCGCCGTGGGCAGTTCCAACCGTTCCATCACCAGCGTAAGCGTGCCGCCCGAGGGCATGGCATCGCGCGCATTGACGCACAGGTTCATGAAAACCTGGTGCAGCTGATTGGATTCCGCCTCGACCAGCTCGTGCCCCTCCGGGATTTCCTCCACGATCTTGATCTCTTTCGGAAACGTTGCCCGCATCAGCTGAACCATGCCTTTCAGCAGCGGACGCGGGTCCAGTGCAACGCGATCCTGCGCGAGGTTGCGGCTGAACGCCAGCAGCTGCCGGACAATGGCCGCCCCGCGGCGACCGCCGTCGTCGAGGAGGGACATCAGCTCCCGGTCCTTGGCATCGGCCAGCTTGTCCCGCAGGATGCCGCTCGCCATCAGCATCGGGGTAAGGATGTTGTTCAGATCGTGCGCGACGCCGCTGGCCAAAGTACCGACCGCCTCGAGGCGCTGGCTGTGCAGCAACTGGTTTTCCAGCTCCTTGCGCTCGGTAATATCCATGTGGGTGCCGAGCACACGCACCGGCCGGCCCGCGGCGTCGGTCTCAACCACCTTGCCGACCGAGCGCACCCACTTCCACCCTCCCGAGGCGGTGCGCAGCCGGTACTCATGCGCGCCGATTTCTCCGCTCGCCTGCGATGCACGGAATATCCTCAGGACCTCCGGCCGGTCGTCCGGATGCAGTCGATCCATCCAGACCTCCAGGTTGAAAACGAAATTGTTGGGATCATAGCCGAGCATCAGGGCGTACTCCGGGCTGGTCAGGGTCTTGCCGGTCTTGAGGTTCACCTCAAACCAGCTCTGATTGCTGGCCCAGAGCGCAAGCCGCGTGCGCTCTTCGTTGAGCAGGATCTTTTCCTGCGTCTGTTTCCGCTGTGTGATGTCTCGGATCGATGCGATGACCCGCTGCTCGCCGTTGACCGCCCAGACGCGCAGGGCTACCTCGGACCAAAACAGCTCACCGTTGAAACGGCGGCTGCGCCACTCAAACACCTGGGTGTTTCCCTGCTGTGCCTGATGCAGGTATTCAAGGATCTCCTTTGAGGTGTAGGGCGGCTCTCCCGAGGAAAGATCACCGACACTCCGGCCGACGAACACCTTTCGGTCTGCCTGAAAAAGCGCACAGGCCTGGTCGTTGGCGTCCATGATGCGGCCGTCAGGGGCGTACACCACCAGCGCATCACTGGTCGAATTGAAGATCTCGCGGTAGTGGGCTTCGCTGGTGACGAGCCTGGTGGCGGTTTCGGTCAGCAACTGTTGCTCACGACGGTAGTTGAGCAGCACAAACCACAGGACCGCCCCCAAGGCCAGAAAGCAGCAGATATAGGATGTTTCGACATCGATCAGGCGGTCCAGCGGATCGGCAAAGGGGGTGACCCACTCAGGATACAGGTGGCCAAGAAGAAAGAGCAGCGCGACGTTCATCCATAATCCAAAGACCAACACGCGACGCGTCCACCCCTCGAACATCGTCATCACAAAAACCAGCACCGGGAAGAAATAGGCGCCGATGCTGCCATCAATACCTGCATTCAAGAAAAACACGTAGTCCAGCATGCCGACGATAAGCGCCAGAAACAGGAAATAGAGGTGCCGGCCACGGCACGACTGCCAGTAGAAAATCGCCGCGCTCAATCCCAGCACAATGTTTGAAACGTGGACCCCGAGAGGCAGCTCCTGCAGGAAATTCAGCGGAGCCACCACCAGCAGGCACAACGTGAACGTCATCCCGCAGATGAGACGAAAAATGCGAACCCGAAGTTCAGCCGATACGTCACCCTTAAAGCCGTCCGCTATGCGCTGAAGCAAGGGCACTTTCATCGGCCTTCAGGCTGCAATAGTTGCAATCAGGAGCAAGCCCTGAGAGTGCCGCCGGGCAACCCCGAAGTCCATTTATCGACTGCCTCTCTGCGGAAGCACCCGGATACGTAGTCATACGCATGGCCAGATAACCAGACCGGCACTCCGGCAGTTCGCGCCGGAATGGGCTGACGACGTAGCCGCGTCAAATTGGTCGGCACAGCCGTAAGGTTATCCGCGCATGCCAGCCTCAGGACGAAAATCCCAACGCCTTCGCGACCGCCTCATAGGTGATGCGCCCGTTGCGGGTATTAACTCCCCGGGCCAACAGCGGATGCTCGGTCAGGGCCCGCTCGACTCCTTTCTGCACCATGGTCGCGACGAAGGGCTCGGTCGCTTGCGTGAGCCCCATCGTTGAAGTGCGCCCCACCAGCGCGGGCATGTTGGGTACGGCATAGTGGATGACCCCGCACTCCAGATAAGTCGGCTTTTCGTGCGAGGTCGGGCGGATCGTTTCGATGCAACCCCCTTGGTCGATGGCGATGTCCACAATCACGCTGCCCGGCCGCATGCGGGAAACCATCCGGCGGGTGACGACAATCGGGGCCCGGGCCGCGGGAATGAGCACCGCGCCGATCAGCAGGTCCGCATCAGCCACCTCGGCCTCGATATTGGCGGGATTGGACATGAGCGTGACGACCCGGCCCCGGTATTCATTGTCCAAGGCTTCCAGCTTGCGGGTATCGAGATCGAGCACGGTGACCCGCGCGCCCATGCCCGCGGCCATTTGCACGGCATGCGCCCCGGAGTTGCCCGCGCCGATCACCACCACATGACCCGGTGCCGTTCCCGGAATCCCGCCGAGCAACACGCCGGATCCGCCCAGCTGGGACTGGAGCCGGTAGGCCCCGATCTGGATCGAGAGACGTCCGGCCACCTGGGACATCGGCTTGAGCAGTGGAAACTGGCCGTCCGCGCTCTCCACAGTTTCGTAAGCGATACCGAGAATCGACTTCCGGCACAACTCCCTCGCGAGATCGGGACAAGCCGCCAGGTGCAGGTAGGTGAAGATAGTTTGCCCCGGTCGCATGAGGTGGAACTCGCTCTTTTGCGGCTCCTTGACCTTCAGGATCAGGTCGGCGCTCTTCCACACTTTCGCCGCCGAACCGGTCAGGCTAGCTCCGGCCGATTTGTATTCCTGGTCCGAGAAACCGGCACACTGCCCGGCGCCCCGCTCGATAATGACCTTGCCCCCGAGTGTCTTCACCCGGCGGCAGAGGCTGGGCGTCATGGAGACGCGCGTTTCACCAATTTTGATTTCCTTTGGTACTCCGATTGTCATTTGCCGTTTATGACACAGCGATCGCCGACCGCAAGCTATGCCGCAAAACCGTCCGGCGGCGCCGTCCCTGCCGGTGCGACGCGGGGTACCGGCCGGAATAGGACGTCGGGCCGATGCTGAGTGGAGAAGGCTGGTTGCCCTGCCCGCAACCCCGCGAAAAACGGAGTTTGCGGCGCCGCGTTCGCTGGGCTTGCGTGGGCCGGTCGCCGCCGTCGTTTTCTCATGCCCAAGCCCATTCAACTCATCGTCGCCTGTGCCGAGAACCGTGTCATCGGCCGGGCCGGCCGGCTGCCCTTCGACATCCCCGAGGACAAGCGCTGGTTTCACGACCAGACGGCCAATCAGACCGTCGTCCTGGGCCGCATCTGTTACGAAACCTGGCCGCGTGTGCTCACGGACGGGCGGCAACCCGTGGTGATCACCTCACAACCCAGCCGGCTCAAACCGATCGCCCATTCCGGTCCCGCCGGCAACCTGGCGGCACCACTCACGGCCCCGGATGTCCCGACCGCCCTGACTCTGGCGCAGGGTCTGCCCGGACAAATCATGGTCTGCGGCGGACAACGCATCTACGAGGAAACCCTGCCGATTGCCGACCGCCTGCTGCTGACCCTCGTGCACACGACCGTGGCGGGAGACACTTGGTTTCCGGAATGGCGCCACCTGCCCTGGCGGGAAACGTGGAGCCAGACGGGGGCCGATGCCAACTACCGTTACACCTTCTCGATTCTCGAACGGGTGCGATAATACCTCACCCGCGAACCTGCATGGCTCTCAGGTTCGTCTCGCCTCCGGCAGGAATCAGGGAATTCAGTGATCCCGGGCGGTGGTGTTGATATGGAACAGACTGTAGAGCGGACAATACCCCAAGACCGCGGTGGTGAACGGTACCAAACCGATCAGCGCCCACCACGATTCGGCATGCACGCCCCAGAGAGCGATCAGGCAACCGCCCACGAATCTGATGCCAATGTCGAATGACCCGATGTTCGTTTTCATGGCTTCTCCTTTGGTGAAACCACCATACGCCGGAGCGCCGAGCATCGCTCCGCATTTCTTGGCAATTCCCTGCTCCAGACAAGTTGCAGGCCGCCGATGACAGCCCTTCTATCCAGCCGGGATGTCGTCAGTCCTTCCGCGCCGCGTGCGCCTTGGCGACCTGAACATACTTTTCCGCCCAACCACGCAGGCCATTCAATTCGTTTTCCTTGAGCGGCCGCACGACCTTGGCGGGAGAGCCGAGGATCATTGAGCCCGGAGGCGCGACGAACCGCTGGGTGACGAGAGCGTTTGCCCCGACGATACACCGGTCGCCGATCACCGCCCCGTCCAAGATGGTCGCGCCCATGCCGATGAGACATTCATCCCCGATCTCGCAGGCGTGGATGATCGCACTATGGCCGATGGTGGTGTAACGCCCGACCTTCACGCCGTAGTCGTCCGCCAGATGGACACACGCGAGGTCCTGGACGTTCGAGCCTTCGCCGATCTCGATCGACTGGATGTCCCCGCGCAGCACGCAGCCGTACCAGACGCTGCTGTTCACGCCGAGCTTCACATCACCCACGACGGTGGCATTGGCCGCCACGAAGGCCGCGTTGGCAGTGTCCGGCTTCTTGCCGAGATGACGGTTCAGTCGTTCCTTGAGATCCATCCACCCACCCTAGGACTTGCCGGCCGGAGGCCAAGCCTGAGTTCCACCCGGATTGCGCCAGCCGGCGATCCAGACAATCAGACCAACCACACAGGCAAAGGCCAGCACGCCCATGGCAAACAAACCGGCGATGCAGAGGATCAGGTCCTGGGTGGTCATAGGCGCGTCAACCCTGTGACGCCAACGCTTGGAACAAGTTTCCTCCGGACCAAAACATTCTCGCTCCCGGCAGGCGGGCTGCTAAGGATTTGTCAATTCACCCCAACCATGGAGCAATTCACCCATATTTTGCGCGGTTTCCTGGGCTACGCCGTACTGATCGGACTCGCCTATGCCATCAGTTCCAACCGTCGGGGCATTAACTGGAAGGTCGTCGGCGCAGGCGTGCTGTTGCAATTCCTTTTCGCGGCCCTCGTCCTCTTCGTCCCGCCCGCCCGCGCGGCCGTGGAATGGGTCGGCGGCCGGTTCGTCGACCTGATGGGCTTCACGCAGGAAGGCGTGCGCTTTGTGTTCGGCTCGCTCGCCGACCAGCAGAAGCACGGTGTGGTCTTCGCCATCGGCATCTTGCCCTCGATCATTTTCTTCTCCGCGTTCACCTCGATGCTCTACTACCTGGGCATCCTGCAGAAGATCGTCTGGGCCTTCGCCTGGGTCATCTCCCGCTTCATGCCGCTATCGGGTGCGGAAACCCTCAGCGCCTCGGCCAACATCTTCCTCGGCCAGACCGAGGCTCCGTTCCTGATCAAACCCTTCCTGCCGACGATGACGCGTTCGGAGATCTTCACGATCATGGTCGGCGGCATGGCCACGATCGCCGGAGCCGTCATGCTGGCCTACATCAGTTTTCTCGGCGGCAACAGCGACGCTGAGCGCATCCTCTTCGCGACCCATCTCATCACCGCTTCCGTCATCAACGCCCCGGCCGGTCTCATGATCTCCAAGATCATCATGCCCCAGACCGAGAAGATTAACACCGACCTTACCGTCTCCAAGGAGAAGATCGGCAGCAACCTGGTGGACGCGATCTGCCTCGGCACGACCGATGGGCTCAAGCTCGCGGTGAACGTGGGCGCGATGCTCATCACCTTCACGGCCCTGATCGCGCTGTTCAACGCCCTCTTCGGTTGGGCCGGCGCCCCGCACACGCTTGTGATTGGCGGCACCGAAATCGTCTCCTACCCCGGCTTCAACGGCTGGATCGAGTCGGTGACCGGCGGCGCCTTCAAGGGCTTCTCCCTCGAGTTTGTGCTGGGGATTATCTACGCCCCCCTCGCCTGGCTGATCGGCATCGATTACGGCCAGCTGCTGCAATCCGGCCAGCTGCTCGGGACCCGCACGGTGCTGAACGAGTTCATCTCCTTCCTCCAACTCGGCCAGATGAAGGCCGACGGCGTCCTGACCGACAAGCGCACGATCATCATTCTGACTTACGCGATGTGCGGCTTCGCCAACATCGTGTCGATCGGCATCCAGATCGGCGGCATCGGCACCCTGGCACCGAACCAGCGTGAAAACCTCGCTGCCCTCGGCGTCAAGGCCGTCTGCGGCGGCACGATAGCCTGCTACCTCTCCGCCTGCATCGCCGGCATGTTCGTGGCCTGAGCGCGGGAGTCAGCCACCGCCGGACGCTCTTCTAGTGAGACAAACCGCTAACGACCGGGCGGGGTTTCCGGCTATTTGTTGTGGAGGGCCGGTCTCCTGACCGGCCGCGGCTGGTCGGGAGACCAGCCATCCAAAACCGACCTGATCGTCCTGGCCGAAAGCCAAGCCGGGGCATTGGACCCAAGAGCATCAAATCCCAGGCCAAGAACCAACGGACTCCACCCTCACTCGTACCGCAGCGCCTCGATCGGGTCGAGCGAGGCGGCCTTCCACGCCGGATAGAAGCCGAAGCCAATGCCGATGGCCGAGCACACCAGCAGGCCGGCAACCGCCCAACCCCAGGGAAACACCGCGGAGGCATTCAACAGCATGGCCCCGATGTTGCCGCCAATCACGCCCACGGCGATGCCGATCAAGCCTCCGACGAGGGAGAGCAGGACCGCCTCAATGAGGAACTGCGCAAGGATGTTGTTTTTCTTCGCCCCGATCGATTTCCGGATGCCGATCTCCTTCGTGCGCTCGGTGACACTCACCAGCATGATGTTCATGACGCCCACGCCGGAGGCGAGGAGCGCGATCGCACTGATGACAAAGGCCCCGATCGCAACGGTGTTGGCGATGTTGTTGAAGGCCTCGATCAATGAGTCGTTGGAGAAAATCTCGAAATCGTTCGGGTCTTCCGGGTCCAGGCCCCGCACGAGACGCATGGTGCCCACGGACATATCCTGGATCGCCGCCAAGGTCGCCTGATCGGGCCCCTGCACATTGATGCTGATGGACCGGCCATAGCGACCGTACGCGTCCAGAAACTGGGTGATCGGGACCACCGCGAAGTTGTCCTGACTCTGCCCGAAGGAGGAGCCCTTGGGCGCCAGCAACCCCACCACCGTGTAGGTATGGCCGTCGATCCGGACCATCCGGCCCAACGGATTCTCGTTGATGAAAAGCTTCTTGGTCAGCTCATCTCCCAGCAAAACCACGGCCCGGCTCATGGCCACGTCGTCCGGTCCGAGGTTGCGGCCGGCCGCGATCTCGTAGTTGCGGCTGGTGATGAAGTTCTCGTCGCCGCCGCCCAACAGGACATTGGGATTGGTCCGGCGATCCAGGTAGGTGGCGATCCGGCCGCCGCGGCGCAGCATCAGGCTGATCTGGGCGGTCTCGCCCATGAGTTCCTTGAAACGGGTGGCTTGAGGATAATCGATATCCTGCCGGTTGGCGAAACGCTGCCGGGGATCGCTGAAATTGATCGCCGGATACTTCATGAACTGGAACGAGTTCGCCCCGAGCACATTCAAGCCCGACTCGATCGAGCCTTTGAGTCCGGAAATGACCGTCATCACCCCGATGACCGAGAACACCCCGACCGCAATGCCCAGCATGGTCAGGCTGGAGCGCAGCTTGTTGGCCTTGAGCGAGTCAAACGCCAGCCGGAGGATTTCAGAGAAGTTCATTCGTAACGGAGGGCGACCACCGGATCGAGTTTACTGGCGGCCCAAGCCGGGGCGAAGCCGCTGAACATTCCAACATAAACAGAAATAACCAAGCCGGTCATCACTAGGCCAACAGAAAAGACCAATGGAAAAGAAGGTGCAACAACGCCAACAAGAGATGTTAACCCTGCAGCCAAACCTAAACCTGTAACTCCACCTACGAAACAGATAGCCACCGCCTCGACGAGAAACTGCAGCAGAATCGTCCGACGCCGGGCCCCGAGGGCCTTGCGGGTGCCGATCTCCTTGGTGCGTTCCTTCACGCTGACGTACGTGATGTTCATGATGCCGATGGCACCAACGAAGAGCGCCAGCCCGGTGATGAAGAGCCCCGCCATGGCGATACCGTTCTTAATGGGGTCGAGTTGCTCGCGAATCGTCCCTTGTTCGTTGATTTCAAAGTCATCGCGCTGCTCGGGTCCGAGCCCGCGGATCCGGCGCATGAGGCCCTGCAGCTCTTCCTTGGCCTCGGCCATCCGCTTGTTGTCCACCTGCACCCGCAACTCGCCACCCTCACCGACCCGGTAGTAGCGCCGGTAGGTGCTCAGGGGCATGGCGATCATCGAGTCCCAGCTGAACAGGCCGAGGAAACTGCCCTGCTTGGCCACCACGCCGATCACCTGGAAATTTTGGTCCCGGATGCGCACGGTCTGCCCGAGCGGCGATTCGTTGGGAAAAAGCGCATCGGCGACATCAAATCCGATGACGGCCACGTTGGACCCGGCTTGACCCTCGAAGTCGCTGAAAAAGCGCCCCTCCCGGAGATCCGACCGGGTGATGCGGGCGTAGTCCGAGGTGGTGCCAAGCGTGTAAATGTTGTTCACGCGGTACTCGCCGCGGATGATGGTCGTGTTCCGCTGGCCGGTCGGCACCGCGAGTTTGAGGGCGCTGTTGGGGTTCACCGCGATCCATGCGTTGATCTGCGGACCGTACTCGTGCTTGATCGGCCGGCGATTGCGGTAGTTCCACCAGTCCTCGACCCCGTGCCAAGGCCACTTGGACACGTAAAGGATGTCGTCGCCAAAGCCGGCCATGCTGCGGTCCACGCCGGCGTCGATGCCTTTGATCGCCGTGCCCATGAGCGTGACGGCAACGATGCCAATAACGACACCGAGAACTGTTAACGCGGAACGCATCTTGCTCGCTCGAATCTGGGCGAAACAAATTCTCAACGACTCAGGGAATTCATTCGCAAATTGCCGCCAACCATAATCCGAAATACCGGAGACCACAGAAACGAGCAGACTGAAAATAGCCAATTGGCGAACCGCTGGAAATGCGCTGGATCCTGCTAGTCCGAGTATGAGGCAGAACAGGAGCGCTAGCATATGTATCACTATGCCTATGCGCCAAACTATCCCCGATGTGGACATTGAAGCCATTGGGATACGCTCAGACATTCTCGTCGCTTTCGATGAGGCCGTCGCGCAGCCGGACGATCCGGCGGGCGTGCCGGGCGATGTCCTCTTCGTGGGTGACCACAATGATGGTGTTGCCCTGCTCGTAGAGCTGCTCGAAGAGTTCCATGATTTCGACGCCGGTCTTGGAGTCGAGGTTGCCCGTCGGTTCATCGGCGAGGATGATCGACGGACGAGTCACCAGCGCCCGGGCGATGGCCACGCGCTGACGCTGACCGCCGGAAAGCTCGTTCGGCCGGTGATGCATGCGGTCACCCAGACCGACATCCGTGAGCGCCTGGCGGGCGCGCTCCAGGCGTTCGTGGCGGGGCAGACCGGCGTAGATGAGCGGCAGCTCGACATTGTGCAGGGCGTTGGAGCGCGGCAGCAGGTTGAAGGTCTGGAAAACGAAACCGATCTCGTGGTTGCGGATCTCCGCGAGCTCGTCGTCCACCATGTGCGCCACGTTCTTGCCGTTGAAATCGTAATGACCGTCCGTGGGGGTATCCAGGCAGCCCAGCATGTTCATCAGCGTGGACTTGCCGGAACCGGATGGGCCCATGATGGCGAGGTACTCGTTGCGTCGGATCTGCAGGGCGACGCCGCGCAAGGCGCGGATCGTCTCCTCGCCCATCTTGTAGAACTTGGTGACGCCATCAATCTGGATGACCAGCTTCCCCGGGGGGCGGGTCGGCCGTGCGGCCGTGGGTGCGACAGGAGTCATGGTGAGGCGACGGGGATTACTTCTTCTTGTCGCCGGGCTTCTTGGGTGGCTCGATGCGGACCTTGTCCCCGTCCTTGAGCATGCGGGTGACGACGCTGAAGGGACCGGTCACCACCTCGTCGTCCTTCTTCAGCCCGGAGGTGATCTCCATGTGGGTGGTGTCGGAAATACCGGTCGTCACATTGACCATCTTGACCGTGTCACCCGTGCGAAGAAAGACCACGCGTTGGAGGGCCTCGCGGTCGGCGCGTTCGCTCTCCCGCTGCTGCTTCTGGTTGATCGCGGCGGCGGCCCCCTCGCCCTGGGTCTCCTTGGCCTTCTTGTCACGCTCCTGCGCCAGCTGGTCGATGGTCTTGGCGCCCTCGCGGCTGCGGACGGTGACCGACTGGATCGGCACGGCCACCACGTCGGTCACCGACTTGGTCTCGATGTCGGCGTTGGCGCTCATGCCGGGACGGAAGGCGACGTCGCGATCGGTGATGCGGATCTTGACCACGAAATTGGTGACTTCCTCCTGGGTGTTCATGCCCGTGGTGCGGGCGCTGGAGGCGATTTCCCAGACCTCGCCGGCGAAGCGCCGGTTCGGGTAGGCGTCGACGGAGATCTTGGCCTTGTCGCCGATCTTGACGTTGATGACGTCGTTTTCGTTAACGTTGACACGGACTTCCATGTTGGCGAGGTCGGCCACGCGCATGACCTCGGCCACGCCGTAGGAACCGGTCGCGGCGACGCGCTCGCCCACCTCGTTGGTGCGGGAGCTCACGGTGCCGTCGATGGGGGAATAGATCACGGTCTTGCTGAGTTGCTCCTGGGCTTGGGCCAGCAGGCCCTCGCTGCTGCGGATCTGCGCCAGGGCATTGTCGTAGAAGGCATGCGCCTGCTCAAAGGCCGTGCGGCTGGCCGTCATGTCGGCCTCGGAAATCAGTTGCTTGGCGAACAGGTCCTGGGCGCGCTTGTAGTCTTCCTCCGCCTTCTGCAGCTGGGCCTTGTTCTGGATCGCGGTGGCCCGCGCGGCCGCCAAGGCAGCCTCGCGCTGGTCGAGCTGGTACTTGTAATTGTCGGGTTTGATGCGGACGAGGAGGTCCCCTTTCTTGACCGCGGCGCCCTCGCGCAGGGGCAGCTCGATGATTTCACCGGAAACCTCGGGCGCGATCTTGACCTCGGTCTCGGGCTGGATCTTGCCGGTGGCATTGACCACCTGGGTGATTGTCTTGATCACCGCCTTTTCCGTGGTGACGACGATGGACTTGTCTTTCTTTTTGGCGACGACGACCACCGTGGCTCCGATGGCCACGACGGCGAGCGCAAGCAGCACGATCAAAAGCTTGCGACGGGATTTCTTCTTCGGCGTGGCTGGTACGGGATTCGATGGAGCAGACATGGGATGATGTAAGGGAAAAGGTATTACAGGGAGCTGCTTGATGACCAGCGATTAGTGGTACGGCAGCCAATAAAACCAGTCGGAGAAACACCCGTCGCTGAGGCGGCAACATTCAGGCGCGATGAACTCAGGAACAGGCGATCATGGCTGGGCATGGCGATAACACACCCGCAAACGGCCCAAAGTTGCATTCCCTTTTGATAAGTGGAGAAGCAGGCGGATGAATGGCATCAAGGCGCACGCGAGCCAAAGCGGGCCGGGTCAAGCGGCGCCGGCCAGGATTGAAGCCACCCGGCACCCAAGACCGACGGTGTGTCCGGCGCGTCTAGCGGGAGGCATGCTGCCAGGCCATGGCCGCACCCACGATGCCCGCATCGTTATGCAGCTTGGCCGGGACAACCTTGGCATCGGCGCGGAGATACTTCAGGAATTTCTCGGACTTCTTGCTGACCCCACCGCCCAGAATGATCAAGTCGGGAGAGACCAGCCGTTCGACCACCTCGAAATAGCAGTTAACCCGCCCCGACCACTGGCGCCAGTCGAGTCGTGCCCGCTTGCGCGCCGATGCCGCGGCGTACCGTTCAAAGGCCTTGCCCCGCCACGGAATGTGGCCGAATTCGGCATTGGGAAACAATTCCCCGCGATGGAAAAGCGCCGAGCCGATGCCCGTGCCAAAGGTGAGCAGGAGCACGGTGCCTTGCTGCCCCCGCCCAACACCGAACCTCATCTCGGCCAGGCCGGCGGCGTCAGCGTCGTTGATGAGGCGCACCCGGCAATGCGTGGCCGCTCGGAAAATCGCCTCCCCGTCCTGGCCCGACCAGGCATCACCCAGGTTGCCCACCGCGCCGATCTTACCGTTGCGAATAATGGCGGGAAATCCAATGCCGACCGGACCCTTCCATTTGAAATGGTGGACAATCTCCTTGGCCGCCGCGAGGCCCACTTTCAGCGAGCAAGGTGAGGTGATTTCCACCCGATGCCGTTCGGCCAGCAACCGGCCCGTGACTGTATCTACGGGAGCGCCTTTCAGCGCGGATCCACCAATGTCGATGCCGAGGACTTTCATGGGGTTGGGTAACTCAGTCGATTTGCGAGGCGGCTTGAAGCTCGGCGGAGGTGGCGAGGCGGCGGGTGACCAACTCCACTTCAAAATATAGCTCCTGACCGGCCAGCGGATGATTGGCGTCGAGTAGGACTTCGTCCCCCTCGATGGCGAGCACCGTTACAATCGGATCCAACCGGTCCGGCCCGGTCTGAAACTGGTCGCCCACTTTCAAGTCATCCACGGGCAACTGGGCCCGCCGGACTTTCTGGACCATGGCATCATCCCGCAGACCGTAGGCCCGCTCCGGGGAAACGACGACCTGCCGGGTCTCCCCGGCGGTCATGGCCAGCAACGGCTCTTCCAGTCCCTCGATGATCTGGCCAGCCCCCTCGATGCAACCGAGCGGTTCGGCTCCGCGCGAGGTGTCCAGCACCCGCCCCTCGCGATTGCGCAGCGTGTAGTGAAAGGTCAGGTGGTGGGGGGCGGAGGGCATCGGCGTGGGTAGGAAGTCACAAGGGCGGCGTAACAAGTGACAAGACCAAATCCACCGCCGGACGCCCACCACTCGACGTTCCACCCATGCCTGGATGAACCCTTGTGCCCCCGCCCCATGCCTGGCCTGCGGCCCGCTACGTTTCCTCGCGCAATACGGCCAGCGGCGGGTGGTCGCAGATGCCGCGGTTGGACAACCACCCGGTGGCGACGGTCATCAGGCTGACGATCGCCCACCCTCCCCCCAGCACTGCCAGGGATGGCATCACCCACTTCACCTGGAAGATGAAGTAGGCCAGCGCCCAGTTCGCACCGATCGCGAGAATGGCCCCAACCGCCGCGCCGAGCGTCCCGAGCGCGAGGTATTCAGCGAACATGATCCGGTTTACCTGCGCCTTGCTGGCCCCCAGCGTGCGCAGGAGAACGCTTTCCCGGACCCGCTGGGAACGGCCGATCAGCACGGCCCCCGCCAGGACGATTCCGCCCGTAACCACGGTGAACAGCGCCAGAAATTCCACCACAAAGGACGCCTTGGAATACACCCCGTCGATCGTCTGGATGATCAGCGCGAGATCGATGGCGGAAACATTCGGATGCTCGCGCACGACGGCCTGCTGGATCTTCGCGGATTGACCGGCATCAGCCACCCGCAGGGCCATGATGTGAAACTTGGGCGCCGCCTCGAGTGCACCCTCAGGAAACACCAAAAAGAAGTTCGGCTGCATCCTGCGCCAATCCACCTGGCGGATGCTGTCGACGCGGGCCTTCACCGGCACGCCTTGCACATCGAAAACGATTTCATCCCCGAGCGTGACCTGCAGATCGCCCGCCAGCTTTTCCTCCACCGAGACGGGAATAATATCCACTCCATCTGCCACGCGTCCGGTGAAAGCACCGGACGTGAGCTTTTCGCTGTCCGAAAGCACCGCCCGGTAGGTCGAGCGATACTCGCGCCGCAGCGTCCAGGCCGGGATCCGCAAATCCCGGTCCTTGAGCAGGTCGGCGGCCGCCCGTTCCTTGATCGAGGCGATGCGCATCGTGATGATGGGGGCGTACTCCTTGACCGGGGCACCATTGTCCCGAAGCAGTTTCCGCAGCGGCTCGACCTGGTCATCCTGAATATCAAACAGCATCAGGTTGGGTCGTTCCCCTCCCCCGACCACACGCAACTGGCCCAGCAGAGTGTCACGGGACAGGTAGAGCGTCATCATCAGGAAGGTGCCCAACCCGAGGGAGACCAGCAGGAGCAAGGTGCGGTTGTTGGGACGGTAGAGATTGGCCACTCCTTGCCGCCAGGCATAGGGCAGACGCCGCGGCGTGAACCGTCGGGCACACCAAGAGAGCGCCCGGGCAATCCCGGCCAGCACCGCAAAGCTGACGGCCAGCGCCCCGGCAAAACCCGCGGCATAGCGCAGCCGGCCGGTCTGCCAGTAGGCGAAACCGAACACGGCGGCCCCGATCACCACCAGCATGACCAACTGCCACCAGTCGCGTCCGCCGCTCGGCACCACGGCAGATCGCAGCGTGAGCAAGGGCGACACCCGACGCACCTCCAACAGTGGCAGCAGGGCAAACAGCACGCTCACGACCAGACCGGCCCCCAGGCCTCCGCCCAGCGCCGACCAAGAGACCGAGGCTTGCAGGGCAAAGGGTAGAAACTCCCGCAACAATCCAGGCAGAGCGAGTTGCAGGGCGAGTCCCAGCACCGCGCCCAAGGTGGCGCCCACCAGGCCGAGCCCGAGTCCCTGAACCAGATAAATGGCAAAGCTCGTGCGTGACGAGGCTCCGAGACAGCGGAGCATGGCGATGGTGGGAATCTTCTGCCGGATGTGGGCATGGATGGCGCTGGCCACACCGATGGCGCCGAGGAGGAGCGACGCAAAGCCGACCAGGCTCAGAAATGAATTCACGTTCGTGATGGACTGGCCGAGCTCCCGTTTGCGCTCCTCGGCTGTGTCGTAACCGAAGCGCTGTTCGCGGAAGCGCTCCCGCAGGTCCCGCACGAGCGCGTCCGCGTCAAAGCCGGCGGGAAATTTGAAGTAGAACCGGTGCCGCGAGATACTGCCCGGCTGCAGGAGACCCGTCCCGCCGACCGTCGCGAGCGGCACGTAGACCCGTGGGGCCATCTGCGTGACAGCCATGGCCTCGCCCGGAATGGCCCGCAAGGCGCCGGCCACACGGTACTCGGCGCT
>Ga0066410_1000168_pt1 | contig 25042 bp, 15 predicted proteins | sample LakWasMet14_LOW5_2_FD_59497 | JGI IMG/M metagenome (GOLD analysis project Ga0066410, IMG submission 59497) | Freshwater sediment methanotrophic microbial communities from Lake Washington under simulated oxygen tension - Sediment Metagenome 14_LOW5 | ecosystem: Environmental > Aquatic >...
ACCGGTTCGAGGGCTGCCTTCAACGGTCGGCGGGCGAAGAACCCGGCCAGCACCGCCCCGGCCATCGCCCCACCCGCCCACGAGGGCGCCACGAGCAAACCGAGCAACAGGGGCTCCAGCGCCAGCGACCAGGAACCGTGCTCCTTGGGCAGGAAAACCGCTGATACCGGCCGCCGGGGCACCGGGTTGAACGCCAATGAATTCGGTGGCATAACGTCTTGGGCGAAGGCGGACATGCCCCAGTATCGGATAAATCCCGGCGGTAGGCCTTGATGCACATCAAGACCCCACGCTTTCCGCATCACCCAAGTTTCGGTTGGACAAAGGCCGGCCGGCTCCTTGAGTTGCCCCATGTCTTCGTCCGCGAAAAAACCCTTTTCCATCGTCACCCTCGCCATCGACTTGGCGCTCACCGCCGTCGCCTTTGTGATTTTCTATTCCTTGGTGGCCTCCCATGTGCCTTCCAGCGATCCGGAAATGGTCAAACTCTGGGGTGCCCTCACCGCGGGCTGCATGTCAGGTGTTTTCTGGCTCGCCTGGAACATGCTGAAGGTCGTCTTCAAGTTCCAGCGCGAGTCGCGCAAGTAAGCTCGCGCTTCACTTCCCTGTTCTTCCGGGCGGACCCAAAGGTCCGCCCTCTTTTTTGCGCTGATTCAATCCGCCCCGGCGCCGGGCAAAGGCCGGCCCCAAGCGTCAGTGCCAGCAGGCACCGGGCAGATCAGATCTCCTTGGGTTTCCGCCGGCCGATGAAGGCCGAGACCCAGATCGCCAGTTCATAGAGGAGGATCAGTGGCAGGGCGAAGAGCGACTGGTTGATGGGATCCGGCGTCGGCGTGATCATGGCGGCGATGATGAAGATCACCACGATCGCGTGCCGCCGGTATTTGCGCAGCGTCGCGACCTCGATCAGCCCCATGTACACCGCCAGCACGACCAGCAGCGGAAATTCAAAGGCCGCCCCCATGCCGAGGGTCATCCAAAGGAGCAGACTGTAGTACTTGTCGGCCGTCCACATCACCGTGTAGCCCAGCAATTGGTTGAGCTCAAAGGCCACGCGGATCGTGCTCGGCGTGAGCACAAAGTACCCAAAGGCCGCGCCGCAGCCGAACAGCACCAAGGCGGTCAGGCCCGCGGGCACGATCACTTTCATTTCCTTCTTGGTCAGGGCCGGCGCCACAAACTGGCCCACGAAGAACAACCAGAACGGCAGCGACAGGATCACGCCGCCCATGATGCACATGTCGATGATCACCGAGAAAACGCTCATCGGGCTGTTCGTGATGAGATCGTTCTTCAGCTTCGGGTACTCGGTTTGCACCCGCTCGAGCGGGGCGTTCAGCAAATGCGAGGCCTCGTCGAGATTGTAGGCGATGATCGTGACGATGATGCCAAAAACGACCGCGCACTTGATGAGGGTCCAGCGCAGTTCCTCCAGATGACCAAGAAACCCCATGGGCTTGCCCCCCGCGATCGGGGCGGACTCAGGATCATTGACGATTTCAGGATCAGACGGGTTGTTTTCGCTCACTCAAGTTCGTTGCAAACAGGTTTGCCGCACTCGTGCAATCTTCGGATTGGGTCCATCGGGAGAGATTGGGCAAAACGGGGCGCCCCCGGTCTCGCTCCCGCGCTCGTCAACCTGGGCCAACCCTCCATGTCCCGACAAGAAAGCAATTTAGAAGCAACCAGACCGGAGGGCTCAGGCGCGCCGGCTGCCGCATGCCAGTTGGCCTTCGTCCCACCCCGGCGAGCGCGGGTACTTAATTCTAGCGAGAAGCGTCCCATGACGTGATGTGTTCAAATGTTCGCACCACGCACCCGGAAGGGAAGGGTCTGGAAGTTGCCGAATGGTTTGACACTTCTGCGGCTGCCCGCTCCGATTGTTCCTCCCCATCTCAATTACCATGGCAAAAAAATCCTCCGCCAAGAAGCCCGCGAAAAAAGCGGCTTCGTCCAAAAAAACAGCCGGTAAGGCCCCAAAATACGTTTATACGTGGGGCGCCGGAAAAGCCGATGGCAACGGCTCGATGAAACCTCTCCTCGGCGGCAAGGGCGCCAATCTCGCCGAGATGACCCGCATCGGCCTGCCGGTGCCTCCGGGCTTCACGATCACCACGGAAGTCTGCACCTATTTCTACGACAACAAGTGCACCTATCCCGCCTCGCTGCAGGCGGAGATGGAAGCCGGTATCGCCAATATGGAGAAGATCATGGGCACGCAGTTCGGCGCCACCACCGGCATGCCGCTGCTGGTCGCCGTGCGCTCCGGCGCCCGTGACTCCATGCCGGGCATGATGGACACCATCCTCAATCTCGGTCTCAACGACCAGACCGTCGTCGCCCTCGAGAACGCCACCAAGAATCCCCGCTTTGCCTGGGATTGCTACCGCCGCTTTATCCAGATGTACGGCGACGTCGTCCTGGGTGTGCAGAAAAAGGAAGGCGAAGACCACGAGCCGTTCGAGACCGTCATCCACGCTTTCAAGCACGAGCGTTACCACGCCGACGTCGAGGACTCCAAGCTCACCGCCGACGACCAGAAGGAACTCGTCAACCGCTTCAAAGCCCTCGTCCGCGAGCGCACCGGCAAGCAGTTCCCCAACGATCCCTGGGACCAGCTGCGCGGCGCCGCCAGCGCCGTCTTTGGCTCCTGGATGAACGACCGCGCCAAGGTCTACCGCGCCAAGTACAACATTCCCTCCGAGTGGGGCACCGCCGTCAATGTCCAGGCCATGGTCTTCGGCAACACCGGTGAAACCTCCGGCTCCGGCGTCGCCTTCACCCGCAACCCGGCCAATGGCGTCAACGAGTTCTACGGCGAGTTCCTCATCAACGCCCAGGGCGAGGACGTCGTCGCCGGTGTCCGCACTCCCGAGCCGGTCCTCGATCTCAAGAAGCAGATGCCCAAGTCCTACGCCGAGCTGCTCAAGGTCCGCAAGACCCTCGAGAAGCACTTCAAGGACGTGCAGGACATCGAATTCACGATCCAGGAAGGCAAGCTGTTCATGCTCCAGACGCGCAACGGCAAGCGCACCGCCGCCGCCGCGCTCAAGTTCTCCATCGATATGGTGAAGGAGAAGCTCATCAGCTGGGAAACCGCCGTCATGCGCAACCCGGCTGACCAGCTCGAGCAGCTGCTCGCCCCGATCTTCGATCTCAACGAGGTCAAGAAGGCCACGGTCATCGCCACCGGTTTGCCCGCCGGCCCCGGCGCCGCCACCGGCAAGATCTACTTCAACGCCGATCGCGCCGTCATCGCGGCCGCCGCCGGCGAGAAGGTGCTCCTCGTTCGCGTCGAGACCTCCCCCGAGGATCTGCGCGGCATGATCGCCGCCGAAGGCATTCTCACCGCCCGCGGTGGTGTCTCCTCCCACGCCGCCCTCGTCGCCCGCCAGATGGGCAAGGTCTGCGTCTGCGGCGCCTCCTCGCTCCAGATCGACTACGAGAAGAAGACGGTCTCCGTCGACGGCAAGACCTACGCCCAGGGCGACTTCCTCTCGATCGACGGCACGATCGGCACGGTTTACGCCGGCCAGATCAAGACCGCCCCGTCCGAGATCATCGCGGGCCTGATCCACGGCGACAAAGCCGCCCAGGCCACCGAGAAGTTCAAGAGCTATGTGCAGCTCATGAAATGGTGCGCCAAGGCCACCAAGCTCTCCGTCCGCACCAACGCCGACACCCCCGAGCAGGCCTCGCAGGCCATCGCCTTCGGCGCCGTCGGCATCGGCCTCACCCGCACGGAACACATGTTCTTCGAGGGTGATCGCATCGACGCCATGCGCGAGATGATCCTCGCCGACTCGCTCAACGCCCGCGAGGCCGCCCTCGCCAAGCTCCTCCCCTACCAGCGCGACGACTTCTTCGGCATCTTCAAGGCGCTGAAAGGATTCCCGGCGACCATCCGCTTCCTCGACCCGCCGCTGCACGAGTTCCTCCCGAACACCAAGGAGGCCCAGATGGACCTCTCCCGGAAGCTCGGGGTGTCCGTGGACAAGATCATGCACCGCGTGCACGAGCTGCATGAGTTCAACCCGATGCTCGGTTTCCGCGGCTGCCGCCTCGGCATCAAGTATCCGGAAATCACGCGCATGCAGGCCCGCGCCGTCCTCGAGGCCGCCGCCGATGCGACCAAGGCCGGCTTCAAGGCCAAGCCCGAGATCATGATCCCGCTCGTCGGCTTCAAGCGCGAGCTCGACCTCCAGACGGCCATCGTCCACGAGGTCGCCGCCCAGGTGCAGAAGGAGAAGAAGGTGAAGATCAACTACTCCGTCGGCACCATGATCGAGATCCCGCGCGGTGCCCTCACCGCCGACGAGGTCGCCCAGACCGCGGAGTTCTTCAGCTTCGGCACCAACGATCTCACGCAGACCTGCCTCGGCATGTCCCGCGACGACTCGGGTTCCTTCCTCGGCGCCTATCAGGAGTCCGAGATCATGAAGAAGAACCCCTTCGCCTCGATCGACCAGACCGGCGTTGGCCAGCTCATGCAGATCGCGATCGCCAAGGGCCGTCAGACCCGCCCCGACATCAAGCTCGGCATCTGCGGCGAACACGGTGGCGATCCTGACTCCGTCAAGTTCTGCCATAAGCTCGGCCTCAGCTACGTGTCCTGCTCGCCTTACCGCGTGCCGGTCGCGCGTCTGGCGGCAGCGCAAGCGGCCATCGCTGACTCGAAGAAGTAATCCTCTTCGAACCCCTCTCAAAGCCCCGGTCTTTACTGACCGGGGCTTTTTTTGTGCCTCAGACAGCGGAGTGGTCTTTAGCCGGATTGGCGCAGTCGGACCCCGTTCTCACTCTGGGCGGAACGGTTGGTTCGGTTGTCGGGCGCGGTCCCCGCTCCTGGCGCATAAAAGACGGTCGGAGTCCGGAGACCCCGCCCGACCTTTTTCAATGCATGGATGCGGCTCAAACCCGCGCCCCACCCCCTAGGGAGTGACTGCCGCCGGTTCCTTGAGCCACGGCACGCTGCTGAAGCCGTTGAGCTGGGTGTTGTTCACTCTCCCGGCTGCGAGCTTCGCCGTCTCGAGGGTACTGCGGATCAACGCCCGGTATTCCTTCTGCACCGCCGGGCTGGCCGCATCATGGCCGGTCTTGAAATGGGCGATATACTGAACGAGCTCCGGCGACGGCTTCGCCGAGTCCTTGATCGCCGATTCGTAGAGGGCCTTGGCGAGAGCGTTCGCTACCGCACCATGCGCCTCTTTGCTAACCTGGCTCGCGCCAACCAACAGACCCGCGTTGCCCGTCCTCTGCCACAGCACGAAATAGTACTGGAGGTTCGAGGATTGAAAAATGGTCGGGAAGATCTGCGAGAAGTTACCCTGCTGCTGCGGCAAAATCGTCTTCGTGAAGTTCACTGTCTGGCCGTCCGCCGCCGTCACCACCACCGGCCGCGTACTGGCCGCCAGTTCCTGCGCGAGATCCTCGTCGAGCGCCGAATAGCCGGCATCATGCCACACGGCATCGAACAGGATCTTGATCGTGGCATCGTCAAAGCTCGCCACCGGGGCGATCTGGATGGCCTGCAAGGCGGCAAACACCTCGGGCGTCACGCCGTTGACCTTCGCATCAAGCGGCGGACGCTCGGCGGCGCGGGCCGCCAGCTTCTCGATTTCAGCGAGCATGAGTTTCGCGTTCCGATCATTGGCCTCGGCCCCCTTGCGGATCCACGCGAGCCCGGCCGCCTCGTCCTTCGGCGCGAGCGTGCCGGTGTAGAGGACGCGGCCGACGATCGCCATGCTCGGCACGTAACCGGATTCGGCCAATTTGACGTGCACGCCATAGGCGCGCGGCTCGTCCTTCGTGAAGGAGCGCTTCCCCTCCGCCAGATAGCCCGCCAGCCGGATCATCGCGTCCCGGTTGCCCGCGTCGGCGGCCGCGCTGAGCAAACGGCGGAATTCTGCAGCGACTTCCTGACTGGCGAACTCCCCGGTGCCTGCCTTCTGCTCCAACAGGACGGCCTGCAAGAGCATGGATTCAGGATGCTTTTGATCGATGGCTTTGCGCAGGAAGGCCTCCGCCTTGGCCACGTCCCGGGTGAGCCCATCCCCGTCAACCAGCAGCTTCGCCACGACATAGCAGGCCTGCGCCTCGCCGGCTTCGGCCCGGGCGAGGTTGGCCGCGTAGTCGGCGCGATGCTCTTCCCGTTTCGCAAAGGCCGCATCCTTCGGCGCGGCCTGCACGGCCCACTTCATCCGCTCGGACTCCGGCACCACGCCCGCACCCAATCGTCCCTCCACCATCCACACCATCGCCGGGATGTCACCCCGCTCCGCGCTCTGGCGATAGAGTCCGGCCAGGGTGGCTGCCGGAGTCGCTGGCTTCCACAGTTCCAGCAGCATCGCGTACCCCCGCGGCGCCATCGGGTCGCCGGCGGCCGCTGCCTCCTGCAGCCATTTCTCCGCCATCCAAGGGTTCTTTTCCACATACCGGCCCTCGATGGCGGCCATTGCCAGTTCGCGCTTCGCGGCGGCGTCGCCGTTGAGCGCCTTGGGCAGAAGGTTATCCAGATCGCGCACCCGGTGTTGCTCGGGCGTCTGGGGTCCCGTCTCCTTGCGATATTTGCCTTTGCCGGAATAGTTGCGGCCGAAATCCTTGACCCGGATAGGAGGCACCGGCGTCGCCGCGCGGACCAAGGCCGGCTTCTCCGGCAAAGCGCTCGGCTGATAGACATAGAATTTTCCCATCGGACCGCCTAAGACAAAACCCGCCGGGCCGAAGGCCACTCCCGTGACATCCGGATCGAGTGCCGCCACCCGGGTCCAGGCAAGGCCGTCAGCAGACTCATACAGCGCAGGATCCTTGAACTGGCCGGCGCTCGTCGTGCCGATCGTGACAAATCTTCCGCCTCCGTACGCCAAACCCCGCGCATGCGCAAACGGCACATCGCGCGCAATCAACCAGGCCCCGTCGGCCCCCTCCTGGGCGCGGATCATGATCTGCCGGTCCTTGACCCGGGAGTTGATCAAGAGGACCAAGACAGCACGATTGTTCCCCTCCGCGAGAAACGCCTCGTTGGCGCGATTGAGCGAGCTGTCCGGAATCTCCACCGACCAATATTCGCCGTTGTCGCTCGTCAGCAGCTCGCCGTTGGGTTTGACCAGAAAGAACCGGCCTCCGCTTTGCAGCGCAACCGTGGGATCGACCCCTGACGGAACCTTGCCGTCCCAAATCGGCAGCTTGTCAGCCGTTATCCCGTCGAGCCGGGCACTGAAACAAACCCCAAAGGTGCCCAGGATATCGCCCGCGGCCCAGAACAGGCCGTGGTGCACGGCCAGTCGCTCGCTTGAGAATTTCCAGACGGGGTTCGAGGTCCACCGCTTCCCGTCAGCGGAGAAATGCAGATAAGGCGCGTTCCGTTCTGTCGTTACCACCCAAACCTCGTCGTCGTGCAGAATCTGCCGGACGGACTCCTTGGCGGGCAGCTGCGCGGTTTCCCAGCGCTGGCCGTCAGCAGAAAACAACAATCCGCCTCTGGCGGTGCCCAATGCATAACGTTGCTTCAGGAAGGTCACTTCCCGCAATGAATCCCCGACGCCGCCGAGTTGCCAGGTCTCAACCCCGCCCTCCCCGTTGGCCACGCGGGTCGCGGTGACCACGGCAGGCAGTTCGCCGGGAGCCAACTTCGTGACCGGCGCAGTGGGTTTGGCTCCCGGCTTTGAGGAAAACAGATCGTCATCCGCCGGAGCGGCCAGGGCGATGGTGACGAGGAGCGCGGGCAACGCCGCGGACAAAAGGCGATGGGAACGGTACATGATAGGATGAAGCATTGGCGTGATGCAGACTACTTGGACGCAGGGGTCAGGCGGGCCGTGATGCGCTGGTAGAGCTCCTCGGCCGAGGCGATCTGGTCAGGGTTCAACTCACGGGAGAGCAGATCGACCGCGAACAGCGAGTCGGCGTTCGAGATCGAGAGCAGCGCCCACGCGAGTGCGGCCGGACGGTCGGCGGCGCGCCCGATGCCGTAGTACAGCCGCGCGGCGGCCAGGCGGCGCAACGCCTGCAACCGGGCGGTCGCGTCCGCGTCCGTTTCCGGCGCGAGCAGGGCCGCCTGGAAGAGTTTCTCCACGGCCGCGGCATCCGCCGCCGGTGTGGCCACGCCCGCGAGCCTTAGTAGCCACGGCTGCCCGGCGAGTTCGGTGCGCTCCGTAGCCGCGCTCACGAGCGGGATCAGACCGTTGATCTTGAATGGTTCGTGGCTCTGTCCGGCCTCGCGCGCCAGCGCCAGGTCCAACGAGCCGTCCTCGATCCCCCGCAAGACCCGCACGGCGATCGCGTTTTCCGGACGCGCCAGTTTGAAGATCGCTTCGAGAGTCGGCAATTCGCCGCGCTCCAGTTTCTCCGCGTACGCGGGATCTTCCGCCTTCTCCTCCAGTATATAGTCGAACGCCTTGGTCAGCAAACCGGCCGCCTGCCGCAACGCCGGGGCCCGGCGCAAACCTGCCGACTCAAACCAGCTCAGCTGGTAGATGGGCTGACCGATATTCGCAGCCGCAAACCCGTAGGCGAAACCGGCGTCATTGTTCAGCGGCACGCCAAAGCCACGGCGCAGCATGATCCCCCAGACCGCGTAGGCCGACGCGTCGCCCTCTTCCACCTTGGCGCGAATTCGGGTCGCGGCTTCGGCGGGCGAGACGGGCTCTGCCGGCAAGCCGGCGAGTTTCAGATACCAGCTGGCCGCCTCCGGCTGATTCGCCGCGACCCCGAGTCCCTGGGTGAGTTGGTTGGCGAGATTGGCCATGCCGATCCGGCTATCACCCTCGGCGCCGAGCCGATACCAACGTGTGGCCTCCGTGTGATCCTTCGGCAGGCCCTGCCCAAACTCGTAAGCGTACCCCAGCATCACCTGCGCCTCCGCTTCGCCAAGCTCGGCCGCCCGCCGCATCCAGGCAATCGCCTCGGCTTGGTCGGCCTTCACGCCAAGCCCGTCGCGATAGCGCCCGGCCAAGAGCCGTTGCGCCACCGGGGAACCGGCGTCGGCCGCGCGACGGATGGTCGCGACCGCCTCGGGTGTGTGCGGGTAGGTCACCAACGCGACCTTCCCCAGCGCGACGATCGAGCCTTGTTCGGCGTAGCGTTGCCACAACGCCCTCGTTTCCGCAGCCGTGCTTCCCGCTTCCACGACCTGCCAACCAGCCGCTTTCGCCCGCTCAAACCAGCGCATGCCTTCGGGATTGTTCTGACGCACGCCTAAACCTTGCCAATGCGCATAGGCCAGATCGTAGCAGGCGGCCGCATCCCCGGCCTCGGCCTGCTGCCGGCGTTTCGCCACGTCGAAGAGCGGGCGCAATTGTTTGGCCGGTACGTACAGCGCCAGTCGCGGCGGCTCGTACTTGCCCGCCGCAATCGCGGCGATCGCGGTCTTTGAGCCGGTGTCGCCCTGCGCCGCCGCCTTTTGCATCCACGGACGGGCCGCGGCCTCGTCCTTCGGGATTCCGTGACCGGCAAACAGGAAATTGGCATAGCGATTCATCGCCCAGACGTACCCCTGCTCGGCGGCGCGGCGATAGAACCCGGCCGCCTTCGTCAGGTCGCGCGGCACGCCTGCCGCGGCCTCGTACATCCATCCCAACTCCGCCACCGCCGGCGGATGATCATGCGCCGCGCCTTCCTCCAGCGCCTTGCGCGCCGCATCCAGGTCGAGGTCGGCACCCTGGCCCGTGCGATACTGTTGCGCGAGCGCCACCATGGCTTCGCGCTGACCGGCGGCGGCGGCCTTCTTGAAGGCGACATGAGCGGCCTCCAGGTCGGGAGGTCCACCCTGACCTTCACGCAACATGTAGCCGTGAAGATAAAGACCCATGCGTGACCCTTGCTCGCCTAGGCGGCGCCAAAACGCGGCCTGCGCGGCAAGATCGCCTTTGGCATAGGTGGGGATTTCGAGACCGGCATTCTGGGCGAGCTGGATCCAGAAGCGCGAGGCGATCGAGTCGGCCGGAACACCTTGTCCGCGACTGTAGGCGGTTCCGAGATCGTAGGCCGCCGCGGCGTCGCCGCCGGCCGCGAGCAACCGCACGGCCGCGATATCCATCACGGCATAGGTGCGAACGGCACCGGGCGGATTGCTTTTCGTTTTGATGCGCGCCGGCAGCACGGGCGGCTTCAAACGCTGTTGCTGGGCTCGGTTGATCGCAATCCGGTCCTGGGCGAGACCTTTGACCAAAGCCACGGTGCCGTTGGGTAAGGAATGGGTGAAGGCGGTGACGACCGCCTCGGAGAAATCGATGGCATCGGCCATGAATCCAAAAACACTGGCGTCACTGACTTCATAGCCCGTCACCCGATCGAACAGCGGCGCGAGGTAGGCGAGCACCTGGGCCTGCGTGTAACCGGGATGGGCGGCCTTCCAGTCGGCATGCAACGCGCGGGTCAGTTTCAGACGTGTGGCCGTGTCCTTGGCCTGCGTCATGGCCACATCCCACGCGGCGAGCTTGCCAGCCCAAGCCTCGACCGCGAGGGTCCTGGCTTCCGCCGCCTTGCGCTCGTTCAAGGCCTTCGCAGCCGCGGCCTGCGTGGCCACCTGCGCCTTGGCGTCGGCCGCTTTCTTTGCCACCGCGGCCTTTTCCGCTGCGGCGACGCGGATCTTCTCGTCCGCCGCCGCCTTGGCCGCGAGCTCGGCGGCGTTGAGGGGCGTGGCCTCGGCGAAGGCTTCCACGGTCGCGACCTCGATGCGGCGGCCCGGTTTGCGCGTCCCGATCGCATGCACCTTGCCATCCTTCAGGAGCAGCGTGTCGATGGTGGCGCCGGCGGACAGCGGCACGCGGCTCCAGTTTTTTCCATCGGCACTTTTCTGCCAGGGTTCCTGCTCGTTTACCCGCACCCAGAAAAAGCCGCCCAGCGCCCGCAGGGTGATCGGGTATTCCACCGTGAGTTTGGCCACTTCGCCCGTTGGCTGCCATTGCTTGCCGTCGCGAGAACCAAAGGCGCGTCCATCCGCAGCGACCGCCACCCAGCCATCCGGAGAGCCCGCGACCGCCATGAATTTGTTGTAACCGGTCTTGGGCAAAACGCCCTGCGCCCAGGTAATGCCGTCGTTGGACCACCAGAGACGGGGTTCCTGTTCCTGGACGACCCAGTACGGACGGGAGAACTCAGCGGGCCGCGCGCTTTCATACTCCTCGTCTTTCTCCCGGGTACCCCCGACCGCGACCCACAGCCCGTTGCTGTAGGCAACCCCCAGGACCGAATCCTTGATGCCCGATGCGTGCGGTTGCCAGCGACCGTCTTTCTCCAAGCGCCAGACCGCGGAGGTTTCGTCGAAGGCGATGGCGGTATCCGGCGAGCCGGCGACTGCCGTGATCCATTTGCCCACCAGTGTTTCCTGCGGGTTCCATGAGCCGGGTTTGAAGGTCGCGAGGTTGTCACCCGAGACCAGAGCCAACCGGTCGCCCGCCATCGCCGCGAAACCCACATTGCCCGGCCAGACCTGGCGCGCCGCCTCCCCGCCCTTGCTGAGCATCAGCCCGCTGAAGTAATCAACCCAAACCACGCCTTCCGCGATCGAGCCCGCAAAGAGCGCCTTTTCGTCCACCCTTTCCTCAGCCGCGGGAGCGAGGCTGGCGATCATCAAGGAAAGAAGGAGAAAGCAGCGGGCGCATCGGATCATCGGATGGTACGTGGAGGGTGGAAGTGACAGGGCGGAACACTGAAGCTCGCGGATTACGCGGCCTCGGCCAGCGGAAAACGCCCGAAAATGCCGCCGGCAGTAGAAACCGGCGGGAGGCCGCACGTTCTTCACTCCGTCAATCATAGCCACATAATCGTCCGCCGGCTATGCGTAGTCCTACGTAACTTTAGTTCAGTGTGAAACTCGCGCCTGCTCCCATGAACCCGTCGCGCGTTTTCCGCGCCACGTGCCCAACGGTCAAGTTTCCGCCGCTGGCAGCAATTCCTGCGGAATTGCTGGGAGGACGAATTCGCGTGGACGATTCTTCTGGAACCAGCGGACCGCCACGGGGGTGTAGAATGCGACGAGAAGCAGTTTGATGATCACGACCCAGAAGTTCCCCACGGTGATAAAGAAAAACATTGCCGCGATCACGGCGATGGCGACCACGCCGAGAATCGCATTGTTAATCCAAAAAATGGCAGGCAAAGCACCAGCCAGGCAGCGGCAGCCCGGCGCATGCTGCGCCAGCGCCGCCGTTAGCGCCTGTACGAACGCCCGATAGCCAGCACTCGTGTCCCGAAAATCGTAAACCCCGGCGTAAGTACGATTGTAGAACTCGATCGTTTGGCGACCTCGCAAGGTCAGCCGGCATCGGAATCGATTCCGCTCGGGTCTCGTCGGCGCAAACTCCAGCCGGACCTCCGTGATCTCGGCGAGCGCGATCACCCGGGGCGGCCCCTTGTCGTCCTCCAGGCGCAACTCGGCGCCGTCGATTACCCACGTGGTGGCCGGCACAAATGCATGGTTTCGGGTGGGGTAACGCATGGTGAGGTCCGAAGCCTGTAAACAGGTTGTCAGGTCAGCAAACCCACAACGCGCTTGGCCCTTAGAATTATCACGACAACTCAGCCTAACCGAAATCTCCCACTACCACCATGCGTAGTCCTACGTAGATCATTCGACTCCCCCGACACCGCATGGAGCCGCAAACCGGCTCGACGCCTCACGGCGCTGTGCTAGTGCTAGGCTTGTATGAAACTCCGCCCCTTCTTCGCCGCCCTCGTGGTTGGCCTTGCTTTGCTCTCCCAGGTCGGCGTCGCCCAGGACGCTGCCTCCGCAGCCCCCGCGACGCCCGCGCCCGAAATCGATCCCGTCACGGCCGATCTCCGGGCCCTCGTGGGCAAGATCTCGGCGAAGATCAATGGCGGCCCCCGCACCGCCGAAGCCCTGGCGCCCGAACTCGCGGAGTTTGACGCGCTGCTGGCCAAGTACGCCGGTCAGAAAACCGATCCGGTCGCGAACATCGCGCTGATGCGCGCCGCCCTTTACCTGCAGGTGCTCCAGGACGAGACCAAGGGCCGCGAAATGTTGCTGGCCCTCAAGGCCGACTTCCCGGGCACCAAGGCCGCCGGCAGCGTTGACCAGATTCTCGCCCAGATGGAACAGATGGAAAAGGCCAAGGCGGCCAAGGCCGCCCTCGTGGGCCACCCGGCCCCGGCCCTGCACTTCAAGTGGGCCTCGCGCGATGGCCTCAAGACCCTGGCCGACCTCAAGGGCCGGGTCGTCGTCCTCGACTTCTGGGCCACGTGGTGCGGTCCGTGCATCGCCTCCTTCCCGCAGATCCGCGAGCACGTCGCGCATTTCAAGGGCGCCCCGGTCACCTTCCTCGGCGTGACCAGCATCCAAGGCTTTGTCGCCAACATGGGCCCGCGCATCAACACCGAGGGTGACGAAGCCAAGGAGATGTCCCTGATGACCGAGTTCATGAAGACCAAGGACATGACCTGGGACGTCGCTTTCAGCGAAGAGGAGGTCTTCAATCCGGCGTACGGCATCACGGGGATTCCGTTTGTCGCCATCGTCGCGCCCGACGGCACCGTCCGTTTCGCCGGCCTCCACCCCGGCGACCCTTCGGCCGATATCGCCGGAAAAATCGAGGCTCTGCTCAAGGAGTTCAACCTCCCGCTGCCGGACAAAGCCTGATCCCTCGCGATCTGCTTGCGCCCGACCCAAACCCGCCCGGCCCGGCGGGTTTTTTTGGCAACATCACGAGTTCGATCGGCCTGAACGCTCCTCTCGGGAACCGGTACAATGCCCTTCCTTTTCAACCGGACGCCCCCGGACCGGTGGACAAGCCGGGCAAACCGTCTTTCCGTCCGACTCGTCATGAAAACCTCCGTCGCCACGACCATCGCCCTGATTGGCTCCTCCAGCCTCTCATCCGTCGTCGTATCCGCCATCAACGGCGCGCCGCGAGGGTTCTGATTGTCCAACTGACTTTCGCCCCTCCGGTCTCGCACCGGAGGGGCTTTTTTGTAGCCGCCGCCGGTGCCCGGAGGGGAAAAGCCAAACCTTTTCCCACCATGAAAACAAACACCACCATCCGAACAACGCCAACGCGCCCGACTCATCGCCGCCAACCTCGTGCACTTCGCGCAGGAAGAGCCACGCCCCAGGCCGGCCCGACCCCCGAACAGGAGCGACGACTCTACACGGACTTCCTCGTTCTGGCGTTCTATGCGGGCATGAACACGCACGCCACCAGCTCGGCCGCTTGAGCCTGGCGCTCAGAACATGACGGATCCCATCCATCCCGGGGCTTTCCTTTGTCCCGCGGCTGGCTAGGGTCCGGTCATGCCCCGCCCCGCCGTTCTGCTTCTCGCCAGCACGCTGGCTCTTTCCGCGCTGGCCGATATCGACCCTGGTGAAATCCCTCTTCCGCCGATCGTCACGAAGATGGGCCGCCTGCCCGGTGTGAACGAACTGCCCGTGCGCCCCGCGCTGCCCGATGTATTGACGATGAACGACGGCACTCCTGTCACCACGCCGGCGCAATGGCGCCTGCGCCGGGAGGAGATGAAGCGGACGCTCGAATACTACGCCACCGGACAAATGCCTCCGGCTCCCGGCAACGTGCGTGGCACCGAGGTGAAGGCTGAACTCGTCGCAGACGGAAAAGTGAAATACCGTCTGATCCACCTCACTTTTGGACCCGACGACCAGCTCGGACTCGACATCGGCATTTTCACTCCGGCGGCAGGCGGCCCCTTCCCCGCAATCATCCTGCAAAGCGGGCCACCCCCCGGGGCCACGCCGTTGCCGCGCCTGCCCAACGGAGCCAATCAGGGCCGTGGACAGAATGTGCTGCTGGTCACCGGGCCGGCCGCCAATCCTCCTCCGGCGCCGAGCCTGGGACCTGACATGCCCGCGTTGGGGCGCGGCGGCAGCGGCGGCAGCGGCGGCAGCGGTGGCAGCGGTGGCACGGTGACTGCCGAGTCGACCGCCGTCCGCAACGCCGACGTGTTCCGCCGCGGCTACGCGCTGGTCGTGTTCAACCCCAACGATTGCGGCGAGGATACCACGTTGCGCGATCCCGACGGCAGCTGGGCTTTCCGCCGCACGCGGTTTTTTCCCGCCTACCCCGGCTATGACTGGGGCATTCTGGCCGCGTGGGCTTGGGGCGCCTCGCGCGTCGCCGACTATCTCGAGACCGACGCCGCAATCGACCGTACCAAGCTCATGATCATCACCGGGGCGTCGCGAAACGGGAAATCCGCCATGATCGCGGCCGCCTTCGACGAGCGCCTGATGGGCGCGCCGGTGGTCACCGGCGGCGGCGGGGTCGGTGCGTATCGCTTCGCGGGACCACGCAACAGCGAGACGCTCGACATCATGCAAAAGAAATACCCGAACTGGTTCTCACCCCAGCTGCGGGAGTTCTGGGGTCAGCGGGAGAAGCTGCCCTTCGACCAGCACTGGTTCCTCGCCCTCTGCGCTCCACGCCCCTTCCTCGCGCTTGAAGGTGACACGGATGTGATCTCTCTGCCGGAAGCCGTGCGTCAATCCGTCCTCGCCGCAGAACCGGCCTACGCGCTGCTCGGCTCCCCCGGCCGGATCGGCGTGCACTACTCCCACCACGGCCACGCATTCACCGCCGAAGACTGGACCGCGATGATGAACTTCGCCGACCGGTATCTGCTCGGCAAACGCGACTTCACCTTCGATTGGTTCCCCTCTGAGGCTGAGCTCGACGCCGCGGCCAAACGCAACAACTGAACTCCCATGAAACCGATCAGGCAAGCCGTCGAAAACCATTCCAAAGGAACGATTGTAGGGTCGGACCTTGGTCCGACCTCGCCCATGAGGTCGGCGCAAGCGCCGACCCTGCAGCCAAGGGCACAGAAAGCACAAAAGACACTTCTGCGCCTTTTGTGCCTACTGTGGCTTGTCCCCATTCTTTCCGCCGCCACCTTCAACGTCCTCGACTTCGGTGCCGCCGGCGATGGCGTGACCAAGGATACCCGCGCTTTCCAGAAGGCCATCGACACCTGTGCCGTCGCGGGCGGAGGAAACGTCGTTGTGCCCGCCGGCCGCTACCTCATCGGCAGCATTCAGCTCGGCACCCGCACCATCCTGAAACTGGAAAAAGATTCGGTCCTCACCGGCAGCCCCGACCTCGATGACTATCCGGTCATCGACGTCCGCTGGGAAGGCCGCACCCTGCCCGGCCACCGCGCGCTGATCTACGCCGCCAACGTCGACCACATCGGCATCGTCGGCCCCGGAACAATCGAGGGCAACCGCCTGACCGCCGCCAGCAACCGGCCACCGCGCGGGACGGTGGTCCTGGAGCCGATCAACTGCACCAACATCCTCTGGGAGGGCTTTACCGTGAAACAGCCCGGCAACAACTGGGCGACCCACCCGACCTACTGTGATGACATGGTGATCAGGAACCTGACCATCGAGGGCGGACGCGACGGCATCGATCTCGACTCCTGCCGGCGCGTGCGGATCGAAGGCTGCACCATCGACACCGGCGACGACTGCATCAGCCTGAAATCCGGCCGCGGCATGGACGGAGCCCGCCTCGGCCGGCCGACCGAGGACGTCACGATCACGGATTGCCGCATGACCGGCCGCCGTTTCGCCTGTATCGGTATCGGCAGCGAGATCTCCGGCGGCGTGCGCAACATCCGCATCGAGCGCTGCGAATTCACGGCCTACACCCACGCCATCTACCTCAAGACCAGGATCGGCCGCGGCGGAGTGAATGAAAACATCTCCGCCCATGACATCGACGTGCGCGGCGGAGACTTCCTTCGCATCAATCTCGTCAAGGGCGGCAACACCAACACCGCAGACGACCCCGTCGAGGGTCTGCCCGGTTACCCCATCGCCCGCCGCCTGGCGTTCACCAACATTCGCCTGCACGACGCCAAAGCCATCGTCGTCGGCGCCGAGGTCTCCGCCATTCGGCCCGTCGAAGGTCTCACCCTCACCCAGATCACGGGCACCGCGAGCGCCGGCATCACCCTCGCCAACATGCAGGATGTCGTCCTGAAAGACATCACCGTCACCGGCATCACCGGACCGCTGTTGGGCACTGTCAACGTGACCGGCACCGGACTCGACGGCGCCCATCCGATCCCCGCTCCGATCGATCCGCCCGTCAGCAATGCACCCGGAGCGCCGCGGGCATCGCGCACGACCTTGTGGAACGGCACTGATCTCACCGGTTGGATGCTCTTTCTGAGCGACCCAGCGGCTGATCCCAAAAGCGCCTGGAGCACGGCCAACGGCGTGCTGCGGTTCGACAGCAAAGCCAGCGGCTATCTCAAGACCGAAAAGCCCTACGCCAACTACCGCCTGCACGTCGAGTGGCGCTGGCCCGCGGATGCGGCGACCAACAGCAACAGCGGTGTGCTGCTCCATGTCAACGGACCCGATGCCGTGTGGCCGCTGTGCTTCGAGGCACAACTGAAGCACGGCAATGCGGGACAGTTCGTCGGCATGGGTCTGGACATCCCCGACGCTCCGCTGCTGAACAACCGCAAGCGCTCTCCCCGTCTCGCTGAGCCTTCGGAAATGCCGCTTGGCGAGTGGAACAGCTACGACATCGCCGCCCGCAACGACACCGTGGAGCTCTTCGTGAACGGCGTGCGCCAGAATTTCGCAAACAAGCTCCCCGTCACTTCCGGCGCCATTGCGCTTCAGCTGGAGGGCTTCCCGATCGAATTCCGCAACGTTTGGCTGGAGCCCCTGTAATCATGCATCTCCCCCACGCTTGTCGTTCTGAGCGCAGCGAAGAATCCCTTTGGATGATCGATGCCGCAAAGCGGGTGCCAGCCGCCCATGGATTCCTCGCTGCGCTCAGGATGACAGTGCAAATAGTAGTCGCCATCCATGGCGCGTCCTTGCTCTGCGCGGCCGACACCCAATCTGCCACTGTCCGTGCTGATCCCGAAGGCCGACTCGTCTACACCGCCGACGCCCGGGGCAACCGGGTCATCGATTTCTCCACGGCCGGCTACGCGGGTGGCGGCGAGGAAATCCCGTTCGTGCCCGCGCGCATCAGCGTGACCCCCGACGGCCGGAACGACCGCGCTCGCATCCAGGCGGCGCTTGATCGGGTGGCCGCGATGCCGCGCGACGCGCACGGTTTCCGCGGCGCCGTCCTGCTCCGGTCGGGTCGCTGGCTGATCGACGGTAACCTGCGCCTCAATGCAAGCGGCGTCGTGCTCCGTGGCTCCGGTGACGGTGAGGACGGGACGGTCCTTGTCGCCACCGGCCAATCGCGCCGCACCCTCATCGAGATCGGCGGCACCGGCGAGCGCACCGAGGTGGCGGGCTCACGGCGTGCCGTGACCGACGCCTACGTGCCGGTCGGCGCCACCCAGCTCACCCTGGAGAACGCCGCGGGCTTGTCCGTCGGAGACCGCATAGTGGTTCAGCGTCCTTGCACCGCCGAATGGGTCGCGCTCCTCGGCATGGACCGCTTCCCGGGCTGGCGGGCCGACACGCGCCTGCATTGGAAGCCAGGTTCCCGCGACATTCTATGGGACCGCACCGTCCGCGCGATCGAGGGCAACCGCATCACGATCGACGCACCGATCACGACCGCGCTCGACCAGGCCTATGGCGGTGGGTCGGTATATAGCTACCTGTTCCCCGGCCGCATCGACCACGTGGGTGTGGAAAACCTGTGCTGCGTCTCGGAGCACCGCCCGGCGGTGATGGACGAGGATCACGCCTGGGGCGGCATCGCCCTCGACAAGGTCGAGGACGCCTGGGTGCGCCGGATCTCCGCACGGCATTTCGCCGGCTATGTGGTCAACGTGCAGACTGATGCCCTGCGCGTCACCGTCGAGGATTGCACCGCGCAAGACCCGGTTTCTGAACTCGCCGACCTCCGCCGCCGCGTCTTCTCCATCGGCGGCCAGCGCACGCTCATGCAGCGCTGCACGAGTGAGCATGGCCTGCGCGATTTCACAACCGGCTTCACCGCCGCGGGACCCAACGTTTTCCTGCAATGCACCGCGCGTCACGCGCTGAACTACAGCGGTCCTGTGGAAAGCTGGGCTTCCGGCATCCTTTACGACCGCGTAATCATCCGCGGCAACGCCCTGCGCCTGTTCAACCGCGGTGTCGACGAAGGCGGCAGCGGCTGGGCCGCGGCAAACTCCATTCTCTGGAACTGCGAGGCCACCGACATCCAGGTGCAAAGCCCCCCCGATGCCCCCAACCGCGCCTACGGTTGCCGGGGCGACGTGACCGACGACTGGATCGCCGGAGGCGACGGCGAGACCGCCCTGCGCGACATCGGCCGCGGTGGTCCGCTCAAGCCCGCCAGCCTCTACCTTGCGCAGCTCACCGAACGCTTGGGCGCGGATGCCGCCCGACGCACAAGCAGCCCGGGTATCGCGCCGACCGAAACCGACGCCCCGGCGCTCACGGCGGCCGAAACCGAAGCCTATCTCGCCGCCGAGACCGCGCACCGACGGGCACGCACCTCCCACCCGTTGCGGGTCGAGGACGCCAGATTCACCATTGATGGCCAGCCCGCCTGGACCGCCACGACCAACTACTCGTGGTTCCAAGGCCAAATGCCGCGCGCGCTCGCCAAAGCCTACGGACCGGCCCTCACGCGTTTCGCACCAGGCGAGACCGGCCCTGGCCTGACCGACGATCTTCGGCAGGTCGCCGACGGCATGGCGCCGCGCTCGGCCTTCTATCAACACTACGGCCTCTGGTACGAGCGCCGTCGGGTGAACCACAACTACTACGGCGCCGCCGAACACAAGGACGGCAACGTCTGGGGCCCGTTCATGGAAATGCCCTGGGCGCGCAGCGGCGGCACGGAGAAGGACTGGAACAGCTTGAGCAAGTACGACCTGACCCAATTCAACCCGTGGTATTTCAGCCGTCTGCAGGAATTCGCCGACCTCTGCGAGGAACGCGGGCTGATCCTCTACAACCATTTCTATTTTCAGCATGCCCTGCAGGAAACCCGCGCGCACTACGTCGACTTCCCGTGGCGGCCGGTCAATTGCCTGCAGGACACCGGTCTGCCCGACGAGAATCCCGCGGCGAGTGCCTTCTACGACGTCAGCCACCCTTTGCGCCGCGAGCTGCACCGCCTCTATATCCGCCACACGCTCGATGTGCTGGGGCGCAGCCCCAACGTCGTCTTCGGCCTCGACCGCGAGTACTCCGGCCCCCTCGCCTTCGTTCAGTTCTGGCTCGACAGCATCGCTGAGTGGGAAAAGGAAAACCAGCGGCGGGTTTTCATCTGTCTCGAGGTGCCGCGCAACCAGATGGACGCCATTCTCGCCGATCCCGTGCGCGGCCCGATGATCACCGCCATCGACTTTCACCATTGGTTCTACCGGCCCGACGGCTCGCTCTACACGATCACCGGCGGCCTGAACAAGGCCCCGCGCGAACAGTCAGTCGGCATCGTGACCGAGGCCGACCTGCAGCGGCTGCGGGAGACCAACACCAACCCAACCTGGGCCGGAGCGAACATCGTCAGCTCGCCCGCGTTCCAGAAGCTGACCAGCACCATCCGCCAAGGCTCGGCCGCGATGCGCTACCGGGCCTGGCGCGAGTATCGCGACGCTTACCCCGCGCTGGTCATTGTGCGCAAGACAGACGAATTCCCTGATCTCACCACCGCGATCGACCGGGAGATTCCCGTGGCGGCCCGCGCCCAGACGCGCCCCGCCGCCTTGCTTCGCAATCACACCGACACCGCCTGGGCGATGGCGGCACCGGGCCGGGCATATCTTGTTTACTCGATGGCTGGTGCTGCCGTGGACCTGGACCTGTCAGGCGACTCCGGCCGATTCACCCTCGCGTGGCTCGACTCGGGCGGAGGACCCTTGCAGACCGTCGCCCAGCCCATCACCGCGGGTGCGACCGTCACGCTTACCCCGCCCGCGACCGGCACAAACCGTCCGTGGGTCGCTTGGCTCGAGCGCCGCTGACCTCCTTTCCCCATGAACGCCAAACTGCTCCTCCCCACCGCCCTCGCTCTTTTTGCCACCATGCTCTCCGCCCAAACCCCCTCGCCCGCTCTAGCCCCCCAGCTCGCGACCACCGTCTATGACTGGGACTCGCTCACGGTCATCCCTACGCCCAAGGGGGAGCGACGCGACGTCTTCGACGGCCCCACCTCAACGCTCGACAAGGCCCATTGCCACATCAGCACGCTCAAGCCGGGCGAGAACAGCGGCGAACCCCGCCGGCATTTGCAGGAGGAAATCATCATCATCAAGGAAGGCCTCGTGGAGGCGACCTATGACGGCAACGTGAAGACCGTCGGTCCCGGCTCGATTCTTCACTTCACCGCCAATGCCGTCACGCGCCTCCGCAACGTCGGCGACACGCCGTGCACCTACATCGTGATCTATTACTTCACCCCGCTCACCCCGAAGAGCTGAAGCACGTCCCCCACAACCATGCCCGGCCGACATAGCTATCCGCACTTCGCCCTTCTCGCCTGTTGGGTCGCGGCCACGGCCGCGCCCGCGGGCGTCACCCTCACGCGCCTGGCCGACCGCGTGCGCGTCGAGACCGACGGCGCGCTGTTCACCGAATATGTTTTCGGTGACGGCGCATCGCGCCCCTATTGTTACCCCATCCTCATGCCGGACGGAACCGGCCTGACCCGCGATTTTCCCATGAAGGATACGCCTGGCGAGGACCGGGACCACCCGCACCACCGCGCCCTCATGTTCGCCCATGGCGACGCCAACAAGATCGACTTCTGGAACGAGGGCACTGCCGGCGGCAACACCATCAAGGGCCGCACCGTGCATGACGGACTCATTGAAACGACCAGCGGCGAAACCGGCGTGCTGCGCACCCGCAACCGCTGGCTCGATCCCGAAGGCAAATTGATCGCGACCGACGAAACAGTCATCCGCTTTCGCGACGAAGGTCGCGCCAACCGATCGCTGGATTATCAGGTAACCATTCACGCCCTGTCCGACACCCCGCTCGTCATGGGCGACAGCAAGGAGGGCACGATGGCCATCCGCGTGGCCCAGTGGTTGACCATGCCCCATCGCCTGCAAGGCCAGGATGTCCCCGGCCACGGCCGCATCCTCACGGCAGCGGGTGATCGCGACAAGGACGCCTGGGGCAAGCGCGCTGCTTGGTGTGATTATTATGCCGACCATCTCGGCAAGACCTACGGCATCGCGATCTTCGACCACCCGAAAAACCTGCGGCATCCGACCTGGTGGATGGCGCGGGATTACGGACTCTTTGCGGCCAACCCTTTCGGCCAGCATGAGTTCGAGCCGGAACAGAAGCATCCGCGGGACAAGGGCAACTACACCATTCCCGCCGGCGGCAGCCTGACCCTGCGCTACCGCTTCTACTTTCACGAGGGAGACCCGGGCACAGCTAGGGTCGCGGACAAATTCGCGGCCTACGCCTTGGAACCGTAAGGTGCCCAAAGGACCCGGAGCACACTCGCTGCGACCCCGTCCGCCATTCTGCCTCCGCTTGCACCCGGCACTCGCTCGTTGCGCCACAGCCTCCCCGTGGCTGCTCAGAGGGTTCGCTCAAACCACGCCACTGTCAGATTCAAGGCACGTTCGGCCAACCCCAAGTCAGGTTCAAAGACATTGAATATGTGACTGGCACCACCGATGACGACCGCCTCGGCGGGACGCCCTTTCGCGATGCGCATGAACTCGGCCTCATGCTGGGGAAGAAAATCTTCCGAGCCGCGGACCGACAGGAAGGCACCGGGGTATTTCGCCAGCGCAACGTCCAGATCGATACCGCGGAAGCTCTCGTAGAAAGCACGCTTCGTCGTGAGTTTTTTCCAGCCAGGAATCTCCTCGGTGGCCTCGCCGTCGCGCAAAGCCTTTTGCGCAATCTCACTGAGCGTCATCTGCGCAAATTGATCACCGCTCGGGCTCGACCAAACGGCCATGGTGCGGAACCAGTCAGGGTGACGAGCGCTTGTTTCGATCGCGGTGGATGCGCCGAGGCTGAACCCCATGACCCCAACATGACGGGGGTCCACACCGCGTTGCTGATGAACATAGGCCAAGACCGCGGCCGCGTCCTCCAGCCGTGTTTCGAACGTGGACTCGAGATCAGTCCGCAGGGCATCACCTTCACCCCGGAAATTGATGCGCAGGCTCGCGATCCCGCGGGCCGCGAGCCGTTCCGCCAACCTTTTCAACAAGCCGCCTGCATCGTCCATGTCGGACGCCATGCCATGAAAAAGCAGGACGGTGCGCCCGTCCCATCCTGCATCTGGGACCAACCAAGCCCCTTTAAGCTCCGGGCTGATCTCGACTCGTGTCTCGGCGGCACGGCCGATGACGGCAGTCCATGTACAAAGCATCGCCAATCCCAACCGAATCCATGTTTTCATGATCACGATCTGCTGGAAGCGTGCCATGGCGGCACTCTGCAGGGCAAAATCAATCGCGGCGACGTTCGTGAACCGCACCTTTCACAAGAGCGCGGCCAGTTTCTGATTCATACTCAGGGCGCAAGCTTCGCAAATACCGTGGGTCAAACGCGGCAACTTCTCGTCACCCATGAGATCGAGTTTGTTCACGGCGTCCTCCACCGGCACCCAATCGCCCGAGGGGAGGGCCACGCTCTGACACCAACTGCAAACCCGAATGAATTTCTCTTCATGCCGAGCATGGTCGGTTTGCAGGATAGCCACCGCCGGCCGCGATTCCTGTCGGACCAGTACCGAGGAAAACTCCACCTCGTCGCCCGGTATGCGGCTGATGGTCATCGCATAAGTGCGGCGGAGAATCGGCGTGTCGCACCGATAGTTGAATCCAACTGGCTGACCCAAACGCGCATGGGCAATCATCTGGGCATAAAGCGCCCGAACATTCCCGTCGATAACACTATCCCATAACGATTTACCTAAAACATGTTCGGCCTTCACACAGTCAAATTGACCCTGCCGAGCAGCGTCTTGCCAGACCTCGTTAATGTAGCAAAGCCGATCCGCCGAATCGATGCGGTAGATCAAGGGCTCGTGCTTCGAATCCGACTGATGGGAGAACACCTCCTTAATGGATACACAAATACCTGCATTGCAACAATCTAATAGATTCACGGCACGTGCCGCACTAGATCCACACAGCCCTGATTCAGACGCCTCGATCTGAAAAACGGTAAGATTTCTCCAGCAACCCGCTTGGTGCGTACATCGTCAACTTTTCCGACAATATTGAAGCGAATCACGAATCCTGCGGTATCGATTCCCAGCTTAATGCATTTCGATGTCTGGTAGAAATACTTACGATGGTGAGGTGGCCAACTATCGACCGCCTGCCCCGCTCGGCTCGATCGCACATCGTCGGGTTTTGTCGGATAAGTTTACCGGCCCAAAATAGTCGTCCAAAACGGGCAAAATAATGATTTTTTCATTTCATTAATGAACAGTCACTAAGGAACTATATCGAGCATTTTGCAATATGCGGCACACCAATTGCATTAGGATAGGTACATTTCGCCCTATTTTTAAGCAGACCATCAGAGAATCCTATTTCACCAAACTGAACATGAAATCCCTCCTCACTTTCATATCGTCGGCGTCGATCGCCATTGTGGCTCAGGCGAGCTCTTTCACGTTTCAGCCGTCTGACAACAATTCCGGAGCGCGCAACGACCTGAACGATCTCGATCACAAGAGCGCCTACACCTGGGGCATCACCGGTACGGCGGAAACGAATCTGCGGAATGAGCTCTTGTCGGGCGACTACTATATCAGCAGCGCCGTCCTGAGCATCGCCAACATCTACAATTGGGACAAGCGCGACACCAATAACCAACTGTTCATCCACCTGCTCGACAATCCCAAAACGGGCGTCAAGGCGATCACCGACGATCCGTCGGACAACGGCATCAACCAAGGCGTGCTGAGCGATTACTTCGCCGGCCCATTGTCCACGAACAAGGTGAGCGGAAAGTACGTCGCCTACGGCTATAAGAACACCTCCACAGCCCAACTGATCTTCACAGGATCCAACACGAATACCTACCTGACGCAGTACCACGACGCTGATGGTCCGCAGACGAAGGAGAATTTCACCTTTTCCCTCAATAACATCCTCTTGGCTGTCCTGACCCAATACATCACCAACGGTCACA
>Ga0066410_1000183_pt1 | contig 22627 bp, 24 predicted proteins | sample LakWasMet14_LOW5_2_FD_59497 | JGI IMG/M metagenome (GOLD analysis project Ga0066410, IMG submission 59497) | Freshwater sediment methanotrophic microbial communities from Lake Washington under simulated oxygen tension - Sediment Metagenome 14_LOW5 | ecosystem: Environmental > Aquatic >...
TTTAGGTAATCCACTTTCTGAATTATATAAATAATATCTTAAGCCATCATATTTTATTATTCCCTCTTCTGAAGCAATCCACATATTATGCTCATTGTCTTCTTTAATATCAAAGGAATTACTACCTATAAAACCATGAGACTTGTCTGTGTAGGTAATATTCCCTTTTGCATTATCTCTAAAAATAAATTGAGAGGCGGTTTGTTTTTGGCTAACTTTTATGGGCTTTCCTGTAAATTTTATAGCCTTCTTTTTTAACTTAATGGGGTAATTTCTTAGAACAGTTTTTCGCAAAGAAATTTTACGATGCGGTGTATATGTCGACTTTTTTTTAATTTCTGTCTTAACTATTTTCTTTGTCTTAAGTGTAAAAGCTTCATTTATAAGCGGGCCATTATTCTTATTTTTCACCCATTTATATGTTCCAATTTTTTTTAACGTCACCGTTTGTGCGTTGCCAAAACAATACAGTAATAAAAAAAGATATAAACTAAAAAAACGCATTTCAATTCCAATCTACTAATTTCAACATAATACACTATAAATGCAAAAAGCTGGGGCAAATGACACAACTTTGTATTTAAACTGTTAAATGTTTAACTAATCTTTCAAAAACTAAAAACATGAATATCAACATTTAACTAAATGTCAGAATTTTGTTCGTGAGGTTACAAGGAAGTGTGTTCATTAGCATTCTAATTACTTGAAATTCATCTACAAAGTTTGATAAATTCAACCCGTAGGGCACAAATACAAAAGCCACTGATCATCAGTGGCTTTTTTTATAGTAAACCATTAAGTAAATCAGAATACTTATTCAATACATTGCTTTATAAATCAGTAATAAAATATTTTATTGCTCTGTTATTCAAAAATTTATTTTCACTTACATAATTTTGTATTAATATTACTTGTATGATAGATTTATCTCACGCTTCAAATCAAATCCAATATGTCACAAATTTTCAAGACCTCATTTCCAAACCTTTTCATGGAGAAATTAATGCGATTTGTTGGACTCGAACATTACTAGGTGATTTTTCTGAAATTGTTGGAAAGGTAGAACTACACGGAAACATGACTTCTATTGATTTAGACGATCTGTTTAAAATGCAACTTAGTGAGCAAGGGCAACTTGCGCGTGAAACGCTTGTAAATGATTTCAACCTCTTGAAATCTCATGGAGCGTTACCAACCCTTAATGCAATTAAATGCTACGAAAGAGATGAAGCTCAACCCTTTTTCCCAACTGATGTTTATTCTTTTCATGTAGATCGTTCTCCTATTCCAACAGATACCTTTTTATGCACTTACTATGGCGAATCGAGTGAAATACTTCCAAACTCACAAGCCATACAAAAAATACTTGTTCCCGAAATACGTGATGAACTTAAAAAAATATATCATGTGACAGATAAAGAGTTTGAATCGTTTTTAAGTGAACATTTCTTTGATTTACATTATCTTCCAAAAGCTGAAGCAAAACCTATAAAGCTAGGCCTTGGTCAATTATGGAGATTAGCCGTTGATCATCCTGAAAGCAAAGCTCTTCCATGTATTCACAGAGCGCCAGAGGAAAAAAATGGACAAACCAGATTATTGATGATATGTTGAATAAAAAAGATACAATAGAGTTAAGTTGTATTTCGAAATTGAATTAAAGAAACCTCTGTTTTATGTTTATTAACAAATACCTATTAACAAGAAAGCTGTTGCCTGTTTAATAAGCACATACATGTAAACTAATTTAGTTTTAAAATTAAATTACATGTTGCTAGAAATAATTAAAACAGATAAAACCTTGTCAAAAAGAAAAAATAAAGGACAGGAATTATCAACAGAAATTAATCTAAACTACAATAAATCAACCTTAGAGCGCAGTAATAACACAACCTCTATTCATGTTGACAGAGCCGTAACTGGCAAAGGTGAGTTCGCAAACGTTAGAACTTACACTCAAAACTTGGTTAAGAAATTTGATTTAACTGGCAACAAAGAAGTGTGTGTTAGGAAAATTTTAATTGCCGAAAGAGAAGATTCTTTATTTGATGTTACGGTTCGCGAACTAAAAGTTTATCATCGAAAAGATAAAAAACATCATTTTAATAAAGTTACACGTTTTAAAACTCCCATTGGTACCATTGAGCATGTTATTGAATTAATCAAAAATCAAGGAACTCAAAAAAGCATCATCGGTAACCCTAAATACTTACTTAATTAATTTAAAAGTCTCTGATAAATTCAGAGACTTTTTTCATTCAATAATTTCCCAGGTATGGTCGCTTAAAAGCCTTACCGCAGATACAAACTCTAATTGCGTTTGTTTTCTGCCCCAATCATCGGGTCCTATCATCATTAATCTGTATTTATCTTCCTTTTTATAAAGGAAGTAGGTATGCCCAACAAATGGTTCAAAACTCATTTCGGCAACATATATTTTCTCGCTGACCTCTACTCTGCGTTTAATCTCTGAGGCCTGCATCGCCAACAACTCAACCTGCTTTTGTATTTGTAGTAATTGACGATTCGTTTGCTCACGCATAGCAGATAAGGCTCTCGATTTTAACTTACCTTCATCCTCGGGTTTAATTTGAATACTACCAATGTTATGTGGATAGGTTATCAAACCTGGTATTTCGGTAGTTTTATCTTTATCAATAGGATTTATCATAGAATAGCTCTTTTAAATTAAACAAATGATTAGATGTTTTGTTTTAATGATAAGAGTCTAATCGATATGAGTAAAGTTTTTTTAATAGCCGGAGCTTCAAGTAAAATTGCAATTAGTACTGCTACTTTTTTACAAGCAAGCGGACATAAAGTTATAGGTTTATCAACCAAAGAAAGTCAACATCAATATGATGATTTTTTTACTTTGCCCGAATATAATTTCGGTTCATTTCCTGCAATTGATAGAGCTGTTGATGGTATTGTGTATTTTCCTGGCACTATTAATTTAAAACCATTTAATCGATTAACACAACAGGATTTTTTAAACGATTATAACATAAATGCATTAGGAGCGGTGGCTTTTACACAGGCCTATCTTCCTAATCTTAAACAATCAAATCAACCTAGTATTGTATTTGTAAGTTCAGTAGCGGCGCAAACCGGTATGCCTTTCCACAGCTCTATCGCCATGGCTAAAGGAGCTATTGAAAGTTTAACCAAATCATTGGCAGCCGAACTAGCACCAAGCATCAGAGTTAATTGTGTGGCTCCATCTTTAACCCAAACAACCTTATCGGATAAATTTATAAATACGCCCGAAAAATTAGAAGCCGCTCAAAAACGCAACCCTCTAAAAAAAGTAGGAACACCCGATGAAGTAGCACAAGCTATTGAGTTTTTGTTGAGCCAAAAATCATCTTGGATTACAGGGCAAATTATGGCAGTTGATGGAGGCATGAATACTTTAAAACTATAACTATGACAAAGACATTTAACCTTAAAGATATTTTAAACTTAGAGCAACGTTACAGAACCAACTTAATTAACTCATTAGGTGGTTTTAAGAGTACGGCTTTAATTGGTACAAAAAATAAAGAAGGACACAGCAATTTAGCCATTTTCAATTCGTTTTTTCATGTTGGTGCTAACCCACCATTAATTGGCTTTATTGTAAGACCCGACTCAGTAGACAGACATACATTGAGTAATATTTTAGAAACAGGCGAGTTAACCATCAATCATATTCATAAAGATATTTACAAACAAGCGCACCAAACATCAGCACGTTACCCAGATGATGTATCGGAGTTTGATGCTTGTGGTCTAACCGAAGAATATCTGCCTGGTTATTATGTGCCTTTTGTAAAAGAAAGCGCTGTGAAAATATACGCTACATTTAGCCAACGAATAAACATTGAATTAAATGGCACAGTTATGCTGATTGTAAAAATTAAACAAATTTCTATTCCTGAAAATTGCATGCATGATGATGGCTATGTGAATTTAGAAACTGCAGGAACCATTACTACTTGTGGTTTAGATAGCTACCACACTACCCAACAACTTTCTAGGTTAAGCTACGCAAAACCAAATAAGGAACTTGAAAACATGACGAAAGCATAAACATGAACAAATATCTTAAATTAATTATTTGCCTTATTACACCGCTCCTCATTGGTGGTGTTTCCGGAGCATTAACGGCACAAAGTATTCCTACATGGTACGTTACCCTACATAAACCTTGGTTTAATCCTCCAAATTATTTATTTGGACCCGTTTGGACTTTATTATACTTACTAATGGGTGTATCGCTATTTATGGCGTTACAGAGTAAAACAAACAATACACGCAAAATCGTTACTGTTTTCTCCATTCAATTAACACTTAACTTTTTTTGGAGCATTTTGTTTTTTAACTTTCATGCTATAGGTAGTGCTATTATAGAAATTGTATTAATGTGGCTAGCCATCCTTTGGATGATTGTAACCTTTTATAAAACAAACAAAGCGGCAGGTTTACTGCAAATACCCTATCTATTATGGGTTAGCTTTGCTTCCTTACTAAATGCTGCTATTTGGTATTTGAACTAAATTATAGCTCATCAATACTACTTTCTGTATCTTTTTAAGAATTAAAGCATTATACTAACACAAATCTGTTTAAAACATCGCTTATGGTTTAATTTACTCGCTCATTTCTAAAGTAACTTCGTAAATTAAAAATATAGCACATGTTATCATTTATTCTTCAAATTACAAACACTGCCGGTTCGGCTGTAGCAGATACATTAACCAATGCGCAACCTGTTGTTAATGCAGCAACAGAAGCAGCTCCTGTTTTACCTCCAAACGAAATTTCGTTATTTGAAATGGTAGCAAAAGGTGGTGTAATGATGATTCCTTTAGCTATTTTATTATTGTTGGCTATTTATGTAATGGTGGAGCGCTTATTAACCATTTCAAAAGCATCAAAGAAAAATGCAACCTTAATACCAAGCATTAAGGATATGATTAACAATGGCAATCTTGAAAATGCCCGTAATTTGTGTAAAACAGTTAATACGCCTGAAGCTTTAATGTTAGAACAAGGTATTTCTCGTATCGGTCAAAGCATGCAAGAAATACGCGAAGCAATGGACAAAGCTGGCTCTACAGAATTAGCTGGTTTAGAAAAAAACATGGGAATTTTAAATATTACCGGGCGTATTGCTCCTATGTTTGGATTCATCGGAACTATTATTGGGGTTATTAAAATCTTTTACGATATATCGTTAGCTAAAACAGTTGAAATTGAAGTTATTTCATCGGGTTTATATCAAAAAATGATTACGTCTTGTGGTGGTTTAGTAGTTGGGGTAATTGCCTTTGTTGGTTACCACTGGTTAAACACTCGTATTGATCGTTTAGCACACCGCATGGAAGAAACTCAAATTAAATTTTTAGATATTTTAAACGAACCAAGTAAGTAATTATAAATGAGAAATTTTAAAATGAAGAAGTAATTCCATTTGAAATTTAACATTTATCATTCAAAATTTAAACAACATGGGTTTACGCAAAAAAGCACATAGAGAAGCAGAAGTAAGTACAGATTCGTTAAACGATATCATGTTCTTCTTGTTATTGTTCTTCTTAATCTTATCTACCATGGTAAGTCCAAATTCAATTAAAATTAATTTGGCAAAGTCTACTACTAAAGAAACATTAGATAACGAGAAAAAGCCAATACACTTAGCGGTTACAAAAGACAAGAAATATTTTATTAATAATAAAGAAGTAAGCGAAGCTAATTTAGAAGCAGAAATTTCTGCCTACTCTAGCAAACAAGTTGAGCCATCTTTATTTATGCACCTTGATAGGGATTTGCCAATACAAGTTATTGCTGATATAATGACTATAAGTATTAAGTTAGGATGTAAACCGGTATTAGCAACTGCTCCAAATAAATAACAATGATACACAACCAAGCAGAAGAAAATAAAAACAAAGTCATTGCAGGGATTATATCTTTAGCGGTATTTGCTCTGCTCGTATTGTTTTTAATTCTTTATGTAATTATTACACCAAATCCTCCATTTGCAAGTGGCGGTGGTGGCGGTATGGAAATGGCGTTGGGTATGATGGATGTTGGGAATGATAATGTAGAGTTTGGAACCATGGGACAAGTAACCGATGTTATTACTGAACCAACACCCGAACAAAATAATAACGACATCATCACCGACCCAAATGGTGATGTTGAAACTCCTATTGACCCAAAACCTAAAACAGAAAATACCAAACCTGTTACAACACCAACAAAACCGGTTGAAGTTATTAAACCAAAAACTCAAGCCGAAATTTTAGCCGAAAAGTTCAATAAAAACAAAGGTAAAAACGGCGGAGGTATTGGTAATAATAGCACTGCAGGGCAAGAAGGCGCTCCTGATGGGAACCCTAATAGTCATGGAACCGGAGGCACAGGTGGCGGAACGGGCGGTGGCAACGGCACTGGCAATGGTCCCGGAAATGGCCCTGGCTCAGGAATGGGAAGCGGAGGCTATGGATTTAGTTTAGCAGGAAGAAAAGTAATGACTCCTCCATCCTTATCAAAAGATACTAAAGAAGAAGGAAAAGTAGTAGTAGAAATTACAGTAGATAAAAACGGAAATGTAATTAAAGCAGATCCTAACGGTAGGGGAACTACTACTAACAGCGCTATCTTAAAAGCTAAAGCTCGTCAGGCAGCCATGAATACAAAGTTTAGCCCTAGCAACGATTACGAAGAACAAAAAGGAACCATCACTATTGTGTTTAGCTTTTAAAATTAAACCGCTAACAACATAGATTAATTATGATGTTTAATGATTATATAATTTTAAAATCAACATAAACCATAACAATCAGCATTATCTACGTGCCATAATAAATGACTTACGAAAAAACATTAGACTATTTATTCTCACGCTTACCAATGTTTCAGCGTATAGGTCAGGCCGCTTACAAAGCCGATTTAAATAATACCATTGCCATATGCTCAGCGCTTGGTAATCCCGAAAAAAAATTAAAATGCATACATGTTGCCGGTACAAATGGCAAAGGCTCCTCATCGCACATGTTGGCTGCTATTTTGCAACAAGCCGGTTACAAAGTGGGTTTATACACATCGCCGCACTTAGTTGATTTTAGAGAGCGCATTAAGGTGAACGGAAAAATGATTTCGAAAACCGATGTAGTTAAATTTGTTGAAGATTTTAAGGATAAGTTTGAAGCCATTGAACCATCATTTTTCGAGTGGACCGTTGGATTAGCATTTTATTATTTTAAACAACAAGAAGTAGATGTTGCCATTATTGAAGTTGGACTGGGAGGACGTTTAGATTCGACTAATGTCATCACTCCGGTAGCTTGTTTAATTACCAATATCGGATTCGACCACATGAATTTATTGGGAGAGACGCTACCACTTATTGCTGCTGAAAAAGCCGGCATCATTAAAACAAAAATCCCGGTTACCATTAGTCAAACACAACTAGAGGTTATATCTGTTTTCAATAACAAAGCTCAAGAAGCAAAAGCACCTATTGAATTTGCCGATAAGAATTTTAAAATTGTAAATCACACTTATAATAACAATAAATTACAAGTTGAAGTATTTCATCGCAAATCAAACACTAAAAAACATTACGAACTCGATTTACAAGGAAGCTATCAATTAAAAAATTTATTAGGCGTATTAAATACGGTTGACATTGTAAAGCAAAAAGGTTTTATTATAGAAGACGAAGATGTAAGCAATGCTTTAAAACAAGTACAAAAACTTACCGGCTTACAAGGTCGTTGGAACATTTTAAACGAAAAACCTTTAGTAATAGCCGACACAGGCCATAACGAAGACGGCATAAAAGAAGTGCTTGAAAACTTAAAACGTTACGAATACAAAAATTTACATTTTGTATTAGGCATGGTTAACGATAAAGACATTACAAAAATTTTAAAACTATTGCCGAAAGATGCCATTTACTATTTCTGCAAAGCATCTATTCCACGAGCGTTAGATGAAAATGAATTAGCAGAAAAAGCAAAGAAAGCAGGCTTAAATGGCAAGGTTTACAAAACCGTAACAGAAGCTCTTGAAAAGGCTAAAAAACAAGCAAAAGCAAGTGATTTAGTGTTTGTTGGTGGCAGTACATTTACCGTGGCGGATGCTTTAGTTTAAAAGAACTAATTCTCTGTCCACACTTTAGTTCCCTCACTGCAATTTTTACAAATATCAATTTCTTTACGAGATTTCAATACTGATTGACGAAACGATTGGTATTTAGAGGAATTCCATAACTCATTAAAGCTTTGTGTTTTTAAATCGCCCAACTGATGTTTGGCATCTTTATCAAAACAACATGGCACTACCAATCCATCCCAAGTTATAACACAAGCGCTCCACATGCGCCAACATTGGTTAAGCAATTCGTTTTTTATACCGTACTTTCCATTAGCTAACTTTTTATAACGACTGTATTTTTCATTAGTTGGAATCAGTGGGTTTCCATTTTCGTAATCATACACTTGCGCTGTTTTAAACAATACTTCATCTACACCCAAACTAGTGGCTAATTGTTCCACTTCGTTTAATTGATGCTCATTAGGTTTAACCACTAAAAACTGAAACACAACATGTGGAGTTTTACTTTTTAATTGGCGTTTCGCTGCAATAATGTTTTTAGTGCCTTCAAGTACTTTATTTAAGCTACCACCAACTCTGTATTGCTCATAAACGTCTTGTGTTGTGCCGTCAATCGAAATAATTAACCTATCTAAACCACTTTGTACGGTTTTAATAGCTTGTTCTTCGTTTAAGTAATGGGCATTGGTTGATGTGGAAGTATAAATCTTTTTATCAGAAGCATATTTCACCATATCCAAAAAGTTAGGGTTTAAATATGGTTCTCCTTGAAAATAAAAAGTCAGATATACTAAATCCTTATATAAACTATCAATTGTGCTTTTAAAAAACGCTGGCTCCAACATTCCTATTGGGCGAGTAAATTGCCTAAGCCCGCTAGGACACTCGGGACAACGTAAATTACAGCTAGTAGTAGGCTCTATAGATATACTAATTGGCTTACCAAAATGATTTATAAGGATATGACGTTTACTTAAATGAAAGCTAGCATATACTTTTAAAGCATTCCATAACTTTCTTACCGAAAGTTTTTTAGCCAGTTGTATGCTGTTTATTAACGTCATTGAGTAAAGATAACCAATTTACATTGAGCTTTTTTATTAAATTTATCCTGTTTTTACCAATCAAAATTATGACAACTTTTTCGAATACTTTAGAGTTTGCTAAGCAATTAGACGCGCAGGATAAATTAAATACATACCGTCACAAATTTTTAATTCCTCAACATAACGGCCACGATATGGTTTACTTTACAGGTAACTCATTAGGCCTTCAACCAAAAACCACTAAAGATTATTTACAACAAGAGCTTGATGATTGGGCAAAGTTTGGCGTAGAAGGCCATTTCTTAGCAAAAAATCCTTGGATGAACTACCACGAATTTTTAACTGATAAAACAGCTAAAGTTGTGGGAGCATTACCAACTGAGGTTGTGATGATGAATCAATTAACGGTGAATTTACATTTGTTAATGGTATCGTTCTACCGACCAACCAAACAACGTTATAAAATTTTATGTGAAGCAAAAGCATTTCCAAGTGATCAATACGCTTTACAATCACAAGTAAAGTTTCATGGTTTTGATATCAATGATGCATTAATTGAATTAGCTCCGCGCGAAGGCGAATACGAAGTAAAACACGAAGATATTTACAAGGCTATTGAAGATAATAAAGATTCATTAGCGCTAATTATGATTGGTGGCGTTAACTACTTTAGCGGACAGGTATTTGACATGAAAGCCATTACCGAAGCCGGACACAAAGTAGGTGCTATTGTTGGTTTTGATTTAGCTCACGGTGCCGGAAATTTAAAATTAGAATTACATAACTGGGGAGTTGACTTTGCCGCATGGTGTTCATACAAATACATGAATGCTGGCCCTGGAAGTGTTGCCGGAGCTTTTGTTCATGAAAGACATCATAACAACACAGATTTGCCTTTATTTGCAGGTTGGTGGGGACATGATAAAGCAACACGTTTTAAAATGGATAGAGAATTTGTTCCAATTAAAACTGTTGAACGCTGGCAATTGAGTAATGCGCCAATTTTATCAATGGCAGCATACAGAGCATCGTTAGATATGTTTGATGAAGTTGGCATGGATGCTTTAGTTGAAAAAAGCCATGTATTAACAGCGTATTTAGAATTTATAGTTGGCGAAATCAATAAACAAAAAAATAATTGTTTAGAAATTATTACGCCTAAAGCAAACCGCGGATGCCAATTGAGTATAGTAGCTCACGGTCACGGTAAAGCATTATACAATAAATTAATTGACAATGGTGTAATACCTGACTGGAGAGAGCCTAACGTAATTAGATGCGCTCCTGTGCCAATGTACAACTCGTTTGAAGACATTTACCGCTTTGGTCAAATATTACTAAACATTTTATAATATGATTAAACACATCAGTACAATCATATGGATAAGTCTATTATCCATATTTACTTGGCTGATGATTGATTTAATAATTCCCTATTTATCATTCCACCATGAAGTTGATTTTTTGCTAACCAAGCAAAAAATCATTCATGTAAAACATTGGCGTTACTCTTTTTACTTGCATGTGTTGTTTAGCATCTTTTCGATGTTAGCGGGCTTCACACAATTCTCAAACTACATAATTCAAAAACACAAGAAGATACACCGAGTGCTTGGATACATTTATGTGATTGATGTATTATGCCTTGCAGGGCCGTCAGGACTGATTATGTCGTTTTATGCAAACGGCACAATCGTTTCAAAAACAAGTTTTGTTATACTTTCATTGTTATGGTTATTAACTACCATAATGGCATTATACAAGGCATTACAAAAAGATTTTATAGAACATGAAAAATGGATGATGAGAAGTTTTGCATTAACTCTCTCAGCTATCACACTACGATTGATGGCAATGATTTTACCAAAAATAATTCACCTAGATGCATACTCAGCTTATGCCACTATTGCATGGTTAAGTTGGACTTTAAACTTGGCAATAGCTGAATTAATAATTTACAGGAGATTTAACCGCCTTGCTTAGTGCTTTCTGTCTGTTGTACTGCAACACCTTCGCGTTTAATTGAACCGTCTTCGATAACTTGAATTTTTTCAGGTTTTGCAATATCAAACGAGATAATTTGATTACCTGCATAGCCTTTTTCTAAAGGATCATCTCTCCATTTATAAGTATAACTAGTTATTTCAATAGTGTTATCAGCTAATATTTTAAATGATTGTGAGTTTGTAGGAGAACAATAGCAACCTATCATTTCGTTATCAATGGCCTTGCCCAATGAATCGTATGTTTGAACGTAAAATTTAACCGGGTTTAATGTATCAGCAATGGCGAAATAAGTTTTATAAACAACTGCGGTAAAATTATTTTCTAAATTAATTTTACCTACATATAAATATTCATTTGTTACATCCCTCGAAAAACGACCATCTTCCATACCTGGAACAAACACTGCATAATCGTAATTAATATAATTATCCTGACCCCTATTTGAAATACTATCTATTACTAGTTCATAAGGTTGGTTAAGATCAGGCAAACCCTTTAGATAATTTTTAAATAAACGAATTTTTAATTTTTCATCATCATTAAAATTATTCACCATTAAACTGATGTAGCTAGGATGATCTCTTAAAAAATCAAATCGCTTTTCATCTACAATTTTATTTTTATTTAAAAATCCATAACGTATAGCTTCGTCAAGAGAGTAAATACAATTTAAAGTATCTTTTGTTAGCGTGTAAATCAAAGCGTCATTAAACATCAACTCATAATCATCAGTATATCCCATACTAAAAGCCATATCATTCGCCTTTCTAGGATAAATGGTATCATTAATAGCAATGTAAGCCTTCGTTAAATAAAAATAAGTTCTGCTTTCGGGATAAAATCTAATTGCCTCAATAAATAAAAAAATACTCTCCTTAGCATTTTGTTTATTGCTCAACAAGTCAATCGCAGCTAAAAATAATTTACGCGCTTCATTTTTTTGAGCATCAGTAGCTACACCTTCAGCAAACTTTGCAGAATCTATATTAAAAATAGCACTTTCTGATAATCGCTTTGATATAGATGAATTTTGATTAGACTCGTTAATTGACTCTTTGCCACTCGTGCAAAAGCATAAAACAAAAATCAGAATTATTGAAATTGACAAATAAATATATCTCATAATAAAAATTTAAAGCTATATAAAGTTATAAATTTTATTGAATTAGTAAGGCTTTGATGCATATCTGAATACTTAGGAATACTATTTTCTAAAAAATAATTTTTGAGTGTATTGATTTTTGATTTATTTTTGTCACGAAACAATGAAAAATTTCAATCAAATACATCATCATCATTCTTATGCCGCACTGGTAAGTAGGAGTGTTGATGCTATGATTTGATTTCAGATATAACGTATTAATAACCTCTAAAGGCTTACCAAATTGGTAAGCCTTTTTTATTTTCCAAAAAATCAAACAACATTAAAATAAAAACATGAAAACAAAATTAAAAATAGCCATACAAAAATCAGGACGCTTAAGCGAGAACTCCTTAAAGCTTTTAAAAGAATGCGGCATCGATATTGATAATGGATTAAATAAACTAAAAACAGAAGCTACTAATTTCCCAATTGAAGTCTTCTTTTTGAGAGATGATGATATTCCGCAATACGTTGAAGATGGTGTTGCTGATATTGGGATTGTTGGCGAAAATGTACTGCTAGAAAAAAATAAAAACTTAAAATTAGTTGACAAATTAGGCTTTGGTAAATGCCGTTTATCACTAGCTATTCCAAAAGATCAAAATTATAAATCCATTAAAGATTTAAACGGAAAACGAATAGCAACTACCTACTCTACTATTTTATCTAAGTATCTTAAATCTCAAAAAGTAAAAGCCGAGATACACGAAATCAGTGGCTCCGTTGAAATAGCACCAAGCATTGGCTTAGCTGATGCAATTTGTGATTTAGTAAGTTCAGGAAGTACATTATTTACCAATGGACTAAAAGAAGTAGAAGTTGTTTTAAAATCGGAAGCTGTTTTAGTGGCCAACAAAAAACTAGGTAAAGAACTGCAAAACATTTTGGATAAGCTATTATTTAGAATGAATGCGGTAAGAAAAGCAAAAAGCAACAAATACATTTTATTAAATGCTCCTAATAACAAACTAGATGCTATATGCAAAATTTTGCCAGGTATGAAAAGCCCAACGATTCTACCTTTAGCCAATAACGGCTGGAGTTCTGTGCACTCAGTAGTAGAAGAGAATCAGTTTTGGGAAATCATCGAAAAGCTGAAGGCAGAAGGAGCACAAGGAATATTAGTTGTACCAATCGAAAAAATGATACTGTAATGAAAACAATAAAATACCCAAATAAAGAAAACTGGAAAGAAATATTGAAACGTCCAACTATTGATAATTCATCTTTAGAGACAACGGTTCAAGCTGTATTATCTGATATAAAAAACAATGGTCAATCAGCGGTAAACAAATACACGTTGCAGTTTGATAAAGTTGATATTGAAAATGTATTAGTGAGCGATTCAGAATTTTTAGAAGCTGAAAAACTGATTTCAACTGAATTAAAAAATGCTATTCAAATAGCGAAAAAAAACATTGATACATTTCACTCAGCGCAAAAAGAAAACACTCAAGTCATAGAAACAATGCCTGGTGTTAAATGCTGGAGAAAATCGGTTGCTATACAAAAAGTAGGATTATATATCCCCGGAGGAACCGCACCTTTATTCTCTACCATATTAATGTTGGGTGTACCAGCTAAATTAGCAGGATGCAAGGAAATTATTTTATGCACTCCGCCTGACAAAAATGGAGCCATAAATCCTGCTATTTTATATACAGCAAAATTAATTGGAATCACAAAAGTTTTTAAAGTTGGCGGTGTGCAAGCAATTGGAGCTATGGCTTATGGTACAGAGATCATTCCTCAGGTTTATAAAATTTATGGTCCGGGTAATCAATATGTGACTTGCGCAAAACAACTCATCAACAAAGAAGGTGTTGCTATTGATATGCCTGCCGGCCCTTCGGAGGTAGCTATATTAGCCGATGAAACTTGTGTGCCTGAATTTGTGGCCGCTGATTTATTATCACAAGCAGAGCACGGCACTGATTCGCAAGTGATATTAGTTTCAACTAATGAAAATGTTATACAAACTATTCAAACAGAACTAGAAAAACAATTAGCTCTCTTGCCAAGAAAAGAATTAGCTGCAAAAGCACTAGATAATAGTAAAGCAATTTTGGTAAACACAACTACGGAAGCAATTGATTTATTAAACGAATATGCTCCAGAGCACTTAATTATTGCCTGTGCAAACGATGAGCAATTATCTGAACAAGTTGTAAATGCAGGCTCTGTATTTTTAGGAAACTATTCATGCGAAAGTGCAGGCGATTATGCGTCAGGAACCAATCACACCCTGCCAACAAATGGCTATGCTAAAGCATACAGTGGAGTTTCGTTAGATAGTTTTGTAAAAAAAATAACCTATCAAAAACTCAATAAAGAAGGAATTAAAAACATTGGTTCTGCAATAGAATTAATGGCAGAGGCAGAAGGTTTACAAGCTCACAAAAATGCCGTAACTGTTCGTTTAAAAACATTATAAGTATGAATACAATGACAAAATTTGATTTAGATAGTTTAGTTAGAAAAAATATTCAAAAACTAAAACCCTACACAATTACCAGAGATGAATATCTGGATAAACCAGAAATAATCTTTTTAGATAATTGTGAAAACAACTATGGGGCTCCAATAGAAGGTAACTACGAACGCTATCCCAGTTCAACTCAACAACAACTTAAGAATGCAATTGCTAGTTATCAAAATATTTCAAGCAATCAAATTGCTCTAGGAAATGGAAGTGATGAATTGATTGACTTATTAATTAGATGTTTTTGTGAACCGAAAGTAGATTCTATTTTAACTGTAAGCCCTACATTTGGCATGTATTCGGTTTACGCTGCTATCAGTGACGCCAATGTAATTGAAGTACCTTTAACATCAACAACATTTCAATTTGATGAAGAAGCGATTTTAGATGCTACAACCGAAAACACAAAATTGATGTTTCTTTGTTCGCCAAATAATCCAACAGGAACTAGTATTTCATACGAGCAACTTGAAATCATTTTAAATAACTATAACGGAATTGTTATTGTAGACGAAGCATACATCGATTTTTCAGAAAAGGCATCATTCAAAAATTTAATATTTACATATCCTAACTTATTAATCTTACAAACGTTTTCAAAAGCATGGGGACTCGCGAAACTGAGATTAGGAATGCTATTAGGAAATAAAGATATCATTGCAGTTATTAATAAAGTAAAACCTCCGTACAACATAAACGGAATTACTCAGGAATTAATTACAAAAGCCATTGCCGAAAAAGACACAAAAGAAATAAAAGTTAAAAAAACATTAACACAAAAAAATTTAGTCAAAAACAAATTACAAAAACTTCCATTTGTGAAAAATATAATTGACAGTGATGGTAATTTCTACTTAATAAAAGTTAAGGATGCGGAGGCAATTACTAAAAAACTATTGAATGAAGGTGTCTTAATAAGTAATCGTTCTGCGTCTATCAAAGGCGGAAATTACATCAGAATAAGTATTGGAACAGAATTAGAAAACCAAAAATTATTTAATGCATTAAAAACCATACAATGAAAAAAGTATTATTTATAGATAGAGACGGGACTTTGATTTGGGAACCACCAACCGATTTTCAAATTGATAGTTTTGAGAAGTTTAAATTTTTGCCTGGCGTTATTACTTGGCTTGGGAAAATTGCACGTGAGTTAGATTATGAATTAGTAATGGTGACAAATCAGGATGGACTAGGAACTGAATCATTTCCAGAAAATACATTTTGGCCTGTACACAATTTAATGATTGATACATTAGCAAACGAAGGAATTACATTTGAAGAGCAATGTATTGATAGAACATTTGAAAAAGATAATCAACCAACTCGTAAACCAAATACCGGCATGTTGACTAAATATCTTAATGATAATTATGATTTAGCAAATTCTTTTGTGATTGGTGACAGAATAACTGATGTGAAATTAGCTAAAAACTTAGGCAGTAAATCTATTTTCATTAAAAACTATGACAAAGAAACAGGCTTTGAAAATGAAATTGACAAGATTGTAGAAACATGGGAAGAAATTTATAATTACTTAAAATTACCAGAAAGAAATATCACACACACACGAACTACAAAAGAAACGGATATTACAATTGCCATTAATTTGGATGGTAGCGGGAAAGCAGATATCAAAACAGGTTTGGCATTTTTCGATCACATGCTTGAACAAATTGCTAAACACGGAAATATTGATTTAACTATTAACGCAAAGGGTGATTTACATATTGACGAACACCACACGATTGAAGATACTGCCATTACATTAGGAGAAGCGTTTGTTAAAGCATTAGGAGATAAACGAGGAATTGAACGTTATGGCTTTTGTTTACCAATGGATGATTGCTTAGCACAAGTAGCTTTAGACTTTGGTGGTAGAAATTGGATTGAATGGCAAGCTGAATTCAAACGCGAAAAAATTGGAGATATGCCAACTGAGATGTTTTATCACTTTTTTAAATCGTTTAGCGATGCTTCAAAATGTAATTTAAACATTAAAGTAGAAGGGCAAAACGAACATCACAAAATAGAGTCAATTTTCAAAGCCTTTGCAAAAGCCATTAAAATTGCTGCGAAAAGAGATGCAAACAATATGAGTTTACCAAGCACCAAGGGAGTGTTGTAGAAAAGGGAGTGTTAGGCTGAGCGAAGTCGAATCCACAGGACCCTTCGACTCCGCTCGGGGTGACAAAATAAAAAACTAAAAAAATGAAAGTATCAATTGTAAAATACAATGCAGGTAATGTGCAATCCGTTTTATTTGCTTTAGAGCGAATAGGAATTAATGCCATTGTTACTGATGATAAAGATCTTCTAACAACATCTGATAAAGTTATTTTTCCTGGTGTAGGTGAAGCAAGCTCTGCTATGAACTATTTAAAGGAAAGAAAATTAGATACTGTCATAGTGAATTTGAAGCAGCCTGTATTAGGAATTTGCTTGGGAATGCAACTAATGTGTAACTATTCAGAAGAAGGGAATACAAATTGTTTGGGAATTTTTGATACTCAAGTTAAGCGCTTCGTTTCCCCCTTTGAAGGGGGTGCCCAAAGGGCGGGGGATGTAAAAGTCCCACAAATTGGCTGGAACACTATTTATGATATAAAAACAAACTTATACAAGGGCATTAAAGAAAATGAATACATGTATTTTGTTCATAGTTATTACGCTGAATTAAGTGCATATACAATTGCTAAAACAAACTATGGAATAGAATACAGCTCTTCATTACAAAAAAATAATTTTTACGCTGCCCAATTTCATCCTGAAAAGTCAAGTGATGCCGGACAACAATTATTAGAAAACTTTATCAAATTATAATTATGCAAATTATACCTGCAATAGATATTATAGATGGCAAGTGTGTGCGATTAACACAAGGCGACTATGCGCAAAAAACAATTTATAATGAGAATCCATTAGATGTTGCTCAAGAATTTGAAAGTATTGGTGTTACTCGTTTACACTTGGTAGATTTAGATGGAGCTAAACTTGGCAAAGTTGTAAACTATAAAGTACTAGAGAAAATCGCTAGCAAAACAAAACTATCTATTGACTTTGGAGGAGGCATCAAAACCGATGATGATATTGAAACTGTATTTAATTATGGCGCTGATTTAGCAACGATTGGAAGTATTGCCGTTAAGAATAAAGACCTGTTTTTTTCATGGATAAAAAAATATGGCGCTGAAAAAATATTCTTGGGTGCAGATGTAAAAAATGAAAAATTAGCAGTTAGTGGCTGGTTAGAAACAACTACTATTTCTATCTATGATTTCATTGAAGAGAATTTAAATGAGGGCATCAAACATGTGTTTTGTACTGATATTTCGAAAGATGGTTTACTGCAAGGTCCATCCATTGATTTGTATAAAAACATGCTTACAAAATTTCCTCAACTAAATTTAACTCCAAGCGGTGGAGTATCTAAACTAGATGATTTAGTAGAATTAAAAAACATTGGATGTTCAGGAGCCATTGTAGGAAAAGCTATTTATGAAGGAAGAATTACAATAAACGAATTAAAAACTTTTTTAAAATGATTACTAAAAGAATAATTCCTTGCTTAGACATTAAGGACGGAAGAACTGTAAAGGGTATTAATTTTGAAAACATTAAAGATGCAGGCGATCCGGTTGAACTAGCCATAGAGTATGCTAAACAAGGCGCAGATGAATTAGTGTTTTTAGATATAACTGCTACTAATGAAAAACGAAAAACATTGAGTGAATTAGTAACTCGTATTGCTAAGCATATTAATATTCCATTTACAGTTGGTGGTGGAATTAGTTCTGTTGAAGACGTATCTGTTTTACTAAATTCAGGAGCAGATAAAATTTCTGTTAATACCTCAGCGGTAAAAAATCCTCAATTAATTAAAGAGTTAGCAAGTCAATTTGGAAGCCAATGTGTAGTTTTAGCCATTGATACAAAATTTGAAAACAATGATTGGTATGTATATTTAAACGGAGGACGAGTAAAAACAGATTTAAAAACAATTGATTGGGCGAAAGAAGCTGTTGCGTTAGGGGCAGGAGAAATACTGTTAACTTCTATGAATAATGATGGCACAAAAGATGGCTTTGCTATTGATATTACTAAACAAATTTCAGAAGCAGTAAATGTGCCTGTAATAGCAAGTGGTGGCGCTGGAAACATGCAACACTTTAAAGACATCTTTGAAAAAGGCAAGGCTGATGCTGCATTAGCGGCCAGTGTTTTTCACTATAAAGAAATTACCATACCTCAACTAAAAACCTATTTAAAAGAAAACAACATAGAAATAAGATTATAAATTTAACCTGTCAGTTCGAGCTGTCTCCCTGAGCGGAGTCGAAGGGCGAGAACAAAAGGTGTAAAAATAAAATTATGAAACCAGACTTTACAAAATCATCAGACGGATTAATTCCGGTTATTATACAAGATAATATCACCAATGTTGTATTAATGCTTGGCTATATGAATATAGAAGCCTATGAGAAAACACAACAAGAAAAGCGTGTTACATTTTTTTCACGATCCAAAAACAGGTTATGGACAAAAGGAGAAGAAAGTGGGAACTTTTTAAATGTAAATACTCTTTTAATTGATTGTGATAATGATACCATATTGATAAAAGCAACTCCTGCTGGTCCAACTTGTCACACTGGTGCCGACACTTGTTTTAAGGAAACAAATGCATCAACTAATTTCTTAACTGAATTAGAAACTATTATCAGAGACAGAAAAAATAACCCAACAGATAAATCATACACCTCGTCATTATTTGCTAAAGGCATCAATAAAATTGCTCAAAAAGTTGGTGAAGAAGCTGTGGAAATAGTAATTGAAGCGAAAGATAATAATGATGATTTGTTTTTGAATGAAGCTGCTGACTTAATGTATCACTACTTAATTTTATTATCTGCTAAAAACTTTAATTTAAACAATGTAGTTGAAGTGTTAAAAAACAGACAGAAATAATTTTATTGCATTAAGTAGTTTGCAAAGTCAGATATCATTCCGCTTTTGTTTGTTTTATCACAAAAATAAAATTGTCCTGGCGGATTACATTCTATAAAATAGATTCCTTTTTTAGACTCTATAAAATCAAAAGCGCCCAAGTTCAATTTAAAATGTTTCACATATGCTAAACATTCTTTTTTAAGTTTAAAATTCTTGTCAAAATCGATTGCAATATTACCAATGTGATTTCTCCAGTCAATAGTATAATCTCCATTTATTTTAAAAGCATACACTTTTTTATTAAATACAATTACTCTGTATTCTGAAACAAAATCTATTTTTTCTTGAAAATGATGAAGTGTGAATTCTATATTTCCATTTTTAATTTCTTTTAATATTTCTTTATTAACGGATACTGGCTTCGACATGTATCGTTTAGCATCAATAAATAAAGTATTACTAGAATGAATTGGCTTGAATACAGACTGAGTAATCCATTTTTTATTCAAAATGTATTTAGGTCTATTAGCTATAGTTTGCAATGGCAATTTAAAACCTACTCGTTTTGCAACAATCATTTGTCTTATTTTATCTCCAGCATCGTAGGTAACTGACGGATGATTGACAATTGTAACCCCATTTACTTCTAAACTAGCCACAATACCACATATTAAACTGTGATATTCTTGTGAAAAAAAACTTGCTAAATCCGAATCTGAATTATCGTGTTCCGCATAAGTACTTCTATAATTAACCACCCATAATGTTTTAACATTCTGAGACTTCAAAACTGTTTTAGATTTAACATCTTTAATTGTAAAATTATTTAAGGTTGCATCTAACTCAAACTCATAATTTTTATGAATATTATTTTGAAAAACTAAAAAATAACTTTTTTTTGGTAGGTGCTTTAAAACAGCTTCTAATTCTTCATTATTTGAGTCACTGAAAATTAAAATTTTATTTTTTGCCATGTTTCTAAAACAAAAAATCTCACCTAAAAGGTGAGATTTTTTTATTTAAATTAAAATTTATTGCCTTGTTCCGGAGTTTTAGGTGCTTTAAGTCCTTCTTCAGAAGCCTTTGCTGTTTTACAAGCTGCCTCATCAAGAGTTATAGATCCACCGCCATTAATTCCTTTTAATTCTTCTAGAGACAATTTTACTAAATTTGGTTTTTCAGTTTTTTTGTTTTTCATAATAATTTATTTTTTATGAAATTAAAGATTATTTCAATATCACCAAAATAAAATACTTAAATTAGCGAAAGTGTTAGCATTACCTTTAAATATCTTACTTCGCATATTTAGTATTTGTTTAATTGCAGGTTCATGTTTTAATAGCTTTTCACAACAAGCGAAATTTGATAGCTTAAAGAAAACACTAAACTCTATTTCATCTCCCCAACAAAAAGCTAAACTCCTTGTAGATATTGCAAATAGCATTTACGCAAGCATTCCCGATTCATCTATTTGTTATTGCGAACAATCAGGAAATTTAAGTAAATCTAATCACCTTGATGAAGAACAAGCTCGTGCTATATATTGTGAATGCAAATACTACCTTTTAAAAGGAGATATAAAAGTTACAATTGAAAAGTTAAACGTAGCTATAAATCTTTACTTGAAAACAAATAACCAAAATGGCTTAGCTAGTTGTTACTCTTTAAAATCTAATGCCTTGGGTAGAATTGGGAAAAGCGATGAGGAATTAACCTATTTACTTAAAGCGAAAGAGATATATAAAAAAACCCAAAGTCTTAATGGACTTGAGAACACTTTGAATGATTTGGCTAATGTATATTGTTATCGTGGTCAATATCAAAACGCTTTAAATGCTCTAAAAGAAATAAGTGAACTAAATCTACCCAAAAATGAAAGTAATTTTTTCACAGAATTAAACTATGGACTAATCTACTTAAAACAAAAAAAATATATTGATGCTACAATACACTTCAAAAATGCTATAGATATTGCTAATCATTATAACATGTTAGATAGCGAAATCACCGCTCTTACATATTTAGCTGAAAGTCAATTAGAACTTAACAATTTAAATGAAGCTCAAACATATTTTAATAAGGCTATACTCCTAGCTACAAAAAACCATTTATTAGTTGAAGAAAAAGACGCTCTTGAAGGTGTAATAAATTTATTTGAAAAGAAAAAAAGTTATTACGAAGCATTTACAGCTTTAAAGAGATTTAAAGAGCTTAATGACACTCTATTTAATATTGAGAAAATAAAAAGTATTAATGAAATAGAAAACAGATTAAAACTATCTGAAAAAGAAAAAATTATTGCCAAACAAAATTTATCGATCGAAACCAGTAAATTGGAAACTGCCAACTATAAAAACAATTTACTAATTGTTGGTGCAATTCTGTGCATTGCAATTTTAGGCTTTCTATCATTATTCTATTATAACCGTAAAACAAAACGACTTTACTCTTTAATTCAAAAACAAAAATTAGAAGTAGAAAAACAAAAAGAAATTATTGAGGTTAAAAATAAAGATGTAATGGATTCTATTCATTACGCCAAATATATACAAGGTAGCATGTTACCATCTTTAAAGAACATAAATTCTAAATTCAAAGAAAGTTTTGTGTTCTATAAACCTAAAGATGTTGTTGCCGGCGATTTTTATTGGGCAGAAAAAATTGGCAGCAATAACGCCTTTGCTGTTTGCGATTGTACTGGACATGGTGTGCCAGGAGCCATGGTAAGTGTAGTAGCCTGTAATGCATTAAACCGAGCCATTAATGAATTTAAATTAACCAACCCTGCTTTAATTTTTGATAAAGTAAACGAACTTATGCAGGAAACTTTTTCGAAGAGCGATTATGAAGTAAACGATGGTATGGATGGGGTCTTATGTATTGTTGATT
>Ga0066410_1000188_pt1 | contig 22367 bp, 24 predicted proteins | sample LakWasMet14_LOW5_2_FD_59497 | JGI IMG/M metagenome (GOLD analysis project Ga0066410, IMG submission 59497) | Freshwater sediment methanotrophic microbial communities from Lake Washington under simulated oxygen tension - Sediment Metagenome 14_LOW5 | ecosystem: Environmental > Aquatic >...
TATTCATGTTCTTACTTATCAATTGGTTTTAAATCATAAATACTTCGTACATCCTTAAACTCTTCTTCCATTTTTAATTTCAGATCAATTAACTTTCCGGTTTTTACATCAAATACCCATCCGTGAATTTTAGGGTGACCCGTTTTATACCATGCTTTTTGAACATGGTCTATTTTAATGATATTGATGCATTGCTCTCTTACATTCAGTTCAACCAATCGATCAAATTTTTTTTGGTCATCCTTAATACTGTCAAGTTCAGTTCTATGAAAGCGATACACATCTCTAAGTGTTTGTAACCAGCTATTTAATTGTCCCATATCACTTGGGTTTAATGCAGCTTTTACTCCGCCACATTCATAATGTCCACAAACAATGATGTGCTTTACTTTTAAATGTTCTACTGCGTACTGTACAACAGAATTTACATTATTATCGGTGGCGATTACCTGATTAGCAATATTACGATGAATAAATACTTCACCGGGTTTTACTCCCATCAAATCTTCGGCAGTTACTCGACTATCGGAACATCCGATATATAAAAACTCTGGACTTTGTCCTTTTGCTAATTGCTCGAAGTAGTCAGGATTCACAGATAATTTCTCTGCAATCCATTTTTCGTTGTTTTCAAATATTCTATTAAAATTCATAACTATTATTCTGTATGATTAATTTTTTCGGGAATAAAGTACATAGCTGGAACTACCAAAAACAAGAAGAATGAAGTATAAACAGATAGAATGCCTACAAATGCAGCCGTCAAATAAATGGATAGGGCAATTATGTTCTTATTCCTTATTTTTAAATGTGATTGCTTGTTGATGCTGTCATGCAACAAGTTGTTTTTGACAACATAGTTTCTGAGCATTGTGAATGAGGCTGCTGCCATAAAAAAGATAATTCCATAAAAGAATGAAGCTTGCCACAGCATTGGATTTGCGCCTATAAAATTTGTCCCGAATGGAATGAGACTCATCCAGAATAATAAGTGAATACTATACCAAAGTAGTTTTCTGTCGGTATGTTTTATCTGATGAAATAACTGGTGATGATTTACCCACATAATAGAAAGCATTAAAAAACTTACGGCGTATGAAAAGAATTTTGGAGCTAATTTTATTAACTCGTACCAAACAGTTCTATCGGTAGGTATCTCTTGCAATTTCAAGTCAAATATCATAACAGTAATTATGATAGCAATTACACCATCGCTAAATGCCTCTATTCTGCTCGTTGGTATTTGATTTAAATTGCTCATTAATATAAAAATCCGTTTTCAGCTTCTAATTTCTTTGGTAAATCTGTTTCACCTAGCATTTCTCTTAAATCTCTTTCAATTGTATTACACATTGCAGTTAATGGAACATCAGTAATTCGATTTTCAAATGGATCTTCGTTTACTTCGCCAACTTTTCCAATAATGGCAAACACAAACGAAATGATTATTGAAACTGGTATCATCAAATAATCAATATTCATTTTTGTAAAATCACCTATCAATGAAAAGGGGAGTAGCAAAATGAATGTGTAAAGAAATACTCTTGTAAAGAAATCGTATTGCCTTAATAATGGCGTGTTTTTAATACGTTCACAACCTCCCTGATAATTTGCTAAAGCCAAGAGTTGACCTTCCATTTGGAAACTATCAAAACCTGCAAGAGTTCCATTAGCCATTGCTTCGTAAATTTTCTTACCCGAAATCATATGTAAGTAATTGGGTTTGTTTTGGGCTTTCTGTATTTCTAAAAATTCTTTTTCAGATAGAAAAGGTTTTAATTCTTGCCAATTATCTTGTTTTCGTAAGTGTAAACGCAAAGCATGAGCCCATGCAATAACCTTGTAAATCATTTCTTTTTTAAATTGTTCGCTACGGTCTTTATCAAAATTTTGTTGGTGAGCATGGCTATCTGTAAAAGTGATGATTAGACGTACTAATACTCTGCTTGAATTAATTATTCCGCCCCAAAGCGTTCTTGCTTCCCACCATCGGCTATAAGAGCTATTGTTTCTAAAGGCAATAAAGATGGCTAATGCACTACCTAAAATAGCTGATATAGAAAATGGAAAAGTAATTGCTGTTACATTTTGCTTATGTAAAACAAAAACCGTTACAGCTATCGCAACGGAAAACGCCAATTCAGTTTTTACATACTGAATTACTTTTATTGGATTAAAATTTCTTTTTATTATCATAATTTAAAATTCATGTCTTATAAAACCTCCAACGTTATTTGTCTTAGTGTATGAGCTATTGCCTGTTTGGTTAAAATCGCTACCAAAGCCAAATTGATAGCTTTTAATAGAAAGGCCTAAACGAATACGTTGTGTAAAACTGAAATTTTTCGTGCTATTGGTTGGAAAAGTATTTCCTGTTTCGAACTGAGTGTATAAGTTCAATTTCGCAGATATTTTTGGTGTGTATCGGAATAGAAGAAAAAAATCTAGGTCTGGATTCGATAGTGTTTCGCTTACTAACCAAGTAAAAATGGTCATGTTTTTGCTGATGTGTGCATACTGAATTCCTGCTTTGGGGTAAACGCCCCAACTTAAAACTTGTCCAACCAATACAGGAGCAACCCCTTTTAATTTTGGATGGTTGTATGAAACAGCTTCGGTAAAGCCGAATTGTGGCAAGAACGTTTTCGATGTCATTCGATAATCCACACTAGCTCTATTTCTATTGAAGAAAAGCCAATGAGAATTTTCTCCTTGTTTGTTCTTGAAAAATTTAAAGAACATGATATCAACTGTTGTTTTTTCATGTCCCCCGAATATCTCAACAGGGATTTGTGCCTTTACATTGGTAAAAATTGCAAACAAGATTAAGGTTAAAACTTTTCTCATGGTCATTTAAAATAAAGAGTGGCGGAGCATAGTCCGCCTCTCTTAGTTTTTTTTACTTTGAAAGCATTTCTACTACTAATTCAGCAGCAGCAGCACCTGAATTTTGTTGTTGACCAGTAATTAAATTACCATCTTTAATAGCGTATGAAGAAAATGGTGCAGCTACTTTAAAAGTTGTTCCTGCAATTTTCTTAGCTTCATCTTCAATTCTGTATGGTTGAATTTTTTGTCCAACAGCTTTGTCTGCAAATTCTTCTTCTGCATCTGCAAAACCCGTCCAAGTTTTTCCTTTTACTAAAAGCTCACCGTTAGATTTTTTCGCTTCTAACAATAAAGTTGTTGAGTGACAAACAGCTGAAGCCGGTTTTCCTGCTTCATAGAACGATACGAATAGTTTTTGTAAGTCAACGTTACCTTTAAAAGTATACATTGGACCTTGACCACCTACTAAGAAGATTGCAACATAATCACTTTGCTTAACCTCTGTCAACTTTTTTGTATTCTCTAACATTGCATTGAACTCTGGTTTTTGCATATATCCTAACGAAATGATGTCGTGGGCAGAATATCCACTTGCATCAGTTGGATTTGAGTATCCATCCATCATTAATTTACCGCCTTCTGTTGAAACTAATTCTACTTCATAACCTGCTTCTTGAAAAACTCTTAATGGATGAGTTAATTCAGCTGCCCAGAAACCGATAGGCCAGCCTGTTTGCTTTGAAGTTGAAGGTGAACTTGCAACCATTAAGATCTTTCCTTTTGATGGTGCACCATGAAAATGCACATAATTGTTTACTTCTTTTACTTTTTCCATTTTGTTGTTTTTAGTTGTTTTTGAATTTTGAGCTAATGCTTGGCTACTAAATATTGTAATTGCCGAAGCGATTACTAAAAGTGTTTTTTTCATTTTTTTTGAGTTAAAATTTATGCCACAAAATTGTAGCATCTTGTAGGAAAAAAGAAGAGTACAACCAAAAAGTGTAATACTAACTTTTAGGTTAGTATATGGTATATTTGTGTGTAAAGGAGTAATTTTGACTTAAAAAAATTATGCCTGATTTTATTTACGATAACAAAATTTATTATAATCCTGTTGAGCTTGCTCTTCGTTTTATTGGAGGTACATATAAAATGCCAATTTTATGGCGATTAAATCAACATATGATGCGTTATAGTGAGTTAAAAAAAACTTTACCTCACATATCTCATAAAACATTATCAGTTCAATTAAGACAACTAGAAGGAGATGGATTAATTGAAAGGAAAGTATTTGCAGTTGTTCCGCCAAGAGTAGAATACACAATCACAAAAGAAGGAAAGAAAGCCATTCCTGTAATTGAAACCATACGTGAATTTGGGAAAGCCATTATGAAAGAAAAGGGCATAAAAGAAAGCAGTTCAGTTAAAGTAAAAAAAACACAAAAGAAATAACAACGCTGGTTTGTTATCAATATTTCAAAGAACGACCAAAAGCGGAGTTTTACTCCACTAAAATTCAAACGATTCAAGCCCTTTATTTTCGATCTTATGGGTTTAAGCAGCTTTATCAAAGCCAAAACAATTACCATTGGCATTATACCTGCGTAAAACAATTATCAGTATTTTAATTGCTATATAAACTAATTAAAATATGGAATCAGTAAATGTAAGTTTAAGTAAATGTAAAACGATTTTACAAAGCGATGGTTCAGTTTACACAGATGATGAAGTGTCGCAAATAAGAGATTATCTTTACATGTTAGCAGAAATAGAACATGACGTGTTTTTAAAGTCAACTTCAAAAAAAGCTAATCATGAAGACTATCAACTTAATTCTTCAAGGCTCCCGAAGTCGAACAAGTAACTACTTGAAAATAAACTGTTTTTGTTTTTGCTGATACTTTATCGAACCAAAAACCCCTGATAAATAAGACTTTATCAGGGGTTTTCCGGTTAAGTACCCAGTGCCGGACTCGAACCGGCACGGTTTCCCACAGGTGTTTGAGACCAGCGCGTCTACCAATTCCGCCAACTGGGCATATAGACTTACCTTATTTTCAAGTTTTTCTGTCAATAAGGCCTGCAAATGTAATCAGTTTTTTAATTAATCAAAAAAACCTTTGTAAAAATTGCATAAACCCCTTAAAAATCATACATTTGCGTCCCTTTTTATAACTATGGAAAACCAAGTGCGTTTATTTTCGGGCAGTGCCACAAAAGATTTAGCTGAAAAAATTGCTAGAGCTTATGGTAAAGACTTAGGTAAAATCTCTCATTATCGCTTTGCTGATGGTGAGTTACAGGTGTCTTACGAAGAAAGTATTCGTGGCCAAAGTGTTTATATTATTCAGTCAACCATGCCGCCAGCTGATAATTTAATGGAGGTGTTGTTAATGATTGATGCTGCTAAACGTGCTTCGGCTCAAGATATAGTGGTTGTGTTACCTTATTTTGGATATGCCCGTCAGGACAGAAAAGATCAACCTCGTGTAGCTATTGGCTCTAAATTAGTGGCAGATATGCTAGCTACAGCAGGGGCTACCCGAATCATGACAATGGATTTACATGCCGATCAAATTCAAGGGTTCTTTGATTTTCCGGTTGATCACTTATACGCATCGTCAATTTTTATTTCATACATACAAGGCTTAAATCTTCCTAATTTAACAATAGCAGCTCCGGACATGGGAGGTAGCAAACGTGCTAATGCATACGCCAAACACTTAAAATCTGAAATTGTAATTTGCTACAAACAACGCACTAAAGCTAATGTGGTAGATCATATGACTGCCATTGGGGAAATTGAAGGACGTAGTATTGTACTAATTGATGACTTAGTTGATACCGGTGGCACCTTGTGTAAAGCTGCTGATATGATGATGGAAAGAGGAGCGTTGAGTGTTAGGGCTATTTGTACACATCCTGTTTTGTCTGGCAAAGCTTATGAAAATATCGAAAACTCTAAATTAACTGAACTTATTGTTACGGATACTATTCCATTAAAACAACAGAGTTCTAAAATAAAAGTGGTAAGTGTTGCAGATTTATTTGCTAAAGTAATTCATAGCGTTCAAAACCATGAGTCAATTAGCAGTAACTTTATAATGTAAAAAAACTCGCATAACTATAAACAATTAAACGATGTAAATAAAATGAAGCGAGCGTTTTAAATACATCAAAAAAACAAACAAATGAAATCAGTAAAATTGAGCGGTTCGCCACGTGCGAGCGTAGGGAAAGTAGACGCAAGAGAATTAAGAGCAAAAGGACATGTGCCTTGCGTTATTTACGGAGGAAATGAACAAATTCACTTTCATGCAGATGAGCGTGCATTTATTCCAGTTATTTTTACACCAAATGCTCACATCATTGAAATTGAGTTAGATGGTAAAGTATACAAAACTGTGTTACAAGAAGCACAATACCACAGAATTAACGATAAATTAATTCATGCTGATTTTTTACAAATTATGGATGGCAAACCGGTAACAGTTAATATTCCTGTTAAATTAGAAGGTCAGTCAGAAGGTGTGAAAAAAGGTGGTAAATTAGTATTAAAATTACGTAAATTAAAAGCTCGTGGTTTAGCTCATGAATTACCTGATACAATTGATTTAAGCATTGATAAATTAGATATCGGTGGTTCAATTGCAGTTGGTGATATCTCTATCCCAGGTGTTACTTTATTAAACGCTAAAAACGTATCAGTAGTTTCTGTTAATACTACTCGTGCTACAGCTGCTGCTGAAAATGCTGCTCCTGGTAAAAAATAATTAAACTACTAATATAGTTTAACATAAAAAACCCTCCATTTAGGAGGGTTTTTTAGTTAGTTATAATCGGCATCAAAAAACTTGTCTAGTCTTGTCCCCACACCTATTACAAGATTTTGTGAGACCGATTATTTTAATTTAAAATAAACTTCTGCTGCAAATCACTCTCTGTTTTAATTAAGTGTGTAAATAATCTGATTTTACTTTTTAAAATCCCTTCTTTCTCCCTCATAGAATTACTTTTTATTAATTCGTATTTTTCCATTGATGATAAATCTAACAACCTGGCAATACTATACAACGATGAATTATCAAAGGCATCAATAGGTAAAGCATTTTGTTGGGAGATCCACATGTATTCACGGGTCAAATCCTGTAAAGCAGCAGATGGTTTAAGATTCGTATCATCTTCGTGTTCAATCATCGCTGCTCCGTATAATTTAGGGTGTAACACTGAAGAGAATTCAAGTATTTTAAAAACCGAAACACCTTCAATGGCAATATCCATTTCGCCGTTATCATGAGTTTTAATGATTTTGGTTATTTTAACTTCAATACCATAGTTGCCCATCTTTTTTTGATGCACAAATGGAATTCCAAAGTGAGCCTCATTGGCAATGCAATCAGCCACAAGTTCTTTGTAACGTTCCTCAAAAATATGAAGCGTTTTTGTTTCGCCGGGTAATAAAACCACATTAAGCGGAAACATTGGTATGGTGAGTTGTTGTGCTGCCATTGCAAAATATTAATGGTTGTTAACTCGAGGATTGTGTATTAAAGTTACAAATATCCTCTTTAATTTTTTTTGATATTGTTTGAAACTCATCATCTAATTAGTAAACTATACTTTTAACAAAACAAACAATCCTTAGTTCTTAAAAATATATAAACGGTAAAACTAAACTAATTATTTTACCCTATCTTCATTACGTCAATATTGTTTTAACTTATGAAAAAATATATCGTTATAGCGAGCTTGTGTTTCCTGTCACTATTCGCGTTTAACTTTTCTAAAGATTATTTCGAGGTATCTAAAAATCTCGATATTTTTAATACACTTTACCGCGAATTAAACGTGTCATACGTTGATGAAACAAAGCCCGGACAGTTAATGAAAACAGGCATCGAAGCCATGTTAGCATCGTTAGATCCATATACCAATTATTACACCGAAAATGATATTGAGGATTATAAATACATGACTACCGGCGAGTACGGTGGCATTGGAGCTTTAATACAAGACGTTAACAAAAAAATAACTATTACGGAGCCGTACGAAGGTTTTGCCGCTTACAAAGCTGGTTTACGTGCAGGTGATGAAATTATTGAAGTGAATGGCGTTAATGTAATATCTAAAAAAACCGAAGACATCACTAACATGCTTAAAGGCCAAGCCGGCACTCCAATTAAATTAAAGATTATTCACTTAGGTCAAACAACTCCTGTTGAAGTAAACCTAATGCGTGAAGAAATTAAAGTAAAAGCCGTTCCTTACTTCGGAATGTTAACTAACGAAGTTGGTTACATAAAACTAACTAGTTTTACAGATAATTGCTCAGGCGAAGTGAAGGAAGCCTTATTGAAATTAAAAGAAAAAGGATGTAAATCTTTGATTTTTGATTTAAGAGGAAATCCGGGAGGATTGCTAAATGAGGCAGTAAACATTGTAAACTTTTTTATAGAAAAGGGTAACGAGGTTGTTTTTACAAAAGGAAAAGTTAAAGATTGGGACAAACATTATTTATCTGTAAATAATCCAATAGATACAAAAATGCCTTTGGTAGTTTTAGTTGATCACAACTCAGCATCAGCTTCCGAAATTGTATCGGGCTCATTACAAGATTTGGATAGAGCTGTGGTGTTAGGGCAACGCTCTTACGGAAAAGGCCTAGTGCAACAAACACGCGATTTAACTTACAATGCCAAATTAAAAGTTACTGTTGCTAAATATTACATCCCTAGTGGGCGTTGTATACAAGCATTAGATTATACGCACAAAGATGCAGATGGAAGAGTTGAAAAAGTGCCGGATTCTTTAATTACAGCTTTTAAAACCAAAAATGGTCGTATTGTGTATGATGGAGCGGGCGTGTTACCTGATTATAAAACAGAAGATCTTAAGTATAGCAACATATTAGCTGTATTATTAAACAAAAATCACATTTTTAACTATGTAAATACTTTTATGCTCAAGCATCCGCAATTAAAAGTTACGGCAAGCAACTATAAATTTTCTGATGAAGATTATAACGACTTTGTAAGTTATTTAAAAGATAAAGATTACAACTATAAAACCGAAAGCGACTATGCTTTAGAAGATTTAAAATCTGATGCTACCAAAGAAAAATATTATGAAAGTATAAAGGCAGAATATGAAGCTTTGGTTACGAAAATGGCTGCTAATAAAAAGGATGATTTAATGCGTTTTAAATCAGAGATAAAACAATTTATAGAAGAAGAAATTATTTCGAGATATGCATTTCAAACAGGAAGAATAGAATCGAATTTAAAATATGATATTGAGGTAGCCGAAGCTAAAAAATTATTGGCTGATGCATCAAAAATGAATTCGATACTAACAACAATAGAAAAGCCAACAAAACCATTTAATCCAAATAAACGCTTTTAATTATTTGAAGATTTGAGTAAAAATCTTACTTTTGAGACAATTAATTTAAAAAAATCTTATTATGGGAAGAGGTGATCAAAGATCAAGACGTGGTAAAATTGCTATTGGTTCATTCGGTAGATTACGTCCACGCAAAAAAGCAACAACTACTGCAGTTGCAACTGCTAAAACAGCTACTAAAAAAGCAGCTAAAGCAGCAAAATAAATACAAGAACCCGAATTCATCATTCGGGTTTTTTGTTTCTCTCTCATCATCTGATTTTATATATGCCTTAACCTTCCGTTTAAGTGGAAATAAATATTTACCTTTAATCCGTGGCATATTTTCAACCAAACAAACTAAAAATAGGCGTTTTAGGCGGCGGTCAGCTAGGCCGAATGATGATACAAAGCGCCATTAATTATAACTTATACATTTGTTGTTTAGATCCCGATGCGCAAGCTCCATGTAAACACTTTGCGCATGAGTTTACCAAAGGTAGCTTAACCGATTACGACACCGTATATAAATTTGGTAAGGATAAGGACATTATTACCATTGAAATAGAAAATGTAAATATTGAAGCCCTCAAACAACTTCAAAAAGAAGGTAAAAAAGTTTTTCCTCAGCCCGAGGTTGTTGAAATTATTAAAGACAAAGGGCTTCAAAAAATGTTCTATCAACGTAATGATATTCCTAGTCCCGATTTCTTTTTGGTAGAAAACAAACAACAAATAGAAAAATACAGAGACTTTTTTCCGTTTTTTCAGAAACTACGCACAGGTGGTTATGATGGAAAAGGTGTTGTTAAATTAGGTCATCCTAATAAAATTGATCACGCTTTTGAAGCGCCAAGTGTTTTAGAGCGCTTAGTAGATTTCGATAAAGAAATTTCGGTAATTGTAGCACGTAACGAAAGTGGTGAGGTAAAATGCTTTCCGGTAGTTGAGTGTGAATTTAATCCCGAAGCTAATTTAGTTGAGTTTTTATTTTCGCCGGCTAACGTTAAAAAAAGCATCGAAAAACAAGCTTACGAAATTGCAGTGAAAGTTGCTGAAAAATTCGGTATAGTTGGCCTATTAGCTGTTGAGTTATTTGTGACTAAAGACGGTAAAGTATTAGTGAATGAAGTAGCTCCTCGCCCGCACAACAGCGGACATCAAACGATAGAAGGAAATTACGTTTCTCAGTTCGAGCAACATTTACGCGCCATTTTAAATTTACCTTTAGGCGATACAGGTATTTTAAAACCTTCGGTCATGATTAATTTATTAGGCGAAAAAAATCACGAAGGGCCTGCAAAATACGAAGGCTTAATTGATGCTATGAAATATAAAGGTGTGTATGTACACTTGTATGGCAAAACACACACAAAGCCATTTCGTAAAATGGGTCATGTAACTATTGTTGATGATGACTTATCATTAGCAAAAAAGAAAGCCATCACAGTAAAAGATATTATTAAAATAGTTAGTTAAACATTTATATAAAGATATGGTAGGAATTATTATGGGTAGCGCTAGCGACCTAAACATCATGAATGAAGCAGCAGAGTTTTTAAAAAAATTAAATATCCCTTACGAATTAACCATTGTGTCAGCGCATCGTACGCCTGAGCGTATGTTTGATTATGCAAAAAATGCTCACAAAAACGGATTAAAAGTAATTATTGCCGGAGCAGGTGGAGCAGCTCATTTGCCGGGTATGGTTGCATCATTAACAGCATTGCCAGTTATTGGAGTGCCAGTAAAGTCAAGTAATTCAATTGATGGTTGGGATTCATTATTATCTATTGTGCAAATGCCTAACGGTGTGCCTGTAGCTACAGTAGCTGTTAATGCAGCTCAAAACGCCGGTATTTTAGCTGCTCAAATTATAGGCGCGAGTGATAAAGCTGTGTTTGACAAATTGGTTTCTTTTAAAGAAGAACTAAAAGAAAAAGTAATGAAGAGTGTTGAAGAAATAAAAGTGAAATAAAAAATTAAAAAGCCCTTTCAATCGAAAGGGCTTTTTAATTATAATCGTTTTCTTCTTGCCAAACACTGCCACTAAAGCGCTTGTTAAAGCCAACTAACATATAAGCAGATATTCCACTGAAAAATATTAATAAATGAAAAAATGTGCCGGCTCTATAACCGCACCAATAACCTACTGTTCTATCTAAAGTGATTAAATAAGTTGGTAATAATAACGTTACTATCGAAGTAAATAATACTAATGTAACTGCTAAAGATTCAAAACTTCTCAGTGGAAAAGCAAATAGTTTCTTGTACCATTTAAGTTTATTTCCCCATGCGTATATTAAATAATAATTTCCACAATTAGTTGGTGCAAATAACACGAAATTTGCAGCATCAATTGGTTTTTTAAAGGTGTCTGCTGCTCCAAGTATTTTAAACCCGTTTAAACTTTTACCATGTTTTCTATTTAACTCATTTATTTTTTGAATTGCCTCATAAGGAATATTAAACGGATAGTTTTGGCTAGCAATAAATTTTAATCTAAGCTTTACGCTTATCGCCTTTATTTCTTCAGGTTTAAACAATAAATTTTTATCTAAAAAATCTTCCTCCAAATAATCGTATGTCTTTTTGTAAGAAGATAAATTTTCCAAAATATTTTTATCCGAAAATGCACTTTTGGCTAAAATTCGATTTACCTCAGCAATGATTTCGTTTTCGGGTAACGCAATTACTTTGTGTTTTAATAACTCCGCTTTAATATCGTATCCACTTAGCATAAGCAATTATACTTAATAAAACTTAAAAGGTTATAATCTATCTAAACCCATAAAGCAAACGACATAAAAACTCATTGTGCTTAGCTGGTTTAAACAAAAACATTTATTTTAGAAATAAGTTTTAACGATTAAAGAAATTTATGAAAACACCAGTAGTTTGGATTGAAATTTCGGTTTCTAATTTTGAAAAGGCGGTAACATTTTACGAAAATGTTTTCGAAAAAAAGCTTGAAATAAGAGGGGTATTAAATAATAGAATCGCTTTGTTTAATGAAGATGATTTTGGAATGAAAATTTCATTAAATCAAGTTGATAATTACACAGGAAGCAATGGTATAAAACCGTTTTTCTATGTAAATATAATCAGAGAGGTTATTGAACGAGTTATTGAATTTGGCGGGCAAATAGTAATACCTCCCACTTTATTGAAACAACTGAATAAAGAAGGTGATTTAATTATTGGTTCAAATTTAATTGATAATGAAGTAGGTTATTACTCCGAAATAATAGATAGCGAAGGAAATCATTTGTGCTTGTATGCACATAGTTAATTACGCTTTCGGATTAAAATCTATCTGAGATAAAAAAGTAATTAACGAACACATAGCTTTTTCAATTTCCGTATATTCAAACTCCTCGTTGCTTAAAAAAATAAACATGATGTCGAGTTTTTGATTACCAACAGCATTGTACAGTTCATGCTTATGTAAGCGATAAACTTCCCTCATTCGTCTTTTTAAAGTATTACGCTTATTAGCTCGTTTGTGTTTTTTTTTCGGAACAACAAACATCGCTCTAACAGGATATTCACTTTCAAACTCAGATAATTTATACATCAACTTAATAGGAAACTGCGTTTTGCCTTTGCCAGATGTAAAAAGAGCGTCGATAGCTTTTTTACTACACAAACGCTCTATTTTTTTGAAAGTAAACATGTATTTATGAGAGGTTGAAAGCGCCTTGATGTTGCAAACAAAATCTCAACGCTAACAGAGAATTATCTCTTATTAGCTTCCTTAATATATTCATCTAATGCGCCAGACATACTTGGGTTTTTTGGATTAGGCGCATAAATATCTAAACGGTATCCTTGATTTTTTAACTCGGTTGCTGCTGCTGCTCCAAAACAAGCAATGCGTGTATTCCCCTGTTTAAAATTAGGAAAGTTTTGTTTTAATGATTTAATACCTGCAGGTGTGAAAAACACCAATACATCAAACTCATTAAGGTTTTTAATGTCAGATAAATCAGCACTTACTGTGCGGTACATTATTGCTTTTGTATATTTTATAGATAGAGCATCCAAAAACTCACAGATTTGTTCTTTTTGAACATCAGAAGCGGGTAATAAAAATTTTTCTTCTTTATTTTTTCTAATAACATCTACTAAATCTTGTATAGTTTGATGACCGAAAAATATTTTACGCTTACGATACTGAATATATTTTTGAAGGTAATATGCTGTAGCTTCATTAATACAAAAATATTTCATTGATTCAGGAACAGTAACACGCATTTCGTTACACATTCTAAAATAATGATCAACAGCTAATCTGCTGGTTAATATAACAGCTTGATGTTCTAAAATATCTACACGTTGAGCTCTGAAATCTTTTGCAGGTAATCCCTCAATTTTTATAAACTGACGGAATGTTTCGATAAGGTTGTATTTTTTAGCCAAATCGAAATATGGATTTTTTTCAGTTTCAGGTTTTGGCTGAGAAATTAATAGTGTTTTAACCTTTGTTTTTGGATGATTAGAAACTTCAATAACAGGTTGCGGTGCAACTGGCACTAATTGTTTTTTTGTTTTAACTCCAACTTTTACTAATTTTTCAGTACTTGTAGTAACTGCGGGTTGTACTGGAGTTACAGCTACAGTTTTTACTTTCTCTGTATTTTGTTTTTTAACTGTAGCAGCTTTATTAGTAGAGTTCGATTGCGTTTTAGCAACTGGCTTTTTAACAGATACAGCTTTAGCAATTTTTTTAGGGGCTACTTTTTTTACGGCAACTTTTTTTGTTACTGTTTTTTTCTTTACAATAACTGCTTTTTTTACAGCTTGTTTTTTTACGGCAACTTTTTTTGCAACTACTTTTGTTTTTTTAACTGGCGCAACCACTTTTTTCGCTGCTGGTTTTTTAACAGAAGCTTTTGTTTTGGTAGCTACTTTTACTGTAGCTTTTTTTTTCGTCTTTACATTTTTTGCTTTTGAAGCAGAAACTTTAGAAGATTTATTTTTTTTAATTGCCATATTTAACAAACAGTGCTTAAAAATTATTAAGTAAAAATTTTATCAAAACCAAAACAGGTAAAATTTCTAAAGCGCAAAGGTACAAAAAAATATAGAGAATTCCAATGTTTTGCTCAAGTATAGAAATCACAAAACCCCTTGTTAAACGCAACACAAAAAAGCCCATAAACACTACAATGGCCGGATACAAAAACCATTCAACCGGAAACTTAGAGTATTGAATAGATAGTATTAATGGGAATAATATTATTCCTATGGTTTGAGAGAACACAAATATGTTAAATGAATATTCTTTTCCTAAAACAGGAATATCTGTTATTTCAGACAATAAATAATTAACTAAAAATTTTAAGCTATACATTAAAACTACCACAGAAACAAAAAACAAGAATTGCTTAAAAGGAAGCGTAGCTTTTAAGATTAGTCCGAAATAATTGTTTATTATGTACAAAAAGAAAGATAGCATAAACACAAAACCTACCGATAAAATAACAGATAAGCGTTTATTAAACTTATAATCTTCTCTGATTAATTGTTTTGCTGCTTGTAAGCTAAACACAGAACTCAGCACTTGTAGCATCTTTTTTGAGTCGTATGCTTTTATTGACGCATATAAGGCAAATACAATAAATAAAATAATACTTGTCCAGTAACTCGTTGTGCCTTCTCTGAAAATAGGGGTAGTATGTATTGGTTCCAACAAATGCCCTTGAAATAATGATGGCTCACTAATTATCAAGTTATTTGTTATAAACATAGATTATTGCTGGAATTGGAACCCAAAGATAGTTAATTATTGTAATACCGATAGGAACTTTATAAAACTTACCAAAGATGTTAAAAACAAAAAACCGGGTCTAATAGTAACTATTAAAGCCCGGTTGTTTTAGTAAAGTTTATGCCTATTCTTTAATGAATCTTACAGATAGGTTTTTTTGATTAGCACTAATATTTAAGAAGTACACACCCTTTTGTAAATCACTTACAATAACACTTTTGTCTATCAATTCATTTTCTGAAATTTGCTTAACTAGTTTACCATCAATTGAAGTAATATAACCTGATGTGATTTTTCCTGAAGTTAAAATACTTATTTTATCTGTTGTTGGATTTGGAAAAACACTAATAGTTTGGGGTGATGAAGAGCTTTCTTTAATCCCTGTTGTATTAGCCAAATAAGTAACTGACGATGTTTTAATAACATCACCACTTGTGGTATTGTTATTATTAGCATAATTAAATGCCCCATAAAAAGTAACTGTTGTTGCTGTAGTTGGAGCTATCCATTTAAAAGTCCAAGTTGCTGTCGTACCAGTTTTTTTAGTCGACTGTTTAATGTATTTTGTTGACACAGTTGTGCCAACTCCTGCCGACCAGGTACCAACTGCTGCACTTGATGTGGCGGTTTGTGGCGTCATTTCGAAACCATATGCTGAGGCACCAGACATAGAAACTGTAAAGTTATATGTTGTTCCGCCAACAAAGCCACTGCCAGGGATATCAGAAAAAATTACACCTGTAGTTTGTGTAGCAGTTCCACTGTGGCATGCAGAGCCTGCACATGTCGCGCCTCCAGCATCCATTGGTGCACCGGCAACACCATTAACAGGATTTGATGAGCTAGCATTTGAGGTGTTGGTTGTGGAAATAACTACACTCAAAAACATTAATAATGATGTAGCAATTAGTAACTTTTTTTTCATAGGTCAAATAGATTAATGTTTATCGATTCGCTATTTTACAAAAAAATGACAGCTACACAATAATTTTAATTTAATATTAAAACATATACACTAGTTTTAGCTAAAGCTTCGCTCAATTACAGAAATTCTACAGAAACAAAACGCTACGATTGATGGAATTTTATGCGATGTTTTGTTTTAAATACTTAATAATGAGTTGTGGCAAGCCGTAATCTTTTAGGTTATCTCGTTTCACATTAATTAGCTGTTTTGTGCTGAGAGGTTGTTTAACCTTCAATTCATAAAAAGTTGCGTATAAATGCTGATGAGATAGGACGTGTTTTTTTTGTTTTGAAATCGATTTAATAGAAAAATTCGATGCTATTTTTTTTAAATCTTTATGTTTTAACATGATCTCTTCGCTTGTTTCTGTTGGGGTTTCAATCAAATAAAACTCATACAAATTTTGCCATATATCTTTATCTGTTCTTTTTTTTATATAAACGCTGTCTTTATAATTAAAAACAATATAATTCAGATAACGATTTTTGATTTTAATCTTTTTGTCCTTAACCGGTAACTGGAAAACTGCATTATTTTGAAAAGCAAAACAATGGGCTTGCAAAGGACAGGTTTCGCAATTTGGATTTTGAGGTTTACACCACAAGGCTCCAAATTCCATTATAGCACTATTATGAAGCGCCGCTTTTTTATGATTTAATAATTCATTAGCTAATACTTGAAACTCTTTTTTGCCTTGAGTAGAGTTAATGGTTGTTTGGATACCAAATAAACGAGATAATACTCTGTACACATTACCGTCAACTACAGCATGAGGTAAATCAAATACAATGGATGCTATGGCAGCAGCCGTGTAATCGCCAATACCTTTAAGCGCTTTAATGTCATCATAAGATTCGGGGAATTTACCTTTATAAGTGTTTGCTACTAATTTTGCGGTTGTGTGTAAATTTCTGGCTCTTGAATAATAACCCAAGCCTTGCCACATTTGCATGACTTTATCTTCAGGCGCTTTTGCCAAATCAGTAATTGTAGGAAATGTTTCAGTAAATTTTAAGTAGTAACTCAATCCTTGAATAACTTGAGTTTGTTGTAACATTATTTCTGAGAGCCATATTTTGTATGGATCTTTTGTGTTACGCCAAGGCAAATCGCGCTTATGTTTTTTGTACCACGAAATTAAGATGTCTGAAATTGGATGTGAACTAGACATTAATCTTCTACTGCAAATATTTTACTAATTGCCTCTTTATTTTTTTCAAAAATAACACGACGTTTTAAACTCATCTTAGGAGTTAACTCTCCTCCTTCAATACTCCACTCTTTCGTTAAAATTTCAACACGTTTTAGTTGTTCATATGGAGCCAATGATTTGTTGATGGTTCTGATATGTTGATTAATGATTGATTTTAAGGCTTCATGTTTTGCCATTTCTTCGTTCGATGTCCATACAATATTATTGTCTTTACAATACTCTTTAAAGTTTGCAAATGATGGAACAATAATAGCTGAGGCAAATTTTTGTCCTTCTCCAACTACCATGCTTTGCTCAACGTATCTACACTCTTTAATTTTATTTTCAATCATTAATGGTGCAATATATTTTCCGGAGCTGGTTTTAAAAATTTCTTTTTTTCTATCCGTAATTTTTAAAAATTTACCTTCTACAAAAGTGCCCACATCGCCTGTGTGAAACCAACCTTGCTCATCAATTACTTCTTTAGTGGCAGCTTCGTTTTTGTAATAACCCATCATTACATTTGGACCTTTTACTAAAATTTCGCCATCTTCTTCGGCAATTTTAACATCAACACCATCAATCACAGGGCCAACACTTCCAATACAAATATTGTTTTCTCCATAACGATTTACGCTTACAACCACACATGTTTCAGTTAAACCATAGCCTTGTAAACAAACAATGCCCGCGCAATGAAACACACGTTCTAATTTTGGATTTAAGGCAGCTCCACCAGATGCAATACACACTAATTTTCCGCCAATAGCTGCTCGCCATTTACTATAAACTAATTTATCGGCAATAGAGTGTTGTATTTTATACCACAAACTGTTTTTTCCATTTAATTGATAGGCATTAGCTAAACGGATACTCCAATCAAAAATTTTACGTTTAGCACCAGTAAGTTTTTCGCCTGTAGCTGTAATTTTTTCGTACACTCTTTCAATTAATCGAGGTACAGAAACAAATATTTGTGGCTGAATTTCTTTAAGATTATCACCAATGGTTTCAAGTCCTTCGGCGTAGTAAATTGAGATTCCTTTGTATAGGTACAATGTACTTACCATGCGTTCATAAACATGATTTAATGGCAAAAAACTCAATGCCTTCCAGCTCGATTGAAATGGGGCAAAGCCTTGACAACACGTAACATTAGAAACTAAGTTGTGGTGAGAAATCATGACTCCCTTTGGCACACCCGTTGTTCCTGATGTATAAAGTATGGTTAAAAGCTGTTCGGGTTTAATGGAGTTTTTAATTGCTGTTAGTTTTTCTGTTGCTAAATTTCTTCTGCCTAGTTCAAGGAAATCTTGAAAAGACATAATGCCATCTATTGGATTAAAAGAAATAACATGTTTAACGTTAGGTAAATCTTTTTCAAGCGCTACTAATTTTGCATAAATGTTTTTGTCAGAAATAAAAACTGTAGTTACTTCAGCATGATTTAAAATAAATTGTAAATCATTATTACTTATCGTAGGAAAAACAGGTACAGTAACTATATTAGCCTGCTGACAACCATAATCACAAAAATTCCATTCGGGGCGATTGTTTGATATAATGGCAACTTTGTCAGTTTGAGTTAAACCTAGAGCTAATAAGCCATAACTAACCAAGTCAACATTAGTTATAAAATCGTGGCTGCTATATTTTTTCCATTGCTTATTTTCTTTACCAACTAAAACATCATCTTTTATATAAGTTGTTTTATAGAGTTCTAAAATATCAAATACACGTTTTATTTCCATAGTTTAAATGCTTAAGTCAAATATAATAAGTGCAGTTATTAAAAACGAATGAGCTCAGTAATTTGTTTAAGGTATTTTTCATCCGTTTTATCAAACGTATTGTAAACCTCGCTATCAACATCAAGTACCCCAATAATTTTTTTCTCACTATTGTATAACGGTAAAACAATTTCCGATTTAGATAATGAACTGCAGGCAATATGCCCCGGAAATTGGTCAACATCACCCACAATAATAACTTCGTTTTTTTGCCAGGCTGCACCACAAACACCTTTTCCTAACGGAATACGTGTACATGCCACAGGGCCCTGAAAAGGCCCAAGAACAAGAATATCATTTTTGATTAAATAAAAGCCAACCCAAAAAAAGTTTAAACCATATTTTAATGCGGCGCATACGTTAGCCATATTTGCTATCGAATCAGGCTCGCCCTCAATTAAGCCTTTAATTTGCGGGATAAGCGATTGATATATCTCTTCTTTTGTATTTCCTACAATAGTTAAATCTTCTGCCATTTTTTTAACTGAATAATTTTTCTAATTTTATATACAAATATATTGTATTTATCAGGCTTTTTTATTTTTAGTTAAGATGTTATTACTTTTATTAGACGCAAATTATAATGTCACTATTCAACCGGAATGGTGGCAAGTATTATCGTTTTTACTAATAATTTTTTATATCATTTTTTTAATCAAAAATCGGCGATTAAAACAATCAAAAATTAAGTTGGAGCAGATTGTTGAAGAAAGAACAGCTGCCTTAAAACACAAAGAGCAAGAAATTACTGATAGTATACGTTATGCATTAAGAATTCAACTTTCAATTATACCAACACAAGGTAAAGTAAAATCACTATTGCCTAAAAGTATGGTGTACTATAAACCTAAAGATATTGTGAGTGGCGATTTTTATTGGGTAGATCATATTAATGATGAAGTTTTGTTTTCTGCTGTAGATTGTACAGGGCATGGCGTTCCAGGAGCAATGATGAGTGTAATAGGTTTAAAATTATTAGATCAGGCTGTTCAGGATAAGCAATTAAGTAAGCCGGCAGATATTTTACAATATTTGGACATTGGAGTAAATAATACCCTTCGTCAGTCGTACGACCCAAGTGCAGTGAAGGATGGGATGGATTTGGCTCTATGTAATATTAATTACAAAACGCTTACGTTGCAATATGCAGGAGCGTTTAACTCAATGCTATTAATTCGTAAAAACATTTCGAGTACTTATCAAATTACAAATAACAAAGAAGCGTTTTATGGCAATGACATACTTGAAGTAAAATCTGATAAAAACCCTATAGGAAGCAATGCAGATGGAGTAGCGGATGTGTTCACAAATCATACAATACAATTACAAAAAGACGATTGTGTATATGTATACACTGATGGATATGCTGATCAATTTGGTGGACCAAAAGCAAAGAAATTTAAGTATAATCAATTAAAAGATTTGTTAGTGTCATGCGCACACCTTCCTATTGATGAGCATTATAGTGTTTTAGATAAAGCCTTTAATGCCTGGAAAGGAAATCAAGAACAAGTTGATGATGTTTTAGTAATTGGTGTTAAGATTTAGGGATGAAACGATATTTTTTATTTTTTACATTTTTAGCCGCATTTAACAGCTATGCTCAGTCTCCAGATATTCGAAAATTGAATGTCGCCTATAGTGAAGCAAAAAATGACACGACCCGTTGTAATTTACTTGTTGTAATTTCAGAAACGTTATACGAAACCAATCCAGATACTGTAATACCATTAAGCCAGCGAATTATTCAAATTGCAGATAAAGCTTTAAACAAATCAAATTCTATCGAAAAAAGATCTCTATTAATATCTAAAGCCTCCGCCCTCAATAATATTGGAATTATAAAAGCAGAGCAAGGGAAAACTAAAGAAGCTATATCATATTATTTTAAATGTTTAGATGTTCATATTGAGAACACGAACAAAATAGGTATAGCTTCTGCGTATCACAACATTGGCTTTACTTATAGTAACTCTGCAGATATTCCTATGGCTTTAGATTATTATCATAAAGCATTAAAAATTCAAGAAGAAATTGGAGACAAGGCTGAAATAGCAATGTCATTAAATGATATTGGATTTTTGTACAAAGACCAAGGAGAGGTAGAAAAAGCACTAGAGTATTATCTAAAAAGTTTAAAATATAGAAAAGAGATTAATGATAGAAAAGGGGAATCAATGACTCTTAATAACATTGGCAATATTTACGATAAATATGGGGCTTCTGGCTGTTCAGAAGTTGCTAATTGCACGCAAAAAGGAAAATTATTAGCATTGAAATATTATCAAAAAAGCATGCTTATTCAGGAAGAAATTAACGATTTGAAAGGGTTGGCGTATTCTCTAAATAATATTGCAATAATTTACAGAGATATGAATCATGATTCGTTGACGGATGTTAATAATCAAAAAATATTAAAAGAAAAATTAGTTTTAGAATATTTTAATAAGAGCTTAAGTATACATGAAAAAATTAAAAACAAGATGGGGGTTGCTTATGTTAAAAACAATATCTCCAATTTTCTTCTAAAGCTTGGCAAAATAAATGAGGCTTTGAATATGGCAAATTCAAGCATGCTGATTGCGAGGGAATTAGCACAGCCTGAAATTTTATATAGGAATGCGGAAACTTTGAAAAAAATTTACAAAAAAATAAATAATCCTACAAAGGCTTTAGAAATGTTTGAACTAGAAATTTTAATGCGAGATAGTATTCAAAATCAAACAAATAAAAAACTTTCTATTCAAAAAGGCTTTCAGTATGAATATGAAAAAAAGGCTGCAGCTGATAGTGTGAAAGTTGCAGAGGAAAAAAAAGTAGTGCAAGCACAACTAGATAAAGAAAAAACTCAACGTTTTGCTTTATATGGCGGATTGTTATTGGTGATCGTCTTTTCTGGTTTTATGGTAAATCGTTTTTTGGTTACTAATAAACAAAAGCAAATTATTGAATTAAAAGAGAAAGAAACACAGCATCAAAATGAAATTATTACGGAACAAAAAGCTTTGGTAGACGAAAAACAAAAAGAGATATTAGACTCAATTAATTACGCCAAACGAATACAGTATACTTTGTTGGCTCATGCCGATTTTCTGAAACAATACATTCCTAATCATTTTGTTTATTTTAATCCCAAAGATATTGTAAGTGGCGATTTTTATTGGGCAACTAAACAAGATAGATATTTCTATCTAGCAGTGTGCGATAGCACAGGGCATGGTGTTCCTGGAGCTTTTATGAGTTTAATGAATATAGGTTTTTTATCTGAAGCAATTAACGAAAAAAATATATTAGAGCCTGGCGAAGTTTTTAATTATGTAAGGAACAGATTAATTAATTCTATTAGTAAAGAAGGCCAAAAAGATGGCTTTGACGGTATTTTACTAAGACTTGAAATTGAAGACGGCACTATTAAATCTGCGAGTTATGCTG